>Ga0194041_10000347_pt1 | contig 18334 bp, 17 predicted proteins | sample JunL449m_MetaG_FD_160082 | JGI IMG/M metagenome (GOLD analysis project Ga0194041, IMG submission 160082) | Anoxic zone freshwater microbial communities from boreal shield lake in IISD Experimental Lakes Area, Ontario, Canada - Jun2016-L442-9m | ecosystem: Environmental > Aquatic > Freshwater >...
GAGATGACCCCTTGGGTTGGGTGCGACGGGTAGCAATTCACCGCGCTACCGACGTCCATCGCCGGCGTATTCGCGGACGTCGAGCCGTGCTCAAGCTCGGGATGAGACCAGAACCGCCCAGCCGTATGGCGCAGCACGTGTCGGACTCAATGCAATTCCATGACAGCGAACTGGCCGCAGCGGTTGCAGAACTCAGTCAGCAACAGCGCGCCGTTGTAGTGCTGCACTACCTAGATGACATGTCTGTGATCGAGGTTTCAGCAGCGCTATCGCTCAGCGACGGAGCAGTGAAGTACCACCTACATCAGGCCCGGGCACGACTACGAAACATCCTGCAGCCACATGACTCAGACGCCCCCTATCGAGAAGGTGCACCATGAATCTCGAAGAATATTTTGATGATGAACTCCGAAACCGCTTTCAATCCTCTGAGTTTTCCCAAGATAGCGCTCGAAGCGACTTGGAGCAGTTGCAGCCTCGGTTTACTAGGGCTCGCCGCAACCGGCAGCTAGCGAGTGCAACAGCTTCAGTGGCTGCAGTGCTGCTTGTTGTGGTTGTAGGAGCGTCAGCTTTCTCTGGTGCTGCTGGCCGGCAGGTCGTGAACGTGGCCGATGATTCGCGACGCGAGCAGACCAGAGAACAACTGATTCCGGAGATGTCAGTTTCCACTCTGCCGGGCGCATCGTTGCCAGTGGATCCCAGCATCACAGAATCCTCTCTGCCAGAGAACCCGGATATCGCAGTGAGTTCTGATGGACCATCTGTAAGTACCGTTCCAAGCGAGGGATCTGGAAGCGTCGATTCTGGAAATTCCCCCCCAATTCAACCAAGTATCGGTTCAGGGCCGCCCGAATCAGAGGTGCCGCCAGTTCCCGAGCCGGCCCCCCAGTCCACAGTCCCGACAACGACGGTTGCTCCTGTTGGTGGCACTACGACCTTGTCAGCCGAGGGTGGTATTGCAACAGTCACGTGGACGGCTTCGAGCATTCGAGTCGTGAGGACTGCGCCAAACGCCGGTTGGCAACTCGAGCGAATCGAGCAGGATTCGGCCACAGAAGTCGAAGTCCGCTTTAGAAGAGATGACGGTGTGTCTGGGTCGAGCAACTCAACGATCAAGGCTCGAGTCGAGAGTGGCCACCTGAGGGTGGATTCATAAAAAGATTCTGAAACCCAAACCTTTGTGGTCCGTTGGTCGTGTCTAACTCACTTGCTTAACGGAAGCAGTTTCCAACCGAACGGAGATGTAGCCATGAACAAACTCAACAGAGTGATGAAACGCCTTGGGGCTGGCGGTACTGCTGCGGTGATTGCAACCGGAGTGCTTCTGATTGGCGTGACAGCAGTCGGAGCTAAAGCGGGTGTCTCAGCTAGGTCTGCCGCTGATACATCAACCACAACTATTCCGAGCCTTACTTCGACTAGCACTTCGTCTACTACCACCTCGACGATCCCCACAACAGAAGTAGCACCTGTGCCTCCCCTAGACACTCCGGTAACTTCTCCTGACCTAGATGACGACGGAACACCTGAGCAAGGCAGAGGCGACTTCCCAGGGGTTGCAGAGCCCGGGGGAGCAGTACGACCAACAAACACGGTTCCGCAGGTGGGTGCGCCAGATGACAGCACCCATGACTCAGATGACCCAGGTTCGGGTTCGCCATCTGCCACCATTGATGATGCAAATGACGACCATGGAGGTGACCGTGACCGCAGCCAAGACCGCCAAGAGGATTCAACTGATTCCGGAGCCTCATCAGGCCATAGCGACTCCAACTCTGGTCACGAGAACTCCGGTTCTGACGACTAGCGCAAGGCCGCTGCTCACCTCTGTTCTGCTCACCACACTCCTGCTAGCAAGTCTTCTGACTGCAGCGGCGAGCTGTGGTGAGCAGGATTCCGTTTTGGGACCATCTCAAGGAGCGGTCTGGCCTCCCGCCGATGGCTCCGTGAGGTATGCAAACCCTGTGGAGGCAGCCACTGGTTTTGCGATTGAGTTTGTTGGGTTTAGCAATCCACTTGTTGGGGAATTTCAGGCTGGTGACGCGAACTCGGGAGAAGTTGAGATTCGACCAACTGCAACGGGACCCATCACGACCGTGCTGCTTCGTCAGCTCGATGGAGAGGTTTCATGGTCAGTGCTCGGTGCGGTAACAGATGGGATCGTTCCGACGGCCCCAGCAGCAGGTTCGGTGGTGAAGTCGCCCGTTACGCTTCAAGGAACGAGCACTGCCTCTGAGGGGACTGTTGATGTTGCTGTTCGTATCCGAGCCAAAGCACCACCGCTTGCCACAGGCTTTGTAACAGGCGGCTCGATGGGCCAGATGGGACCGTTCGAGGGCACCTTGGAGTTTGCCAAACCGACAACCCCCGAGGGTGCGATTGTGTTCAGCACCTCTTCGATGGAGGACGGCGGAGTTTGGGAAGCAACCGTGGTTTCGGTCAGGTTTGGCTAGCCCCTGGCTGTTAGGGCTCCGGTCGTTTCTTTGGCAGAGCAAAGGCAAACGCTGCCCCCGCCAAGGCGATCATTCCTGCAACCAATGCGCCGTTTTCTAGGGCCACTAGTTCCGCTCGCTGATACAGAGCCAGCACCTGGGCGGCGTCTTGTTTGGGAATCCCAAGATTGCTCACCGCTCGGGCGGCTTCGCTCTGGGAAAGAAAGGGCAGGTTGCGTTCGATTTTCAGGTTCGCTAGCTGTCGAGTCTCGACGCGAAGACCCGGAGCGCTCTGCACAAGTCCACTCATTGCCGAGGCAAGGCCAGCAATTACGACAGTGCCCACGATGGCTGGTCCCAGAGCAGTTCCAAGACCATGTGCAGTGAAGTGGACTCCCCCGACTGAACCTCTCTCGTCCTCAAGTACCGCTCCTTGAGATACTGCCGAGAGCTGCGAGGTGAGCAGGCCGAGACTCAGGCCAAGGAGCGCAGCCGCAAGCAGGAACGGGTTTCCTGATACTCGAGGAGAGACTGACCAATACAGAACAGCAGCTGCTGAAGCGAGCAACCCCATGCCAATCAGAGAGATAGCGCGCGGACTCAATATGCGGGAGAGCTTTGGCCACAGCAGGGAAGCAACAAAACTTGAGACCGCCATTGGTAACAGGGCCAGACCCGAAGCTAGAGCGCTGTAGCCGAGCACCGTTTGCAGGTACAACAGGATGGCGAACAGAAGGCCAACCGCAACAGTTTGGGAAGCCATTGTCGAAAGCAGGCTTGGGCGAAGGTAACGGCGCCCGAACATTTTTGGATCAATGAGTACCGGCAAGTCACGTCGCGATCGGCTTTGCTGGGTCACGGCAAATACGCCAAGGCAGGCTGCTCCACCGAGGACCACAAAGGGCGTGAGTGCCAGACCAAAAGGAGTGATCGGGGAATCGTTGTTTTCTATCCAGCCCCAGATGGATGCTCGCTGAAATCCCAGAACAACCAGGGCCATCCCCGATGCAGTGAGCAGCACACCCAACCAGTCGAAGCCGGACTCAGACTTGGTGGCATCTGAGCGGGGAAGAAAGCGAACGCAAGTGAGCAATGCCGCAGCGACCACTGCTTCTCCGGCAAAGGCGTACCTCCAAGAGAACTCAGTTGTGAGCCAGCCACCGACGATCGGTCCGAGGGCGATTGCCATGGCCGTACTGGCGGAGAGCATACCGAATGCCTTGGCTCGATCATGGCCTTGATAGGTACTGGCCAGAATTGCCACTGAGGCTGGGATGATGAGTACGGCGCCGAGTGCCTCGATCAGCGACTCGCCGGCTGCGAAAACAAGGATTGTTGGGGCGAACGCAGAAATAAGACCGCCAAGAATTCGAAGTCCCAGTCCAATGGCTAGTAGGCGTCGCAGACCAATGTGGTCCCCGAGTCTGCCAGCCGTGATGAGCAGGGCTGCGATGAGCAGCGCGTACACGGTGATGACTGCTTGCACTGCGGTGATGTTGGTCTGTAGGTCTTCGGTTATTGCCGAGATCGAAACGCTCATGAGCATGGTGTCGAGTGACAACAGCATCTGAATCGCTGCGAGTATGACAAGCACTGTCCACTTTCTCATCTAGTGCCCATCCTTCCTCCTGAGTGATTAGCCTGCCACGGATGAGCGACTCGGCAACCTCCTTAGGCACGCGGCAAGGTCCGAAAATTACGATGGTCGGAGCGGGGGGAATGTCGTTTGGTCCAACCATGGTGAACGACGTGGTGCATACGTCCAGATTGCACGGGGCTCGCCTGATGCTGCACGACGTGAACCCTGAACGGCTTGAGCGGGCCTACCGATTTGCCTGCAAACTCAATGCGGCAGCAGGAGCGCCAGTTGTTCTTGACTATTCAACCGATCCGGCCGAAGCACTGCAGGGGGCTGACTTTGTATTGAGTAGTGCCGAGTTTGGAAGGTTTGAGCACTGGCGGCAGGACTTTGAGGTTCCGAATCGCTATGGCGCTCGGCAGATCACCGGCGAGAACGGTGGCCCGGGGGCGGTGTTTCATTCGCTCCGAAGTATCTCGAACACGCTGAGCATCTGCAGGAGTATTGAGGAACATTGCCCCGAAGCCTTCCTCATCAACCTGTCTAACCCAATGAGTCGTGTGACCTTGGCCATTAATCGTGGCACCAAGGTTCGCAATGTTGGTATGTGCCATGAGATGCCCATGGGCATTGGTCGACTTGCCCGCCGCTTGCGAATCAAGCGTTCAGAAATTGAGGCCAAAGCCTCGGGTATCAACCACTTCACTTTCTTTACCGAGTTCCGAAATAAGCGCACGGGCGAAGATCTGATGCCAGTGATCCGTGAGTTTTATTCTCGGCAGTTCTTTGATTTTTCTCCGCGCACGCAGCGCATCGCACAGCAACTTGATCGAGTTCTTCCGGGGGCGCTACTCGTAGAGTTCAATTATCTGCCGCTCGTTACTCAGCTTGTTCGTGAGTACGGCCTGGTTGCTTGTTCGGTAGATAGCCACATTGGTGAGTACCTTCCCTTTGCCGTAGATGCAGCGGACTGGATGCCCACCCCGTTGGATTTCCATGAACCCCTTATTGTGCGAGCTGAAAAAGCCGCGGCCTGGGTGGCGAATACCCGCGTTCCGTTACCGCTGCAAGCAATGGGACATTCACATGAAGAGGTAATCCCTATCGTGGCCGCAATGTGGACGGATGACCCCACCCGGATCTTGGCGGTGAATGTTCCCAATAGGGGTTATCTGCCCGATGTTGCAGAGGGTGCCATCGTCGAGGTGGGTGCCCTAGTCGACGGAAAGGGGATCCATCCCGACACGATGGCCCCGGTTGCGGAACCGCTCGCGGGCTGGATCTCGACTCAGGTGGAACTGCAAAACTTGATTGTTGACGCGGCTCTCAATCAGGACCCAGCGCTTGCGTTTGAGGCGTTGCGACAGGACCCGAATTCACCGGCCGACGAGGCAACATGCAGAAAGATTTTTGACGAGCTGATGGGCCTACAGGCTGCGCGTCTGCCGTTCTAACCGATCCAGTCTGCAGGCTAGCTCAGCACCTCTAGGGTGAGTTCGATCGTTATGGGAGTTCCGACCACTGCAGTGCGGCTACCCGAAAATTCTCCAACCAGTTTGGAATCTACGTAGCTGCCTGAGCCGCCGATATAGGTCATGGCTGAGTCGATGGTGCTGCTTCCGTCGGTCGATTGTTTGGCTTGGCCCAAAATGCTGAACCCCACAGAGGAACCGTCAGCCCAGGTTACGGTGAGAAATCCAGTAAAGGGCCCGGAGCCGCTGATGTAATTGACGCTGCCGAGAATCTCAACGCTTGCGGGTTGACCCAGAACCGTGGCCGGGCCGACAAGTTGGTTGGCCCCATAGGTAATGGTGTCGTCCTTGCCGACTTTGTGCAGCGTCTTGGCAACCGAAGGCATCTCAATCTTCACTGTCTCAGCTGAAGGACCAAAGGTCGTGCTCGTTGTTGACTCAACATCTTCGGTGCTGCACGCAGGGGCTATCGCTACAAGGAGTAGGGCACCAAAGAGCAACGGAAGTGTTTTGCGTAGGTGCATCCTCATAAAATCAGCTTAGCCAGTCGACCTAGGTGCTGCGCTAGGTGTCACTTGGGTGGGGTGGTCTCGTGCGGGCGCAGCGGTGCGACCACTGCCTCGATTGCAACTTCAAGCCAGCTAGCAGTGTCTGGGAAAACTGCCTCTGTAAGGGTGCGGCCGAGCAGCGTTCCGTGCATCCAAGCGGCATAGGCCATTGCATCGAGATCTGGTCGGATAATTCCTTTTTGCTGACCCGCCCGAACAATCTCGGCAATAACATCAAGAAACAACTGTTGCTTCTGAGCGACATCCTCGCGAAGTTCTTCAAGGATCAGGGCATCTGCGCCAATCGCGACTCGTGATTGGCGCGCTTTGATGCTGTCGGGATCGGTCACGGTTCGAACGATTTGCTGAGTTACAAACGCCAGGAACTCCTCTGTGGTCTCACAGTCACTCGCTTCTGCAACTAACGCAGTGTCTTCTTGCAGCAGCAGTCGCCGGTACCGCTCGGCAGTAGCGGCCGCAAGGAGACCCTCGCGGCTTCCATAGAAGTGATAGAGCGAACTTCGCGATGCATGCGCATCCACCAGAATCTCATTTATTTGACAAGCATCCCAGCCGTTGAGTTCGAGAGCACGGATCGCAGCATCTAGAAGGGGCTTCTCACCGGTGCTCACTTCTCGGAGTCTACTGAGAACAATCTGTGGAGGTTATTCCTCCGAGAGCAGCCTCCATTTGTTGTTGAACTCCTCCTAGGCCGTATCTTTACGATGATTAGCCTTGCCCTTCTCCATTCCCCCTGCCCCAGAAAAACTGAGAAAGCCCAACCATGCCTCAGAATGATGCCGGAAACTCGCTCCCGCTTGCAGCGGCCCGAGAGCGCTACGAACAAGAACGATCCAAGCGCCTTCGGTCTGATGGCATGGAGCAGTTCGTTGAACTGAAAGGGGATTATTCGGCCTATGACCGTGACCCCTATGCCGACGCGAACTTGACCCGGGAGCCGGTAACTGAGACCACCGAGGTGGTCATCGTCGGCGCTGGATTCGCAGGCATGCTGACTGCTGTCAATCTGCTGAAGCGGGGAATAACCGACTTTCGAATCATCGATAAGGCCGGCGACTTTGGTGGTACTTGGTATTGGAATCGCTACCCGGGATGCATGTGCGACGTGGAGTCCTATACCTACCTTCCTCTGCTGGAAGAGACCGGCTATATGCCAACAATGAAGTACGCCGGCGCACCCGAGATCTTTGCTCACTGTCAACGAATTGGCGAGCAGTTCGACTTGTATCAGCGAGCACTGTTCCAAACCGAAGTATCCACTGCTGACTGGGATGAATCCACCTCACGATGGCAAGTAGTGACCTCTCGCGGGGATCACATCTCGTCACGGTTCCTTGTCACCGCTGGCGGCATTCTGAGCAAGGCAAAACTCCCCGGAATCTCAGGAATCGAGACCTTTGCCGGGCGTGCATTTCACACCAGTCGCTGGGACTACAACTTTACTGGTGGTAGCCCAACTGAAACCATGGACAAGCTGAAAGACAAGCGGGTTGGCATCATCGGTACGGGTGCCACAGCAGTTCAGGTGGTTCCACGTCTGGCCGAAGCGGCCAAAGAAGTCTTTGTGTTTCAACGCACTCCGTCAGCTGTTGGCGAACGCAACAACGGCCCGACTGATTCGGACTGGTACTCAAGCCTTCAGCCTGGATGGCAGGCCGAACGCATCCGCAATTTTACTCAGGTTGTAACTGGCAAGAAGCCCGAAAAGAACTTGGTTGGCGACGGGTGGACTGAGGTCATGTGGGAAGACACCCAGTCCGTGGCACCTACACCCGAGCAGGCCGAAGCCTTAGAACAATCAGACTTTGACACCATGGAAGGGTTTCGTCAGCGTGTGGATTCCCTCGTAGATGACCCTGACACTGCGGACAAGCTGAAACCTTGGTACGGAAAGCATTGCAAGCGGGTCTGCTTCCATGACGAATATCTGCCTGCCTTCAATCTTCCCAATGTCCATCTTGTTGATACGGACGGCCAAGGAGTTGAATCAGTCACGCCCACGGGGCTCGTGGTAGATGGCGTGGAGTACCCAGTAGATGTGCTGGTGTTTGCATCCGGGTTCGAGGTGACCACCGACCTGAATCAGCGATTGGGGTTTGACCCAAAGGGCCGTGATGGCATCGCCATGAGCGAGCGCTGGCATGACGGAGCGCACACGTTGCACGGGGTCTTAGCCGCTGAGTTTCCAAACATGCTCATGATCAGCATCGTGCAAGCGGGATTCGGTACCAACTTCTTGCACTTCTTATCGGAGTCAGCGAACCACGTAGCTTGGTTGATCTCTCGCTGCACCGAGGATGGCATCAGCAGTATTGAAGCCCTTCCAGAAGCAGAAGAGGAGTGGCATCGAACCTTGCTCAATGTAGCCATGCAGATTGCTGGCTATTCGATCAGTTGTACCCCTGGGTATTACAACAGCGAGCAGGGCCAGAACCCCAAAGCGCGTCGAAACCTTACCTACACGGGCAGTTTGCTTGACTACGTCGGCTACCTCGAGCGTTGGCGCGAACTAGAGGGCTTCCCCGGAACCAAATTGGATGGTTAACGCGCCCGTTCATGCGTTTCAAGACGAACTATCCAGACTCGACGGTGTTGGTACTGCCGCAGCTATCCGCAATGGTGATCTGAGTGCTACTGAGGTAATCGCTGCGGCTATTGCGCGCGCCGAGATTGTTGAGCCTGTGCTCGCTGCAGTGGTGACACGAGATTTCGAGCGCGCCCTGCAGCGCGCTGAACGCAGTGTGAAGGGACCCTTTGGCGGGGTGCCAACCTTCATCAAAGACAATGAAGATGTTGAAGGGTTACCCACTCGGCATGGTTCGGCTGCGCTGGCCTCTGCACCTCCGGCTCGACGCACAGCTCCGGTCGTAGCGCAGATGCTGGACATGGGGCTGGTTTGTTTGGGGAAGAGCTCACTGCCCGAGTTTGGCTTTATTCCTGCAGGTGAGTTTCCTGATGACACAGCGCCGACGCGCAACCCTTGGAACCCGGATCACACCGCTGGTGGATCCTCGAGTGGCTCAGCAGCGCTCGTCGCTTCAGGCGTGGTACCGGTTGCGCACGGGGTTGACGGAGGTGGGTCAATCCGTTTGCCAGCAGCGTGTTGTGGCCTCGTTGGGCTCAAGCCATCTCGGGGGCGCCTAGTGAGCAGCCCTGACGCAAAGTTTTTACCGGTTGATATTTTGGGAGAAGGCCTACTCACTCGGACTGTTCGAGACACTGCGATGTACCTTTTTGAGGCTGAGCGCCGCTACGCGAACCCCAAATTGCCTCTCGTGGGTTTGGTCCAAAACGGGACCGATCGCCAGCTTCGGATCGGGCTGGTGGCAGAGTCGCCAAACGGTCGACCAATCGATGCGCCAACTTCTACAGCGCTAGCCGATGCGGCTGCATTGCTGCAGAGCCTCGGTCACTCAGTAGAGCCAGTGACCCTGCCGGGCCTTGAGGAGTTTGAGGCCGACTTTAAGCACTACTGGGCTGCGCTTGCTTTTGCTGTTTCGATTGCGGGACCACAGCTCTATGGCAAGGCCTTTGATAAGTCCCAGCTGTCTGATCTGACGCTTGGTCTTGCTCGCATGTTCAAACAGAACTGGCGACGCTCCCCGGGGGCTATTCGCCGGTTGCGTGCTTCCACCAGAATTCAGGATCAGACGTATCGCTCCTTCGACCTCGTGATGTCCCCGGTGGCAAACTCCGTAGCTCCAAGCATTGGGCAACTGTCGATGAAACTGCCCTTCGAAGAACTGTTTCCACGAGTCGAGGATTGGGTGGGTTTTACGCCACTTGCTAACGCAACGGGGGAGCCATCAATCTCGTTACCACTCGGCCATGATGACGTCACCAACTTGCCAGTCGGCGTGATGTTTACGAGTGCAGTAGGTAGAGACCGATTGTTGTTGGAGTTGGCACTCGACCTAGAAGCTGCCTCGCCGTTTCGTCTACTTGCCTGAGGCAGAGGCGCCGTTCGCGTTGAACAACTCCTCAACAGCATCGGCTACTTCATCTAGGTCTAACGGTGGCTCATCAAAGCGCCGGACCTCGCGGTAGGTGCGATCCCGGCCCGAGTCATCAACGAACCAGGTGTGCAGGCGTTCGGAGGTGACTTGTCGAAGCGCCGCTGGAAGCTCCGAGATCTCGGCTGGGTTCGGGCGACCCACGCTCAGGAGTCGGCCGATGTCATACAGATCAGAGGAACGCTTCTCTGGTTTGGAGGAGGCTCGTAGCGGAACAGCGGTGGCCTTCATGACAATCAATCCGACTGTGGTTGCAACGAGCCTGCCATTGGCCTCGGCCAAGCGTTCGCCGGTGATGTCCTGCACTGCTACCACGTCAAGATCTAGGCCACCCTCAAATGAGTACTGACCCCCACCTGTGCTGGTGAGGGCCAAGCGGCTGATTGACTCATGGTGGTCCTCGAGGCCGCGAGTAATGACGTCAAGGTCGACGGTAGTTCGATGCGGCACGCCAACTCGGCACATAACTGCAAGGCCACCGATCAGCCTCATTTCGCTGGGAAGCGAAGCGAGCAGTTCCACCTCTCTATGGGTGGTGCCGCCAGGTCGACCCGACAGCAGAATCGGGCGGAGTTCGCTCACGTTGGGCCAGCTTCGTTCAAAATGCCCCAGGCTTCAACAATCTCTTGGCCTCGGGCAGGGTCCGCAGCCAGTCTGAGTGCGCAGAGGACTCGATGTGCGACTCGCCAAGGCTGTGTGTCAGTTGGCGGGTAATTTTCGTTGTCTGGAAGCCAGGTAACTGGAGCAAGTCGCACCCAAGATCGGGTGGGTTGCTCGCGGTCCACGAGACTGCGTGCCCTACGAAGGGCAGTTGGCGAAGTCAGGTACATCCGAGCTGGAAGGTTTCCTGCAGCAGTGATCTTTGCGCCGCCCATGGTGGCTGCGCGTTCATCGACTCGCACTACTTGGTTGGATCCAAGCAGTGTCCCTACTTGATCGGCACTTGCGGCAAGAGGTATCCAGCCTTCCTCTGGCCAGTGAGCGGCAGTCTCCCAGAACAGATCCGGCATAAGCGGACGGTGGGTGCTCTTTCCGATCAGTCCCTGCCCGGTGAACCTTCCTAGCAACTCGTGGATAGCTCCGGCGCTACGACTGATTTTTGGCGCGAGCTTTCGGGCAGTAATGGCCTGCTCGGGATCGATCATGGCGGCTAGTGCAATCTCGAGGCCGACTGGAGTCCACATGTTGAGCGGCTTGGTACGAACCGTGTGTTGCCCGGGCACGGTGGCCTCGATTCGAATTCCGGGAGCCCACAGGCGCAGGTCTCCTCGTCGATCGAGCCATCCCCAGCCTGCATCACGCAGTACGGCGCGACCGGCTTCGCTCACCCGATCCGACACAATCATGGCTGGTAGGCGACCGCGGTTTTCATGCAGTACTTGGGTCAGGTCGGCTGGAGTGGGATGAGCGCGAGCGACAAGGGTGGGTGCAATCCGTACGCCGTCTACGAACAGTGCCTCGCCATCGGCATGGACTGGAACCCCAAGTTCGGTGAGCGCAAGGAGTAGTTCCTCAGTGAGTTCGGCTTGGTCCATTCTTGATTCCTCAGGTAGGAGCTGTTCCCTGATCGTGCCGTCACGAACACAGAACATAAGTCGGTAGCGAACCACCTACTTCCGCATTGGCGCCGGTAAGCGACGTTATCCGTAGCTTACCGGCGCCAATGGGTCAGGTCGCGGGGCGAAGGACCGAACCCTGCAGGTTCGGTCCTTGCCGATGTCTCGCGACATCACAATGGCGGAAGGAGGGGGATTCGAACCCCCGGAGACCGTGAAGCCTCAACGGTTTTCAAGACCGTCGCATTCGTCCGCTCTGCCATCCTTCCGCTTCCAAGAGTAGAGCCAGCACGGGCTCCACTCAAAAACCCGAAACTTCTGTAATCAGGTCCTTCTCTGTCGGCCCAGCCAAATTCGGGCAATGATGAGAGCAATGGCTGACCTTAAAAACTTCGGAGTTTCCAAGTTTCGCGATGCTCGCGTGCATGATCGATTCGGCACTCTGCTGACACTCTTAGTCGCAGCGTTCATGTTGAATGGCTTCGTTGAGTACCGTTGGGCGCGCATCGCAATCGGAGGAATTCAGATTGCGCTCATCGTGGTGGTCTATTACTCCACGCGATTGGAAGGGGCTCAACGCAACCGAATACTGATTCCGTTCATCACCCTGGTAGCAGTTTCCATTACTTCCTTAGTGATTTACGAAGGAGATGATTCCCAAGTAGTCGTCGGTGCGCTTTCGTTGTTCTCCATCATGATTTTTGGGGTCATTTTGTACCTCGTTGTTCGCAGGGTGATGGCAGAACGAGATGTGAATATAGAAACTCTCCTGGGAGCGTTATGCATCTACTTCCTGCTGGGACTCACGTTTTCGACGCTCTACCACGCCCTCGATGTTTTTTCGAGTGCTCCGATCTTTGGCGAGCCTGTAACTCGACCGGATTATTCCTACTTCAGCTTCGTCACCCTGACCACGCTGGGGTATGGCGATATTTCCCCAGTCGGTGATCTCGCTCGCCGGGTAGCTGTTATTGAAGCGATGTGCGGGCAAGTGTTTCTGGCCACCGTCATTGCGAGGATGGTTTCGCTGTACGGAGTGAAAGACCTTGCCGAGCAACTCGAAGTGGTCGAATCCCAACAAGATAACGACGAAGCAAAAAACGAGTAATTCAGCTGTCGATTTGGGCGAGGTAGGCAGCCAGCCAGGTTTCAGCCTCGGCTAGATCTGAGTTGCTCTGCTCACGGGCTGCCGGTGCCGCCGTGCCCGCCGCAGGGTAGGAACCAAGGAACTTTACGTTCGCCTGATGGGAGCGCAGGCTGCGCAAACAATCAGCCACAATCGGGTCGGCAATGTGGCCCTCAAGATCCAACATGAAGCAATACTCGCCAAGGGAAGTCTTGGTGGGCCGTGACAGCAGCAGCGACAAGTTAATGGAGCGTGCCGCAAACTCCTGCAGAATTCGCAGCAGTGAACCAGGGGTATCGGCTCGCTGGTAGACCACGATTGAGGTTTTATCCTGGCCGGTAGGAGCAGGCACCCCGGAACGAGAGACCAGAACAAACCGCGTGGAGTTCTCGGGGTGATCCTCGATCTCTGCCGCTGCAACTTCGAGTCCGTATAACTCGGCAGCCCGCAGATTCGCCAGCGCAGCAACGGCCGGGTCGCTTGCCTCCGCAGCCAACTCGGCTGCTTGGGCATTGGAGTTTGCGGCCACATACTCGACGGAAGGAAGGTGATCGCGCAGCCAACTGCGGCACTGAGATGAGGCAACGGGAATCGAAATCAGACGAGTCACTTGGGTGATTGACGCTCCGGGCTGAACCAGCAAATTCAGAGAAACGGGTTCGAGCATCTCACGCTGAATCAGTACGTCGACATCAAAGGCCATTGTGTCGACGATGGCATTGACGGTTCCTTCGATGGCGTTCTCGACTGGAACCACTCCCTGATCAATTTCGCCTTCGGCCACAGCAAACAACACATCGGTCATGAGGGGATAGGCCACAAGTTCAGCCTGAGCAAGGTCTGGCTGCCTCTGGATGACTTGCTCGGAAAATGTCCCCGCCGGGCCGAGGAAACCAATACGCAAGGGGCGATTGGTCTTCTCGGGGGAGTCGGTGCTCATAGCTACAGAACCTAGTTGGCATAGTTTGGTAACTGCACCCTTTACCGAAGCACCCTTTACCGAAGCGAAGGATTCCTATGAGTACGCATCTTGCGCCCGTTTGGTTTCAAGTGACTGATCTTGATCTGGTGGAGGGCAGCGGTTGTTGGGTGACCACCTCGGGTGGCGAGACGTACTTGGATTTCACCGGGGGAATTGCTGTGGTTTCTACTGGCCATTGCCATCCACATGTTGTGCAGGCGATACAGGCTCAGGCGGCCAGATTTATTCATGCTCAGGTGAATTGTTATCGACATAATCTGCTCGAACCGCTCGCTGAGCGCCTGGCCGAAATTACGCCCGATGGAATCGACACCTTCTTCTTCGCTAACTCCGGAGCCGAGGCAACCGAAGGTGCAATCAAGCTAGCCAAGCAGGCAACTGGTCGGCCAAACACCATCGTGTTTCAGGGAAGCTTTCATGGACGAACCCACTTAGCAATGGCGATGACGACTTCAAAGACGGGGTATCGGGCAGGCCACGCCCCGCTCCCCTCAGGGGTGTTCGTCTCTCCGTTTCCGCAGTGCTTCGACACCGCACGGGCTCACCCAGAACTGAGCACTGAGCAGGCAGATGACCTTGCAATCGATACTGCGATTAGCGGACTTCGATTCCTGTTGGCTAGTCAAACTGCGCCCGCCGAAACTGCCGCAGTCATTATCGAGCCAGTGCTCGGTGAAGGCGGATATGTGCAGGCGCCGCCAAGGTTCATGCGAGAGGTGGCCGCCATCTGCGCCGAACATGGGATCTTGTTTATTGCCGACGAGGTGCAGTCAGGGTTTGCGAGGACGGGAACCATGTTTGCTGTTGAACAGTGCGACCTACAGCCCGACATCATCGTCATGGCCAAAGGTATTGCGTCTGGCTTTCCTTTCGCTGCGATTGGTGCCTCAAAGGAACTGATGGCTCGGTGGCCAGTGGGCTCCCATGGTGGAACCTACGGAGGTAATCCGATTGGCTGCGCAGCAGCCCTTGCCACCATTGATGTGCTGACCGAGCCCGGATTTCTTGACCATGTCACTGCTCGCGGAGAGCAATTACGCGCTGGGCTGAGTGAACTCGCATCGCAGCATGCAGTGATTGCTGATGTTCGAGGACCTGGTCTGATGGTCGGGCTTGAATTCCGCAATGCAGACACTGCACAACCCGAGGCCGCTCGAACTGCGGCGGTCATTTCGCACGCACGCACACACGGGAACTTGCTAGTGATGAACGCAGGGACCTGGGGGAACATCATTCGCTTTATGCCGCCGCTTGTTGTCTCTCAAGAAGAGATTGACCTTGCGCTTGCTGCTATCAAAGCAGCGCTCGAAGCAACGGCCTAGTTGCGGGCGTGTCGCCAGAGTTCCCGGTAGCTAGGCCACTCCAACTCAGGGGCTGAGTACCCTGCTTGTTCGAGTTCACGTTGAAGCTTTGGTAGGTGCGAAAACGGAACGCCGATGTCGACGTGGTGAGCCAGATGCCAACCCGTATTGAACGGCACCATCCAAAAACGAGCAGTGGGCGACTGCCGAACATGATGGGTGGTGAGGCGTCGATCCGCCGACGCGATCAGTCCGCCGTGTTCGGCCACGGCACGCAGTCGATTCAGGACGCGCCACATGGTCATCCATGGCAGCAGCCAGAACACGGGGTAGATCCACCAGTCACCCAACGCAGCCCAGAGCCCGAAGAACAACACTGCCTGCCAACTAAGAATTCGCAGAGCAAGCGGCCGAGCACCTTGAGACTTGAGAGCGAGCATCAGGCCCTTGAGGTTCTTCCAGCCAGATTCGCCGTCTGCATCACGGCGCATTTTTCGATTCCACGAAGCTGAGGAGATGGGATAGCCCGAGTAGAGCGCAACGTCTGGCTCGTTGGGACCGAACTCCTCTTTGTGGTGCGCCATGTGGCCACGACGGTAGGCATCAATCGGTACGAAAGCGGGGTAGGCAACCAGCCAAGCCCCGACCCAGTCATTGAGTTTGCGATTTGAAAAGAGCAGGCGGTGGGCCGCCTCGTGGCCGAGGATCGCGAACCGGGCAAAAGCTCGCCCCATAAGAAAAAAGGCCAACACCCATCCAAGTGGGTGGCCCCACAATGCGGCTGCGGCTAACACGCCAACTGACTGCACCCAGAGGCCACAAACATGCGCAGCATTCGCAGCATTGGGAATGCGGTAGAGCTCTTCGCGCAATTCGCCAAGTGGTCGACCCGTTGGCCCAAGTCGACTCGTTGGAAGTGAGTCAGTAAGTGACTCCGCTACGGGCAGCATCGTGTTGGAATCGCGCTGTTGAAGCTCTGGCACCTCTTCAATATTACAGATATGCAATACCTGTGGCAAATATGTAATATGGCTTCCATGGTGAGCTTGGGTTTAGAGAATGACCCTGCACTGACAACCAGATCGGTGCTGGCCTCGATGCTGTTGGGGTCTACACCGCCACGACTCCCCGTTGCAGTCCTGGTGCGAGCCGGCGAGATGTTTGGATTCACAGAGGGCTCAGTGCGAACAGCGCTGAGTCGAATGGCTGCTTCGGGTGAGCTCCGCCGTGATGCCCAGGGCTGGTACCGCCTGCAGGGTGATTTATTGACTCGACAGTCGCGTCAAGGAGAGTCCCGATCAGCACTCACTTCGCAATGGTCGGGTCGCTGGAGACTGGCAGTTGTCGAGCAAGGCGCTCGTTCTGCCACTGATCGAGCGGCTCTGCGAGATGCTCTGATCAGGCTTCGATTCGCTGAGCAGCGTGAGGGTCTGTGGCTACGACCAGACAACTTAGATTCGCGTTCTCAACAGCATCCCTGGCAGTTGGCCGATGCACAATGCCGCTGGTTCCTAGCCGAGCCGGAGTTCTCGTTCGAGCAGAATGAACAGGAGTTTGCTGCAAACCTCTGGAGCCTTTCGCAGTGGGCTACTCGAGCCACCGAATTGAGAAAGAAGATGCACACGCTCCTGGCACCGCTTCAGCAGCGAGATACATCGGCACTCGCTCCTGGTTTTGTGGTATCCGCGTCAGTGCTTAGGCATTTTCTGGCTGACCCGCTCTTACCCCGGGAACTCCTACCTCGGCATTGGCCAGGGGCTGCTCTGCGCGCTGACTACGACCAGTACGACACCACCTATCGGGAGGCACTTGATGAGTGGGTCAGGCAACCAGCGCCGCCGCTACCATCGCGGTCGTGACTGACTCCCAGAACCCTGACTCCCTGAACCCCGATCTGAACCGCTTCTATTTTCGGCAGTTGCTCTCTGGTCGCGATTTTGCGGCCCGCAATGAACTCGCGATTGGGATGGCCAACTTTGCTTACCTGATTGGTGACCGTGACACAGGGGAGTGCATGGTGGTCGATCCTGCTTATGGGGTGGCTGAACTCAATGAGATAGCCAAGGCAGATGGCATGCGCCTGACGGGCGCGTTGATTACGCATTATCACGCTGATCATTGCGGAGGCGAGATCATGGGTATCCAGATCGAAGGAGCCGCAAAGCTGTTGGAACTCACTCAGATCCCGGTTCATATTCAGGCCACTGAGCGGGAGTGGGTTCTGAAGGCCAGTGACCTGTCTGCTGAGGACCTTGAACTGCATCAACCCGGAGATACCGTGATGATTGGCGATCTGCCGGTTCAACTTGTTCATACTCCCGGCCATACCCCCGGGAGCCAATGCTTTTATGTGAACGGCTGTTTGATTTCGGGCGACACGCTGTTTTTGGATGGTTGTGGTCGAACTGACTTGCCCGGGGGTGACCCGGAGGAGTTGTACTACAGCCTCACGCAGCGGCTCTCGCAGGTCCCGTCAGAGGCGTACCTGTTTCCCGGGCATAACTATTCCGATCGACCCACGGAACTCATGGGTGAAAACCGCGAGCGCAACATGGTGTTCAAACCAAAGAGCGCCGAGCAGTGGATGATGATGTTCGCCGGCGGCTAATGGGCCCGAATCGATCCTCGGAGCAGGAGCCGCCCAATGCTGCGAAGTATTCGTCCCTGATGATCATCCCAGTCTTGTCGAGGAGTTGACCAGTAGATCTGCAACGCGCCGATCGGCTGCTGCCGTTCCAATATGGGTAGGTGGAGGCTTGAGCACACCCCACGGTCTCCAAGTGTTCTGGAGTTCATGGGATCAGCGGGAAGCAACTCGGCGCGTTGCAGAAAGAGAAATCGTTGCGGTTGAACCATGCCCAACCCCCAAGGAAACCAATCAGCAGATACGGGGGATTCCAAAACCGCCCAGCTCGGCGAGGCTCCGAGATTGGTGACGACGTGATTGCGAGTTGAGGACAGCGTGACTAGATCGGAGCGACACTCCTGACGAATCAGGTCAAGGCCGTCACGAAGGATCTCTGATGGTGTCAAACTCGCAAGCGCCTCGGCGAACTGTGCCACTGCGGTCGAGAGCCATCGTTGTTCTTGAATCTGCTGAGTATGCATAACTCTTTCTGGCGCGAACCCCGGGACCGAGGTGCTCTGTTCATGAGGGCTGTGTTCATTTGGTCGGACGAAACGTTGCCGAACTGGAGAACTTCTTTGGCGACTGGGTCCATAATGCTCAGGTGAGTTCCTTAAATCCCCCTCCTTTGTATCCGGCAGCAGAACACCGGCAGTCCTACATGCTCGAGGTCTCGGG
>Ga0194041_10000352_pt1 | contig 18231 bp, 20 predicted proteins | sample JunL449m_MetaG_FD_160082 | JGI IMG/M metagenome (GOLD analysis project Ga0194041, IMG submission 160082) | Anoxic zone freshwater microbial communities from boreal shield lake in IISD Experimental Lakes Area, Ontario, Canada - Jun2016-L442-9m | ecosystem: Environmental > Aquatic > Freshwater >...
AGTTTCTTCGTGTTTCCTCGGCAAGTAGTAACTTGGAGTGAGAATCGACATGACAATCGCAATCGCATTGGTGTTGCTGGTACTTGGATCATTGATCTTCCATTACTTGAGTCCTTGGTATTTCACACCCATCGCTTCCAACTGGAAGGGCATGGACGATACGATTGAACTGACATTTTGGATTACCGGACTGGCTTTTGTCGCTGTCAATCTTTTCGTTGCCTATTGCATTGTCAAGTTCCGAGCTAAGCAGGGTGTCCGAGCTGCTTATGAGCCTGAAAACAAAAAGTTAGAGTGGTGGTTAATCAGTATCACAACTGTCGGTGTCGCTTCAATGCTGGCTCCGGGCTTGATCATCTGGGCCAGTTATGTCAACGTCCCTGCAGATGCTCACCTGGTCGAGGCTGTTGGTCAGCAATGGCATTGGCAATACCGGCTGCCGGGTAAAGACGGCAAGCTTGGCATCGTTAATGCCAAACACATCAATGATGCTAATCCGTTTGGAATGGATCAGGCCGACGCAAATGGGCGCGACGATGTTTTGATTTCAAGCCAGGAACTGCATTTACAAATCGGCAAACCTGTCAAAATTTTGTTACGCTCTGTTGACGTATTGCACAACTTCGCTGTACCTCAGTTCCGCGCCAAAATGGATTTGGTGCCTGGCATGGTCACTTATATCTGGTTAACACCCACTCGAACAGGTAAGTTTGATCTGCTGTGCAATGAGCTGTGTGGTGTTGGACATTTTGTCATGCGCGGGGTCATTGTGGTCGAAGAAGAGGCGGCTTATCTGTCTTGGTTGGGTGATCAGAAAACGTTTGCCGAGAATTTATCGAAACCCGGTGGTGATAAAACAATTGGTAAGAGCCTCTATGCAACTTGTGCGGCTTGTCATGGCGCCGAGGCCGAAGGCAATCCCTTGCTTCATGCGCCAAAGTTGGCTGGCCAGAGTGAATGGTATCTGCAGCGACAACTGAGTAATTTCAAACACGGTATCCGAGGAGGGAATGAGCGGGATGTGTTTGGCAAAGTGATGGCACCGATGGCCTCTTTGCTGGTTGACGATGCTGCAATTTCCAATGTCAGTGCATTCATTACATCTCTACCAGATAACGCTGCACCTCATACGGTTAAGGGAAACGCCAGCATTGGCAAACCATTGTTTGTCTCAACCTGCTCTACCTGCCACGGCCAGAACGGACAAGGCGTTCGTCTCATGCAAGCACCCAAACTGAAGGGCATGAGCGACTGGTATACGGCGACTCAGTTGAATAACTTTAAGCAGGGTTTTCGAGGCGCTCACGCCAAGGATGAATATGGACCGCAAATGGCATTGATGGCGGCCATTTTGAAAGATGAACAAGCCATTAATGATTTGGTAGCTTATATCAATGTGCTGCCCTGAACGGGCTGTGACAGGACAGGTAGACGAATCTCAAAAAAAGGATATCTGATGGAACACATGGCACACGATGAGTCCGCTGACGTTGGACCATTAGAAGTTGCGGAGATGGAGCTCTACCATCCCAAAACGTTTTTAGGCAAGTACATCTGGAGTCAAGACGCTAAGGTGATTGCGATTCAATACGCTGTCACCGCTATCTCAATTGGACTGGTAGCCTTGGTCTTGTCTTGGGTGATGCGGCTGCAACTTGCTTTTCCCAACAGTTTCTCGTTCATAGACCCAAGCAATTATCTTCAGGCCGTGACCATGCACGGCATGATCATGGTTGTTTATTTATTGACGGCCTTGTTTCTGGGCGGTTTTGGCAACTACCTGATTCCTTTGATGGTGGGTGCTCGAGACATGGTCTTTCCGTATCTCAATATGTTGAGTTTTTGGATTTACCTTTTTGCCGTCATTCTTCTAGTGATAAGTTTCTTTGTGCCTGGCGGGCCCACCGGGTCGGGTTGGACCCTTTACCCGCCGCAGGCGATTTTGCCAGGCACTCCGGGGGCGACCTGGGGCATTATTTTCATGCTGGTATCGCTTATTTGCTTCATCATTGGTTTTACCATGGGTGGCCTGAATTACGTTGTCACCATTCTGCAAGCGCGCACCCGCGGTATGACTTTGATGCGCATGCCATTGACCATTTGGGGCATTTTTGTCGCAACCATTTTGGCCTTGCTGGCCTTTCCTGCTTTGTTTGTCAGCGCGGTGATGATGTTGTTTGACTTGTTGTTGGGCACCAGTTTCTTTATGCCTGCACTGGTGTCAATGGGAAAGCAAGCCAGCTATACCGGTGGTAGCCCTTTACTGTTTCAACACTTGTTTTGGTTTTTTGGCCACCCAGAAGTCTATATTGTTGCCTTGCCTGCATTTGGTATTGTCTCGGACCTGCTCAGTGTTCACGCCAGAAAGAATATTTTTGGTTACCGAATGATGGTCTGGGCAATCGTGGCCATTGGCGTTCTCAGTTTCTTTGTTTGGGCACACCACATGTATGTCAGTGGCATGAATCCTTATTTTGGATTCTTCTTTGCCACCACAACCTTGATCATTGCCATTCCGACTGCTTTGAAAGTTTATAACTGGGTTCTGACGCTTTGGAAGGGCAGTATTCATCTCAATGTGCCTATGCTGTTTGCCATTGGTTTTATCTTTGCATTTCTGCATGGCGGCTTGACCGGTTTGTTCTTAGGCAATGTCAGCGTCAGCGTGCCGCTTTCGGACACCATGTTTGTGGTGGCCCATTTTCACATGGTCATGGCCGTAGCACCCGTCATGGTGGTGCTTGGCGCAATTTACCATTGGTACCCCAAAATTACGGGGCGAATGATGCACGAGGGTATGGGCAAGATTCATTTCTGGACCACCTTTTTAGGCACCTATGCGATTTATCTGCCCATGCACTACTTGGGATTTTTAGGCGTACCAAGACGGTATTATTCAATCCAAGGGACAAGTTTCATTCCAGCTTCAGCGCATGATTTGAATATCGGAATCACTTTGGCTGCATTGTTTGTGGGGGGGTTCCAGCTGCTATTTTTGTATAACTTAATTTGGAGTTATTTCAATGGCAAGCCGTCAGGCCCCAACCCTTGGAATGCAACTACGCTTGAGTGGCAAACTTCTGAGACGCCGCCGATACACGGCAATTTTGGAGCTGAACTTCCAAAGGTCTATCGATGGGCCTACGATTTCAGTGTGCCTGGCGTGGTTGATGACTTCATACCGCAAAACGTAGCGCCGCAAGACGTCAAGCGTGTTTAAGTGCGCTCAGTCATGAACCTCATTCAAAGTTTGACCACCAAGCCCTGGGAAGCCACGGCCGAGTTACCTTTGCTTCAGCAGCATACCAATCAACAGAATAAGCGGGCTGCGCTCAAAGTCTTTTTAGGCGTCGTCGCTGTTTTATTCATTTTGTTAATCGTGGCTTATGCCGGACGCATGGCCTATGAAGATTGGCGGCCTGGGCCTCAAATCAGACTGTTGTGGGCCAACACATTGGTTCTATTTCTGGGAAGTTTAGGTTTGGAATTGGCTCAGTACGCAGTGAGGCGTGGTCAACAAAAGCTGCTCCATCGCAGTCTTTTGGGGGCAGGAATTTGCACCTTGTTGTTCTTGTTGGGGCAGGCTCAAGCCTGGCGTGAACTGGGCGCCTTGGTTTATTTTCAAGTGACAAACCCTGCCATTGCTTTTTTCTACCTCATCACTGGTTTGCATGGCTTGCATTTGCTTGGAGGCTTGGTTGTCTGGGGCCAAACACTGATCCGGTTGTCGGGTGGCTTTGAGCTAGAAAAAGTTCGGCACAGTGTTGAGTTGTGTACTCTCTACTGGCACTTTTTATTGTTGGTCTGGATTGTACTTTTCGGCTTGTTGTTCACAGGAAACAACTTAGATGAATTGATGATTATTTGCGGGATCAAAGGAAGGACCTGATATGACACACCCTGTCTCGACTCTACCGATTCACTCGCCCGTCTTGGAGCCTGGCTTGAAGGGCTTCGTCAGTGACTGGTCGGCCGATCAACAGTCGTTCAAGAAAGTTCCATGGGGCAAAACCATGATGTGGATTTTTTTGGTCAGCGACACCTTCATTTTCAGTATTTTCTTGATTTCGTACATGACCGTCCGAATGTCAACCCCGGAGCCTTGGCCCAATTCAAGCGAAGTATTTGCCTTGACGATTGGCGGTAAGCACATCCCGTTGATCCTGATTGCATTGATGACCTTCATTCTCATCACCAGCAGTGGAACCATGGCCATGGCAGTGAATTTCGGCTATCGCAAAGACAGACGAACCACCTTTGCGCTTCTGATGATCACCGCATTGCTGGGAGCTTCATTTGTGGGCATGCAGGCTTTCGAATGGACAAAGTTAATTACCGAAGAGGGGATTCGGCCTTGGGGCAATCCTTTGGGTGCTGCACAATTTGGTTCCGTATTTTTTATGGTCACTGGATTTCACGGCACCCATGTCTCCATAGGCGTCATTTTGCTGTTGATCTTTGCCTTCAAGGTCTGGCGTGGAGATTTAGAACACGAACGGCCTGGTTTTCTGACGGGACGTAAGGGTGGGTATGAAACGATCGAAATCGTCGGTTTGTACTGGCACTTTGTCGACTTGGTCTGGGTCTTTATTTTTGCGTTTTTCTATCTTTGGTAAGGAGAACCTATGTCTGAAGCACAACACCAACAGCATCCGATCGGCATTTATCTCAAAATATGGTTGCTGCTTTTCGTTCTAAGTACAGCCTCATACATGGTTGATTACTTTCATGTGCAAAGCTACCTGCGCTGGTCCTTGATCATTGTCTTTATGTTGTTAAAGGCTGGCTTGATCGTTGCTGTGTTCATGCACATGATGTGGGAGCGTTTGGCTTTCATTTATGCTATTTTACTGCCGCCTCTTTTGATCCTGACTTTCATCGGCATAGGGGCACTGGAGGCCGACTATACGTTCCTAACGCGCGGGATATTTTTCTTCAAGAATGCGCTGTAAAAGAAGATTAACAAACAGAAGCATTTTTAATTTCATTGACATTCAGTAATTGGAGAGTCACGCATGGCAAAGAAAAAATACCTTGTACACACCACAGTCATTTCTGGTTTTTTTGTGGGTGTTTCCTTGTTTGCTTATCTTCTTATTTCACATCATATGAGCATGCCAAATCAGGTGGTGCACAGCCGTGATAGCTTGCTTAGCAATGGCCTAAGTGTGCTTGACCGTATCAAGCCGGTTGGAAAGCTTGCCATGGAATTGCCCTTAGAAGTAGCTGTTGCAAACGCATCAATTAGCGCTGTCACGCCAGTGCGTGATGGTGCTCAGGTTTTTGGCCAAAGTTGCGCCGCTTGTCATGCCTTGGGTATTGCCGGTGCCCCTAAGTTAGGCGATCAGGTGCAGTGGAAGTCGAGGTTAGCCAAAGGGACCAAGGTCTTGTATGCCAGCGCTCTGAATGGGTTAAATGGTTCAACTGGCGCCATGCCCGCAAGGGGTGGTAACGCTTCATTGAGTGATACAGAAGTGAAGGCTGCTGTTGACTATATCGTAGCCAAAGCAAAGGCTAATTAAGGCAAGACTTACTTTTAACAAGGGGTGTCGTATGAAGCTAAAAAGAAGTTATTTTACGGGTCCGAGTTTGGATGATTTAGAGCTTTTTGAAGAGCAGCTCGAAGATGCTGGTATTTCCACACCTCAAATTCATGTTTTGAGTTTAGATGACAAGAGTCTGTCTGATCATCCACATCTGCATGAAGTCCAATCATTCATGAAGCAAGACGTCGTGCACAAGTCGATCTTGGGCGCGGTGGTTGGTAGTGGCTTGGCCAGTACGTTGCTCTTGATGACCTTCAGCTTTGAACTGGTAAGCACCACGGCGGGCTGGATGCCAGTTGTTTTTCTTTCGGTTGTCATTTTAGGCTTTAGCACTTGGCTGGGCGGCTTTATTGGGATCCAAACGCCAAACTATAAGTTTGCTAGATTTGAAAAAATTCTAGCGGAAGAGCGTCATGTTTTTTTCGTTGACCTAGAGCCAAAGCAGGAAAAAATTCTCGAACAAATTCTAAAGCTTCATCCAAATTTGGATCGGGCTGGAACCGAGGAGGGGCTTCCACACTGGCTGGTGAGCCTTCAGTGCAAAGTAGGAATGATTCGGCACTCGTAGTTGCAAAAGTATTTTCTACCAAGATCAAATTCAACTTATGCCAACGATTGTTTCGCAAAATTCCCTGGTCGTTCTAGGTCAACTTTATGCACTGACCAAACCTAGGGTGCTACAGCTCATTGTCTTTTGCGCGCTTATTGGTATGGTGATGGCGGTACCAGGAATACCAACTTTTAGCGAAATTCAGCATGCCATATTGGCTTGTGTAGGTATCTGGTTGGTTGCTGGAGCAGCCGCGGCCATCAACTGCTTGGTTGAAAAAGAAATAGATGCCAAGATGAAGAGAACTTCTTGGCGTCCTACTGCTCAAGGTCAAGTTGACGTCTTACTGACTTTGTATTTTTCCTTTGCGCTTTGTGCAGTTGGTTCGGCTATGCTGTATTTTTGGATCAACCCCCTAACTATGTGGCTTACCCTTGGTACTTTTTTGGGATACGCGGTTATTTACACATTGATCTTGAAGCCTCTCACGCCACAAAACATCGTGATTGGGGGCTCGTCTGGTGCAATGCCACCGGTGCTGGGATGGGCTGCCATGACGGATCAGGTGGGACCCGAAGCGCTTTTGCTCTTTCTCATTATATTTTTGTGGACACCACCTCACTTCTGGGCGCTGGCACTTTACCGAATTGATGAATATAGGAAGTCGGGACTGCCGATGTTGCCTGTGACGCATGGCATTAACTTTACGTGCCTGCAAATTCTGCTGTACACCCTTATTTTGTTGGCTTCTTGTTTGATGCCGTTTGTTTATGGCATGAGTTCTTGGCTTTATCTCTTGGCTGCCCTGGCTTTAAGTCTGATTTTTGTGGCTCATGCATTCAAACTCTGGCGTGAATATTCGGACGATCAGGCGCGCCAGACTTTCAAATTTTCTCTTGTGCATTTGAGCGTACTTTTTGCAGCCATGTTGGTCGACCATTATTTGTTTTAATTCGCATGGTCGTGGCAATCCCTTAGAATTGAAATCATTTGCAAACAAAGAGAATTTGTTTGCCAAGTAAGGTGTTGCAAGCCAACAATTCAATGAATTGAACTGGAGTAAGCGGAATGGCCAAATTACACAATTTCAACACGGGTGGCTATGCCTTTTTGGAAGGTGGTTTCCCCTACTCTCAAGCCGTCATCGCATTGTCCGGTTTTGCATTTCGTCGCATCAGGTTTGGAAGTGTTGTTCCAGTTGAACAAGGTTTTGAGTGGATTCGCAAGCACCTTCAGCAGATCAATCGGCCCTTAACGGCATTAGCAGCTTGCGAGCTGAGATCGCCTTGCGCTTTCACAATGGATGGTTTTAGAGGTTTCAATCAAAGTTATGTGAAAGTGCTCAGTGATTGGGGCCTGATTCAAAATGGGCTCAACCCTGTGGCGCGCAGCAATTTGGCGCCAGCCTTTTCGCCGCCAAAAGTTCCTGGTTTTTATGCTTTTACATACACCGTACCTGAGACCTGTACAGATTCAGATTGGCTAATTGCAGGCAGCGGAGAGTGGCCAGAACACTTGACTTTTCCTGAGGGTATTGTGGCCCGAGGTGATATCAGTCCTAAGGGAATGGAGCGCAAAGTTCGTTATGTGGTGCAAACCATGCAAGAGCGCGCACAGGGCCTTCAAGCGCAGTGGTCTCGATTAACAGCCGCGCAAATTTACACGGTGCATGACTTTTCGGCTTTGATTCCATCTGTGTTTAATTCTGCAGGTATGCTTGGCCCTGGTTTGTCATGGCACATTTGCAACCCACCCATTCAAGAGTTGGAGTTTGAAATGGACGCTCGCAGTGTGCAACACGAACGTGTTGTGCACATTTAGGTTTTGCGTTCCATCCAAGAGCCCAAGATCCCCTTGGGCATGCGGATGATGAAAAACACCAGCAAGGCTCCGTAGATCAACAAGTCGAGGCCATGAATTTGGTTGCCAATCAAGATTCGCAATACTTCTTGGAGTGCAAGCAAAAATACAGCGCCGAAGGTGGGGCCTAGCATGACAAACATTCCCCCAGCAATCACACCAAACACCATTTGCAACGATATAGCAATGCCCGAGACGGTATCGGGGTTCACATAGGCTTGGTATTGCGCATACAAAACGCCGCCAAAGCAAGTCATGGCTGCCGAGAGAACGGTAATTTTCAATTTGGTTTGAGTCACATTGATACCAATGGATGCAGCAGCATCCTCATCTTCGCTTATGGCTTGCAGAGCATCGCGCAACATGCTTTGGTCTACTTTGCGCCAGACCCACAACGAGAACAGCCAGCAAGCCAAAACGATATAGAACCAAACCACACGGTTTGAAAATTGAAATGACCACAAGGATGCAGTGGCCTCATTGGGCAAGCCCGGTTTGGGTGTCAAGCCCAATGACCCTCCTGTCACTTCTCGCGTAGCCACAATGACCAAACGTACCACTTCGGCCAATGCCAAAGTGACCAGTGCAAAATAGTGGCCTACAATTTTGAACCTAAAACAGGGGTAGCCAATCACCAAGGCTAGCACCACCGTCACAGTCAAAGCCAGCAGGGCGCCTGCAAGTGGTGGCACGCCATATTGATTCCACAATAAGACCACGCTGTAAGCGCCAATGCCCAAGAAGGCGCCGTGCCCTAGGCTCACCAAACCAAGTCGCCCCATCAAGGCCCAACTGGTGTAGATAAAGCCCATCAGCAATGCCATGATGATCAAGTGCAAGGGGTAAGAACCCAAGCCAAGCCAAGGCGCAAGCATCAAAGCTGCGATCAATGCGCCAAATTTAAGCGAGGAAGAGAGATGCGGCATGCTTTAGCGCCTGCGAAACAAAATACCTTCAGGGCGGATGAACATCATGGCAATAAAGAACACAAATGCCATCACATACCCCCATTCAATAGCGTAGACATAGCCTCCAACAGAAATTAACTGCGCAAAAATAAAAGCCGCTACGAATCCACCCAACAAATTGCCTAAGCCCCCCATGACGCAAACCAAAAATGTGATGGGGCCAAACGACAAACCAATGGCGGGGTGAATGTCGTATTGCAGCACCAACAAACAAGCCGCCAACCCAGCCAACGCGCCGCCCATGGCCGAGGTGATTAAATAAATGCGCTCCGGGTTTACGCCCATCAAAGGCATGATGCTGCGGTCTTGGCTGATGGCTCTAATGGCGGTGCCGGCGAAAGTTCGATTCAAGAACAAATAGGTGGCGGCAATGGCCACCATGGCCACACCAAATGCAATTAAGCGTGCCATCGACAAGCTGATATCACCCACCATCAAACTGGGAAGTCGCACGCCCAAGTTTTTGAAATCAATGCCAAAGATCACGGTGGCCAAGGCTTGCAGAAAAAACAAAACGCCGCCCGTCACCAGCAATTGATTGATAGGTTCAGCCGACAAAACGGGCCGGATGATGAACCAGTGCATGGCCATACCCAATGCAGCCACGCCCACAATGCCCAAGATGAAAGCCAAAGCCAAGGGCAGCCCTAAGCTGGTGTGTGACCAATAAATGGCGTACATGCCGACCATCATCAACTCGGCGTAGGAAATCCAAACTACATCAATCACACCAAAGATCAGATTCAAGCCCAAGGACAAAAGCGCCAACAAGCCTCCGAGCAGCAGTCCGTTGAGAACCGCTTCGAGTAAAAATATGTCAAAAAATTCCATCACACCCCCAGATAAGCTTTTTGAACTTCATCGCTGGCCAACAATTCAGCGGCAGTTCCAGAAGCGCGAATTTTTCCAATTTCAAGTAAGTAAGCGCGGTCAACCACTTTGAGGACTTGTTGGATGTTTTGCTCGACAATTAAAACGGTATAACCTTCAGCGCGAATTCGGTGCATTAGCTCAAAAATAGATTGAACAATGACAGGCGCTAAGCCAGCAGAAGGTTCATCGAGCAGCAGCAATTTGGGGCCACTCATCAGGGCACGACCAATGGCACACATTTGTTGCTCGCCTCCAGACATGGTGCCTGCCAATTGTTTTCGCCGCTCTGCCATGCGAGGAAACAAGCTGTAGACATAGTCCAAGCGCTCCTGCAGTTTGGCGCGAGCGGCAGGGGTGTAAGCGCCTATTTTTAAGTTGTCCTCCACACTCAGTCGTGGAAACAATCGACGACCCTCAGGCACTTGTGCAATGCCCAGACCCACCACCTCATGAGAGGGTAAGTCTCTGTAGGATAGCCCTTGCATCTGCATACTGCCTGCAGTGGCCTCAATCAATCGGGAGATAACACGCAAGAGGGTGCTTTTACCTGCACCGTTGGGTCCAATCACGGCAACCGCTTCGCCTGCTTTGACGCTCAATGACACATCAAACAGCGCTTGAAAACTGTTGTACCCAGCGTTGATATTTTTCAACTCCAGCATCATGCGTCCTGACTCGACACATTGCGCGCAACTTGCTGCTGAACGCTTTGGGCGTCGGATCCTAAATAGACTTCGATCACCCGCGGGTCATGAGTTACTTCGGATGGCGAGCCTTGAGCAATCAACTCGCCATGGTCTAGCACCAAGCATCGGTCAATCACCTTCATCAACACACCCATAATGTGTTCAACCCAGATGATGGTAATTCCGCGTTCATCGCGAATTCGTTTGAGCATTTGCGCGGCTTGTGCCATTTCTGTTTCGTCTAGGCCCCCTAGGCTTTCGTCGGCCAACAGCAACTTGGGCTGTGTGGCCAAGGCTCTGGCCATTTCCAGTTTTTTCAGACCAGCTGCGCCAAGTCCTTCCACTCGGGCGGCTGGGTCGCGTGGCAAATCAATCAAGGATAAGGCGTCGTGCGCTCTGCGTTCAGCCTCACCTTTTGTGATCGGTTCGCTGGCTCCGTAGTAGGCGGCCAGAGTGGCATTCTCAAGAATAGAGAGTTTGCGAAAGGGCCTTGGTATTTGAAAAGTTCTGGCCACACCACGCTTGCAAATGTGTGAAGACGACAAGCCCAACATGGGCAGGCCATCAAACATCACATGCCCTGAAGTGGGCTCGAACATGCCTGCCAATAAATTAAAGGTGGTACTTTTTCCGGAGCCATTTGGACCAATCAGGCCCACAATTTCTCCGCGTTCGACTTCAAAAGAAATTCGGTTGACAGCCGTGAAGCCACCGAATTTCTTGGTCAGATCATGGACTTCAAGCACAATCAGTTGGCGTAAGAGTTGCCTTTTGAAAGAGGCATCACAGGATCGCGGCTTTTGATGGCTTTAGGCCAGACCACAAATGTGTCATTGCCAGAGTACTGGTGAACGACGGGTGTAGAACGCTCATTTTGCCCAGACATGGGGTGACCTGGTGGGAAAAATTTGACGCCATAGCCTTGGATCGTGCCGCCTTCAGGAATGTCAGTTTCTAATGCGGCTTTGCGCAACGATTCTGGATCGTAGCCACCATATTTTTTGATGGCACGCGGCATCACATCGCTCAATAAAATCCAAGTTTGGTTAAAGCCCATGGAAACGTGAGTGGGAATTTCGTCGCCTTTCACGTCTGCTTTATAGCGCTTGATCATCTCAGCTGTCAGGGCGCCCATGCCAGGCTTGAGCGTTTTAGCGTCAAGCAATTGGGCTGCCACAGGGTCAACGTTCATGATCAAGTTGGCGTCGTCTTTGAAGGTGGCATAAAGCTTGTCAAATTGACCGTGGCCTGCGCCGTGGCCAATTAAGGCATCCCACTTCAAACCTTGCTCTTTGGCTTGGCGCAAGAACAATGTGATGTCGGGGTTGTAGCCCGTGTGCAAGATGATATCGGGTTTTGCGCGGCGCAGTTTTGTGACCAATGGTGACAAGTCAGGAGAAGTAGCAGCATAGCCTTCTTTCAAGACAACTTGCATGCCCAATTGTTTGCAAACCAAGTCGTTGCCTGATGCAACACCCGCGCCGTAAGGGCCATCTTCATAAATGATGGCCACTTTGAGATCTTTAACTTCTTTGCCCAATTTGGCTTTGCTGTTTTCACCCAAAAAGCGACATGAAGCTTCGCCCATTTGATCGGAGTGAACTTGCGGCCGGAACACATATTTCAAATTCTTGTCCTTGAAAACAGCAGAAGACACACAGACATTGGCCCACATGAATTTTTTGGCTTGGTCGACTCGTTGAGCCATAGGAACGCATTGGGCAGAAGAGAAAACGCCCAAAATCACGTCCACCTTTTCTTGGTTCAGCAAGCGCTCGGTTTCATTGATGGCCACTTCGGTTTTGCTTTGAGCATCGACGTAAATAGGTACAATTTTGTGGCCCTCTACGCCGCCTCTTTCGTTCATCAAATCAATGGCGTATTTGGTGCCCAGATAACTTGCATTGGAGCCGCCCGCTGCCAAGGGGCCTGACATATCAAAAATCACACCCACTTTGATTTGTTTGGTTTGAGCTATGGCAGCACCTGCAAGCCACAAATTTGACAACACGAGAGCGAAAAGAAATTTCTTGAACATGATGCATCTCCTTGGATATGTGCGTGATCAGACATTTGTTGGGTAAAGATGACTCTCTCAACTTAACAAGATCGTTGCCATTGCAATAGGATGTAAACCCTATGGCGGGGCTGAGCAGAGGTGTTTTTTATGGTGTTAAAGCGTTTAAGGGGCGACTTTCAACAAATCCTCAGCATTTTTGTTACCCGCCCTTCAAAACAACGCTATGGAGCCTAAGGTCTGGCGAATTTACGATTCAAATAACTTACGAAAAAGGTCGACTGTTAGAAAAATCTCTCAGACATTTTTGACAAATGGGTACATGTAGGTTGCCCCTCGACCTGAGCTCGAACCCGAGGCTTAAATACGAACAGTACAAGTAAAGCAAGATTTTTCTGAAATAATCGCATGCACTCGCATTAGAAAACATGAAACAATTGAATTTACAAGCCGTCATGATTGATCTGGACGGTACCCTGGTTGACACCATTGGCGACTTTGAAGTGGCACTGAACCGAGCCCTTGCAGACTTGTACGTACCCACAGCCAACCGCGCTCTCATTGAACGCAGCATCGGCAAAGGTTCAGAGCACCTCATTCGTGCTGTGCTCAAACACCAACTGACTTTGCCTGAAGTGGCTGGAAGTACACGCGATGTTGAGCAATTGTTCACGCCAGTGTGGGAGCGCTATGAGCATCATTACCTCAACATCAATGGCGAATTCTCAATCGTCTTTCCGGGTGTGGTGGAAGGTTTAGAACAACTCAAAGACATGCGCTTGCCGCTGGCCTGCCTTACCAATAAACCTATAGCGTTTACAACGCCACTTCTCAAAGACAAAGGCCTGTCAATATACTTTGAGCACGTTTTTGGTGGTGACAGTTTTGAACGAAAAAAACCAGACCCATTGCCGCTTCTTAAAACTTGCGAAGCTTTACGGAGCAGTCCGGCGCGCACTTTAATGGTGGGTGATTCCAGCAACGACGCACAAGCTGCTGATGCGGCGGGCTGCCCTTTGGTTTTGATGACTTATGGTTATAACCATGGCGAACCCATTCAAAATACACCTGCCTTGGCTTGGTTAGATTCTCTGGATCAGCTTTGGGATTCAACCAGGGTTGGTTAGAGCAAGACTAGAGCAAGAGACCTACGGGTTAACAGAAATCCAGGGCTACTTTGCACGTGAAAAATTAGACCCTAGGCTTGGGGCTCGAACCAGGGTGACAGTTGCATTCTTCGGCTATAAGAACAACCTCGCATCCATTAAAGTTTTTATGGAAGTACTTATATGCACAAGCGTATTCGTGTTTGAATTTGCCAGTATCAAAGCAGGTGACTATGAAAGTAAATTTTTCAAAGGAATTGAGGGTTTATTTTTTTCCAATGGGCAGGCTGCAATTAGGGTGGCTCAAAATAAATATCGACTTTATGATAATAGGGAAGGCTTAGAAAAGTCTCTTAAATCATAGACCCAAGCTGTCTGCTACACCTTGGGAAGTCCAAAAACGCTTGAGCCATAAAAAAGCACTGAAAATTCAGTACTTTTTTCTTGAGCCCAACATACAGGGCTTGACTTGAAAATTAGGCTAGCCGGCCTGAATATTTTTCAAGTTTGCTCATGGCCTCATCGCCAAACTTGGCGCGCCACTCTTGGTAGAAGCCAGCTTTTGAAAGAGCATCTCGGAAACTGCTGACTTCAGGATAATTGAAAATCATGCCTTTGGCCTTGAGCTGTGTTTCCAGATCGGTGTTCAGGCGGCGAATGTCATCTCGTTGTTTAAGTACAGCTGAATTAACGTGTTTGTTAATTACAGCTTGGACATCGGCAGGCAGGCTAGCCCAGCGCTTACCGTTGGCCAAGATCCACTGACCATCCCACATGTGACCTGTCATAGAGCAATACTTTTGCACTTCGTAAAGCTTCGCAATTTCAATGATGGCCAATGGGTTTTCTTGACCCTCTACCACCTTGGTTTGGAGCGCAGAGTACACCTCGGCAAAGTTAATACCGGTAGGCGCAGAGCCAAAGGCCTTGTACATGGAAGTCCACAAAGGGCTAATGGGTACGCGAATTTTGAAGCCGCGCAAGTCTTCCGCTGTGACGATGGGCTTGGTAGAGGATGTGGTGTTGCGGAAGCCATTGTCTAAAATTTTGTCAAAGGTGTGCAAATTGACTTTGGCAATTTGAGCGCGAACATAGGCGCCTAGATCGCCGTCCATGGCGGCCCACACGGTAGGGTAATCTTTGAATGCAAATGCCAAACCATTGATACCAGCCAGTGGCACCAGGGTTTGCAAGATCAAACCAGACAGCGGGAAGATGTCGATAGCACCAGAGCGTACTTGCGACAACATGTCTGTGTCGCCACCCAGCTGGTTGTTGGGAAAAATTTGAATGTCAACTTTGCCACCGGTTTCTTGACGAATGGCATCGGTTGCTTCTTTGATGCGAATGTTGGATGGGTGAGTAACGGGGATATTGTTGGCCCACTTCAGGGTTATGGTGCCCGTCTGCGCGAAAGCAGGTGCTCCAGTGATGGCAGCAGGAATAGCGGTGGCAGACAATGCGCTCACAAAGGTGCGGCGTTTGATGCCCGTATTGAAATCACTCATAAAATCTCCTTTAAATTTTTCAAGCTAGAACTTGAATTAATGCTGAATTGAAGTCAATTAAATCCTAACTGAACTTTTAGGCCTTGAACAGAGAGTTTGCAGCAGTGACCACTTTATCCACACTAAGGCGTGACTCGTTTTCCAGAATTTGGGCGTAGCCCACTGGAATGCGCGGCGCACCGAGCCTTTTAATTTTGCAGCCAGTGGCCTCAGCTGTTGCAGCTGCCACCTCGGCGCCAAAGCCAGCCACTTGAATGGCTTCGTGCACTACCAGCAAGCGACCGGTTCTGGCGGCAGACTCAAACACCATTTCTTTGTCCCAAGGCCAAATAGAGCGCAGGTCGATCACATCGGGCTTGAGCTTGCCAAAAGCGCCATCGGCCAAGGCTTGCTGACACACACCCACACCGCGGGACCATGTGACGATGGTCAGGTCATTGCCTTGAGCCAGTTTTTTACCCTTTCCAAGGGGCACTTCTATGGCCGTGTCAACTTCGCCCTGAAGTCCCCAAAGTTCTTTGTGCTCCATGTAAATGATGGGGTCGCCTGAAGCCAGTGACGACTTCAGCAGACCGTAGTTGTCTGCAGGGGTAGCGGGTGCAACCACCACCAAACCTGGCATGTGAGCAAACCAAGCTTCCAATGATTGGGAGTGCTGCGCAGCGGATGCCGACCAAATTCCAATGGGCATGCGCGCTACCAAGGATACACGGCCTTGTCCGCCAAACATGTAGCGGTTCTTGGCGGCTTGATTGACGATCTCGTCCATGGCACACAAGGCAAAATCAATGACGCGCATTTCAACCACAGGGCGAATACCTGCCAGCGCCATGCCCACGGCACTGCCCATGATGTTAGCCTCAGAAATGGGCGTGTCAATGATGCGATCGGGCCCGAATTCTTCGCGCAGTCCGCGGTATTGTCCAAACACGCCGCCGCGCCCCAAATCTTCACCCAACGCAATCACGGCAGGGTCTGCCGTCATGGCTTCCCGCAAAGCCAAGCACGCCGCTTCGGCATAAGTGATGGTGCTAATGGTCATACCCATACCCCTGCGCTGGTATTCATAATGTCCTCATATGCATCGGCCACCACGGGCCAAGGTGCTGCTTCTGCGTCTGCAAGTGCCAATGCAATTTCTTTTTGCGCATCTGCCTCAATGGCCTTAACTTGACCCACAGGCATGCCCGCAGCGATCAATTTGTTGCGAGTGACAACGAGGGGATCGTTTTGAATGGCTGCGGCCACTTCTTTGGGATCTCGGTAAGTGCCAGGATCGACAGACACATGGCCCTTGAATCGGTAGGTAACAGCGTGAAGAAAACGAGGACCACCACCAGCATGAATTTCTGCCGTCATTTTGACCGCCGCTTCATAAACCGCCAGCACATCGTTGCCATCGACTTGAATCGATGGAATGCCAAATGATTGAGCTCTCGCAAATGCGCCTTCCCCCGCACTCATGGTTTTGGTGGGTGTGGTGGCAGATATGCGATTGTCTTCGCAGATGAAAAGAACGGGCAGGCCATAAACCTGCGCCCAATTCAATCCTTCTAAAAAGGGCCCGCGGTTAGTGGCACCATCGCCAAAAAAGCATGCCACCAAATAGGGCTTCTTTTGAATTTTCAAAGCGTGCGCGGCGCCGGTGGCAATGGGAATACCCGCTGCAACCACGCCATTGGCACCTAACATGCCTACGGAAAAGTCGGCAATGTGCATGGAGCCGCCTTTGCCTTTGTTGTAACCCGTGGCGCGGCCAAACAATTCGCACATCATTTTGGAAGCGTTGGCGCCTTTGGCCAAAGTGTGTCCATGTCCGCGATGGGTAGAGGTGAGCAGGTCTTCTTTGGCAAGTGCGTGGCAGACGCCAGCAGCGACGGCCTCTTGACCCGTGGAAAGGTGAAGGGGCCCTCGCACCAAGGCAGGCTTCGCAGAGGCGGCCAAGCCCCAAGCTGCCACGCCCCCTTGACTGGCAATTTCTGCTGCATTTTCAAACTCGCGGATGCGAAACATCGTCTGATACAAATCAGCCAGTTTTTGTGTTTCCATAGGAAGAGTCACTTTCAGGTTTTAAGCCAAGGCCACAATTGACAGCCATGGCACATAAGCAATGACGATGAGACCTAACATCAAAGCCAAAATATAGGGCCAGATGGCACCCATGACTTCATCGGGGGAATCGCCACCAATTCGACAAGCCAAATAGAAACCCACACCGATGGGTGGCATCATCAAACCAATGTTCATGGCAGCCATGACAACCATGGAATAGTGAATGTCGTGAATGCCAAGTTTCTTGGCAATAGGGAACATGATGGGAGCCAATAGCAAAATGGCAGGAAGGCCTTCTAACAAACATCCGAATAACAAAAAGACCAACATGGTGACAGCCATGAAGGTCATCCAACCTCCAGGCAAGTTGGTCATGATGTTTGAAAGGCCTTGAATCATGCCACTCTGTGCAATAGACCAAGCCATGGCTGATGCAGTGCCCAAGATGAGCAAAATGGCACCACTCAATGCAGCCGTTTCAACCAACATGTCATAAATTTGTTTGCCTGAAATGCCGCCATAAAGTACCTTGCCAATGATCATGGCGTAGAGCACTGCAATGGTAGAAACTTCGGTGGCTGTGGCCACACCTCCGCCCACAGCACTGCGAATAATGAAGGGTAAAACCAAGGCTGGAGACGCCACCAATAAGAATTTGCCCACCACTTGCATGCTGGCTTTTTTGACATTGCTCATGTCTTCTAAGCGTGCCTTCCAGCGGGCCAGTGCAACCAACATGACCAACAGCACCATGGCAATTACAAAGCCGCTTTGAAACAGACCTGCAATGGAAACACCCGCCACGGAACCCAGCACAATCATCACAATGCTGGGCGGCACCGTATCAGCCATGGCCGCACCCGTGGCCAGTAGTGCAATCATTTCTTTGGGTTTGTGTCCCCTGCGTTTCATTTCTGGAAAGAGGGCGGGTGCTACTGTGGCCATGTCTGAAACCTTGGAGCCCGAAATGCCAGACACAATGAAGAGCGAGCCTAACAAGACATAAGACATGCCTGCACGGACATGACCCAACAGAGACGCTAAGAAATCGACAATGGCCTTGCC
>Ga0194041_10000354_pt1 | contig 18194 bp, 17 predicted proteins | sample JunL449m_MetaG_FD_160082 | JGI IMG/M metagenome (GOLD analysis project Ga0194041, IMG submission 160082) | Anoxic zone freshwater microbial communities from boreal shield lake in IISD Experimental Lakes Area, Ontario, Canada - Jun2016-L442-9m | ecosystem: Environmental > Aquatic > Freshwater >...
GCATGAACGAATTTGTGCTCGTCGATGAACTCACCCTCTCGGCCAAGGCTCTTGCTCTTGCCGTACTTGACTGGTGCGGAACCACCAATGGAGGCTCCTGATGGCTGCTTGGACTCAGACCGGCTCGTCGATTATCTTCTTGCCCTACACGCTTGAACAGGCGCTTCAAGGCCTGTCCGAAGCGGGCTTCGAAAACGTCGAGATTGGCGCCGTCAAGGACTTCCTCGAGCACCTCGACCCCGACAATCTTGGCCCGGCCGAGATCGCGAACTGTCAGCGCCTGCTCGACCAGTACGGCCTCAACTGCATCTCGATGAGCGGGCACGCACCACTCCACCTCGAGATTGGGCGTCAGCGCCTGACGAACGTACTGCGGGCTGGCAAGGAACTCGGCATCAGCGTGCTCAATACGTTTACCGGTGACGCCGAAACGCCCGAAGAGATCGCCGCCTTTATTGCGAACGTGCGCGCAATCGCAGAAGAGGCCGAGGAGGCGGGCATCCGACTCTGCATTGAGACAGACTCGAACCTGCTGCCCACCGCCGAGATTGGACGCGAGATCCTCGCTCAGATTGACAACCCGTGGGTCGGCATCAACTACGACCCGGGCAACGTCATCTACTACACCGAGGCAAAGCCTGAAGACGACATCGTCTTGGCTCTCCCCCACCTTGGCCATGTCCATCTAAAGGACAAGCGCGGCGGCAAAGGCATTGCCGACTTCCCGCCCCTTGGTGACGGCGACATCAACATTCCGAGCATCCTGCACACGCTCGATGACGCCGGCTATGCGGGTCCCGTTTCGATGGAGATCGAGTTTACGGACTACAACTGGCCCCCCTTCGAGGAGTGCATCACCGAAGCGCGCCGTTCGAAGGCCTATTGGGACGGACTCGGGATCTAGCGTGGACGGCGTTACCGCGCAGCGAACCTAGATTGGGCGCTGGCGGCAGATCTCATAGGTGTCGAGCCACGGGCGGAGACGCTCGTAGGCTGCGCTCGCTGCGAGTACCGCCGCATCGTCCCCGGACGGCCCAATCAGCTGCATACCAACTGGCAATCCTTCGGACAGCCCGGCCGGAATCGACGCCGACGGGTGATGCGAGAAGTTCGTGATGTACGTCAGGCAGAAGCCAATGCTCGAATCGATTGCGACACCATTGACCTCGGACGGACCCATCGTGTCCCCGCCAGGCTGATTGAGTGGTGGCATTGCCGACAGCGTCGGTGTGACGAGCATGTCGTGGTTGGCGAAGACGCCTTGGATCGCATCGAAGACCTCAGTGCGCATGACGTTGTCGCGCTGCAGATCGGCGAGCCCCATGTTGCGGCAGGTCTCGACCCACTCGCGATAGACCGGCGGCAGGTTGTCGCCCTCCATCAGGTCAAGCCCACCCGCCGCAAAGGCATCAAGGCCGGCGATGTTGAGCGGCATGATCATGCGGCACCAAAGGCGCGCCAATTCGAGCTGGTCAATCGAGAGGCCAAGCTTAACCTCTTCAACGTGTGCGCCAGCTTCCTCAAAGACCTTGACGGCAGTGGCGACGGTAGAAGCAACGCGGGGATCGATCGGAAACACATCTAGGTCGGGGCTGTACGCAATACGCATGCCTTCGATCGACTGGTTGAGCGCTCCCATGTAGTCGACGGTTTCGCGCGAGCTATAGGGATCGCGCCGATCGAAACCGCCGAGAGCGGTCATCACCAGCGCGGCATCCTCAACTGTGCGGGTAATTGGTCCCTCAACGATTGTCGGTTGCGTGCCCGCGAAGGCATTCGGGCGCATCACGAGCGGCACGCGACCGAACGACGCCTTGTAGCCGTAGGTTCCACACCAGGCGGAGGGGATCCGAATTGAGCCACCACCATCGGTGCCCTCAGCGAACGAAACCAGACCATCAGCCACCGCCGCCGCACTGCCGCCGGACGAGCCTCCTGGGTTACGCGTCGTATCGAAGGGGTTGCACGTGGCTCCAAACAGTGGGTTGTCGGTGACTCCGCGGTAGCCCATCACGGGGCTATTCGTCTTGCCGACGATAATGCCACCAGCGGCTTCGACGCGCTCAGCCCAGACGCAATAGGCGTCGATCACAAGATCCTTGAGCGCGGGGATGCCACCCATCGTGGACTTCCAGCCCGGCTTGAAATCGAACAAGTCCTTCATCAGGGTCGGCACACCGTGCAAAACACCAAGCGGCGCCCCATCGCGTACGGCAGCCTCGGCCACCTTCGCCTCAGCGCGCGCCGTGTCGTAGCCCTTATAGATAACGGCGTTGAGTGACGGATTGCGCTCTTCGATGCGATCGATTGCACACTCCACGAGCTCGACCGGCGTCACCTCGCTGGTCGCGACCAGCCGCGCCAACTCTGCAGTCGTCTGATACGAAAACTCGTTCGCATTCATGCCGAATCCCTTCGATGTGATCTGGCATGGGCCAGATTCAGGCTATGCCGCACCAATCCATGGCGGCCACCGCAAAGGTCTTGCAGGCCGTCACCACTTCGTCGATCATCACGTATTCGTCGTCCGCATGGGCGACGCGAAGATCGCCCGGCCCGTACGAGATTGCGGGCACGCCACCAAGCGTGAGCCACGTGGCATCCTCGACCGCGGCAAAGCCAACGACGTCGGGAGTACCCGCGAAGCGCGAACCGACCGCTGCCTGCTCATGCGCCTGGACCGTGATACCCGTAATCTCCTCGGCAGCTGGTGTGTTGGCTGGCCAATTCATCTTCCAGTCAACCACCGGCGGATGCTCTCGCAGCCACGTGTCGAGCTGAGCCGCGCGATGGATGTGGAGATCGATTTCCTTCTTGACGTCCTCGGGATTGTCGTCAGGCGAATACCAGACGCAATAGTCAATCGTCATAAACTCGCTCAGGAAGAACGGCACCATCACTCCATGAGGACCGCCGACGACGACACCAGGATGGATTGTGAAGTGGCCGGGTGGGAAGAGCGGGTGCTGCTTGGTGAGTCCCCACTCGTCTTCGAGCTGACGTAGCGCATTGAAGATCAGCACGCCCTTATCGATCGCATTGACGCCGACGCTCGCACCATCGCCACCGGCACGGAACGAGTTGCCACGCATCGACGAGTGTGACGACTTGCCAGAGACCGTCACCGAGAACCAAAGAAGTCCCGGTGAAATCGGCACCACTGCGAGTGGCGACGGTGGCGAGCTCGGCTCCGAGACAATCGCAGCGTCTGCGGTGTAGCCGCGCTTGATCGTGGCCGTGACTCCGCACTCGTGGTCCATCACTTCCTCACCAACGACAGCCTCAAGGATCAGATCGCCCTTCAGCGAGATGCCGCACTCCTTGAGTGCGCGCGCGGCAAAGGCCTGCGCCATGATCCCGGACTTCATATCCGTCGCACCACGTCCCCAGACGCGATCGTGGTCGATCTTGCCGCTAAACGGATCGCCTCCCGTCCAGTTGGCGGCATCGCCAACCGGTACGACGTCGACGTGACCGTTGTAGATCAGCGAGCGTCCGCCGCCAGCGCCCTTGACGACACCGACGGCATTCTCTCGACCGGGCTCGATCGCAAACAGATCGACAGTCGCACCAAGCGACTCGTAATGCCGAGCGAAGACCTTGCTGACCTCACCCTCGCCACCGACGACCTCGTCATAGACCTGGCCGGGGTACTTCGGGTTGACGCTGGGAATACGAACGACTTCCGCGAGAGCGTCGATCATTTCGGTCGCGAATGCGTCAATGGTGCTGCTGACCTGTTCGACGAGTTGTCGGTCTGCCATGCCTCTACTCCTACTGTCTCGCGGGGTGACCGTTAGGCCGTTTCTGGGCGCGAACCAGGTGGCATATGCGCCTCTTGCTCCATCGCACCGACCTCTTCGGGGAGACCCGAGGACGGCCCCGATCCACGCTTGCCTGCCCGGCGCCGACGCAAGACTTGATCTGGAATCGAGACCAGGCCGTCAGAAGCAAGGAGCGTCACGAGGAGCAGCAGCAGGCCGATGAAGATATAGCGCGCCTCTGGTGGATCCACATCGACAAATCGTTGATCAATGAATTGCAACAGCATCGTGCCGATCAAGATGCCGCGCGGAGAGTTGACACCACCGATCATGACCATCGCGAACAGGAACAGCACGGTCGAGAAGGAAAAGAAGTTCGGCGAAATCGAGTGGTAGTAAGCGGTATAAAAGCCACCCGCAGCTCCGAGCACTGCCGAACTCACCAAAAAGACTGCCAGTCGCGCACGGACCACATTGACACCCAAGACTTCCGCTACCGGCTCGCTCTCACGGGCTGTCCGTAGCAGGAGCCCGAGCCGACCATAGTTGACCCGCCAGTAGACAACGAGAGCTATCAGTGCGAGCACTGCAGCGCCGATGTAGGCGTACGTCGTACCGGTCAAGGTGCCGGCCAAGTTCTCCGGGATAAAACTATCGGCACCGTAAAGACCCTGTGCCCCACCGAAGTTGCACTTGTCTTGGCTGACGTAGGCGCGGCAGAGCTCGACAAGCCCAATTGTGAGCAGCGCAAAGTAGATACCTCGAAGCCGAATCGCCGGTAGCGAGATGATGAAGCCAACGACGACACCAGCCACGACTGCAATTGGCAGCGCGATATACCAATGCACAACAGGCAGACCGAGCAGGCGCCCGCTGAAGTCCGTGCACGCAAGTGCTGAGTTGCCAGACGGTGTCGATAGATACGCCGCGACGTACGCAGCCAAGCCAGCAACGGCGACCGTGGCAAAACTCTGCAGACCAGCAGTACCGATCACGAGCCCCCACATGGTGTTCCAGGTGAGATACACAAGGAACGCAACCATGACACTCAGAAAGAATGGTGTCCCGGCGACCAGCGGGATCATGACTGCAATCACTGCAACCATCACCCAGAAGATCCACGACGACCGATCGGCTGCGACAAACCCCTCGCCCGACCGCTGGCCCTTCCGCCACGAGATGCTCCACGAGAGCAAGAGCAAGAATATCGTCATCGAACCGAGCAACCAGAGTGTGCCGAATTGGAACGGCACAGCCAGCGCGACGAGGAAGGCGACGAGTAAGACCGCCCAATGAATCATGTCGTTGCGAGATTTAGGCACGGGTGCTCTCCAAGACGCCGGCGATACCTCGCGGCCGAATAATCAGGACAACTGAAATCAGCAAGAAGAGCGTGATCAGGACCCACGCACCACCAAAGTACTGCAGCGTAATTGCCTCACAGAGCGCAACCATGAATGCCGCGATGACGGCACCTCGGAGGGAGCCAAGCCCGCCGAGTAGCGCCACGATGAGGCCCTTGACGAGGGCGCCATAACCAGCGTTTGGCTCGACAAAATTGATCTGCCCAAGCAGCACTGCCGCCAGGCCAATAAACGCGCCAGAGACACCAAGAATTGCGAAGGCAGTTGCCCGGCGGTTGATGCCGACAAGTGCTGCTCCCTCAATGCTCTGCGTTAACGCTCGAACACCAAGTCCGATGCGCGATGCGCCAATGTAGGCCAGCACGATCGTCACAACCACGGTTGTCGCGATGACAGTACCCGTGACGTTTGGCTGCACCAGTGCTTCGCCGAGGCGAAAACTCGGCAGCCAGTCAAAGAGCGGCGGGAACTGCTGGAATTGCGGTCCAAACTTCCACTGGTACACATTCGCGCCGATGAAGCTCAGAGCCAGGGTGGCGGTGAGCGTACGGACTTCCCAGTTGCTGCGCCCGTCGAGTGGGAGGAAAACCGTGAGGCAGACGATTCCACCAAGCAGCGCGCCGGTGATGATGCCTCCCAAGAGCACCACCACGACGTTCGAGGTGATGTTGGTCGAAACGAGCCAGGCGCCATACCCTGCGCCGGCGTACATCGCACCCGTCGACAGGTTGAGGAACCCTAGACCAGCCCAGGTCAACGAAATTCCGAGGGCAACGAGCGCGTAAATCGCTGTCAGGTTGAGCGTCGTGACAATGGTGCCGGTCATTAGTGGCCTCCGTCCTCGCCGGTGTCCGGCATCAATTCTCCGCCGTGCATACGCAGCGCACGGTCAATCCGGCCATCGATCAACGCACGATTCTGCTCGGCGATCAAGAGTGCACCGCCCTGCAGGTCGAGCGTAAACAACGTGTCACAGATGCCCTTAGCAATACCGGGGCCAAGCCCCAGCGAAGGCTCATCAACGAGATAGAGACGCGCCTCGCTCATCAGCCCCCGGCCGATGGAGCACATCCGGCGCTCGCCGCCCGAGAGCGTGCCCACGACCTGCGAGAGACGCTCGCCAAGGCGGGGGAAAATCTCGCACACGTAGTCGCGACGTTCCTTGCGAAACTTCCACGAGTTGCCTGGGTAGGCGCCCGAGTCGAGGTTGTCCTTGACGGTCAAGCCGGGAAAGAGTGCGTCGCCTTGTGGCATCAGCACAACGCCACGACGCGCCAGCTCATGTGTGCTCGCGCCCATGATCGAATCGCCGTTAAGCGTGATCTCACCACTTCGCCAATCAACGAGATTGACGATGGAGCGGAGCATCGTGGTCTTACCGTGGCCGTTGAGGCCGAGAATGCCAACGCGTTCTCCCTCCCCGACGGAAAGATTGATGCCGTGTAAGACGCGGAGCGGCCCGTAGCCCGCCTCGAGTCCAGTGATTTCGAGAACCGAACTCATGCGCTGGCTCCTGCTGGCGCTTCAAAGTACGCCGCTCGGACTAGTGGGTCGTTGAATACTTCGGCGGGCGTACCGAGAGCGATCTGCTCACCGGCGTCGAGCACGAGAACGCGCTGCGCAAGGGCCTCGAGGATCTCCAAACGATGCTCAACGACACAGACCGCCATCCCCGTCTCGGCGACGAGGCGGCGGATCACTTCCTCGATTTCGCTGATCTCATCGGACAGGAGTCCCGAGCAGGGCTCGTCCAAAAGCAGGACTTTTGGTTGTCGCAACAACACGCAGCACAACAGCAACTTGCGTCGGTCCAGCGTGTCGAGCGCGCCAGCCAACTTGCTATCAGGTGCGGAAAAATTGGTGAGTTCGCGCAACGCCGCCTCGTCGCTCTTGACAAGGCGCGGCGCGAAGGCAACTCGAGCAACCTCGAGCGTTTCTTGAACGGTCAATGAGGTCGGTACGAGTGGCGCTTGGAACGTACGGGCGAGTCCTCGTCTGGCTCGCTTGTAGGCCCCTTGGCGTGTGACGTCAACGCCATCGAGCGTGACCGTTCCCGAATCGGGCTTGACACGCCCCGTCAGCACGTCAAATAACGTGGTCTTGCCAGCACCATTTGGGCCGGCGACGCCGAGAATATCGCCACCCTCGACGGAGAGAGATACTCCGCCGAGGGCAACGAATGCCCCGTAGGTCTTTCGGATGTCTTGTCCAGAAAGCATGTGGGGCTCTATTCCGTCTAGCTCTTCTGCCAAGGAGCGAGCTGGAACTCGCCGTTGGTAAACGGTGCCGGCTGGATGATCGTGCCGTTTGCACCATTCTGGATCTGGAAGAACAGGTGGGCCTGCGAGAGGCTCATATCTGCCTGCTCGGCCGGGTACGAAAGGCCGTGGTTCTCAGGCAAGGAGTAGCCGCCGTTGACGCCACGCCAGATCATCTTGCGGAGCGAGTCTTGCGTGGCCTTGAAATCAGAACCACCCTGCATCGCCCAGGCGTTGGCCAGCATGTAGACCTCGTCGTAGTTCGAACCGGAGTTCGAGTAACCACACGGCTTGCTGAACTTGGCCTGGTAGCGCTCACCGAACGACTTGCCGATTGCGTCGCCGTAGACGCCGGTCACGGTCGCCCAAACGGCGCCGTTTGCGGATTCGCCGGCCAACTCGAGGTACTCCGGCACGGACGCGCCGTACTGCACGTAGAGCAGCGAGTCGGTCGGATCGGCAGCAAAGCCCTTCGTAAAGGTCGCGAGCTCAGATGGCAGGTAGTGCGTGTTCATCACCACTGCGGCATCGGCAGCCTTGACCTTCGCGAGGATCGGGCCCCAGTCGGTCATGGCGCCGGCACCCATTGGCTCGACACCTGCGATCTCCCAACCGTCCTTCGGTGCCTGCTCTTGCGTCACCTTCGAGATGACCTGGGAGTACGGGACGTTGCCCTCGACGATGAAGATCTTCTTGTTGCGAGGCTTCCACGACCCGGCCGAAACGAGATTATTCAGGAAGGCCGGGAAACCCTTGCCGTACCACGTCTCCGGAGGATCGACCTGGAAGATGCAGCTGTACTTCGGATCCGAACTGATCTTGTCGCACTGTGCCTGCGACGTCGATGCGTTGAGGAACGGTGCGCCGTAACTGGCGGCAGCGTCCATGGCGGCATCCCATGCCAGCAGATATCCGTTGATCACCGCGTCGACCTTCTGGTCGGCGAGCTTCTGGTAGTTCTGCTGGATCTTCTCGGGCGAGACAATGTCGGTGTCGAGTGCAACCAGCTTGAGCTTGCGCCCAGCAACACCTCCGGCAGCATTGATCTCGTCAACGGCCAGCTGGGCACCGTTGTTCATCTGCTCACCGTCGGCCGCGTTCGGTCCGGTCAGTGGGTAGAGTCCGCCGATCACGTAGTCGGCTGTCGAGCCACCGCCACCAGTGGAGGCCGCTGCGTCGCCGCCGCCACCGCTACCGCTGTCGCTTGCTCCACAGGCAGCGAGTACGCCGCCGACCATCAACGTGGCACCGGCAACGGCACCACCCTTCAGAAATGTCTGGCGCTTAATCGACCGCTGGACGTTTTCGCCAGCGGGCGTTGCGCCCTCTTCTCCTTCGATCATGGATCTTCCCTCCAAGGTTGTGCTTCCAACTGGAAGCGGGGTACTAACGCGTCGGTACGTTCTCCACAAGCGCAGCCGACTGGTCGATCAGAGCCGCCTGATGCGGCTGCAGATCCTGTCCACCGATCCCTGCAAAGATCGGCAGGTACGGATCTTCGACCGGCGTGCGATGCCCGGTCAGTTCTTCGAGTACGGCTAGTCCGCAGAACGGCACGTATGCCGCGGAGTAGCCGCCCTCATGCGTAAAGACGAGGTGCGACTTGTTGGCCGCGGCGGTGTCCATAAACACCCGCGTCAACTGGCGGTACCCGTCAGAGTGCATCTGCTGTCGAGCCAACGGATCAAGCGCGCTGGCGTCGAGGCCCGAGGCCACAAGAATCAGGTCGGGCTGGAAGCGATTCAGTGCTGGGACAACGACGCGCTCGAACGCGCTGATGTACGCACCCACACCCGATCCAGCTGGCAGGGGCACATTGATGTTGGCACCAACGCCCGCCCCTTCGCCGACCTCGTCGACCATGCCAGAGTCCGGTGGGAAGTAACGATCTTGATGCAGCGAGATCGTCAGAACCGATGGGTCGTCGTAAAACGCCCACTGCGTCCCGTTGCCATGGTGCACGTCCCAGTCGACGACGGCAACGCGCTCGAGCCCGAGCGCCTGACGCGCATGCATCGCACCGAGAGCAGCGTTCGAGAACATGCAGAAGCCCCGACCAAGATCTTTCTGCGCGTGATGGCCAGGGGGCCGTACGAGTGCGTAGGCCGTATCGAGCTCGCCACTGACGACCTTCTCGATCGCGATTAGCGTGCCACCGACAGCCAACAGGGCAATCTCAAAACCGCCACCGGAAAACGGCGTGATCTCGCCGGCGTCACCACCACCGGTGTCGCTCAGCTCCTTCATGCGAGCGACGTATTCCTTGGTGTGGTAGCGCTCAACCTCTTCGACCGTCGCCATCCGAGGCTTAACGGGAACGAGGTGATCGGCCATGCCGCTGACGTCGATCAGGTTCTTAAAGCGGCGCTTGGTCGAGGGGTTTTCGGCGTGCTCTCCCGGCTCAAGCCACCCACCGGCTGGCATGAAGGCGGCACCAGAACGGGTGTCCCACCACATGTAACGCTCGTCCCAAACAAGTCCGGTTTTCATAGGTTTTCCCTCTCTCGTCTCCGCTCGGCGCTACTGTAACTCTCGGCCCGAGGAAATAGCAAGTGGCAATTTCTCCACTGTTTAGATTTGCTCGGTCTGCCCTGTTTGTAGCGACCGGTTTGCGGCGAGTGCCACTCGCAAAGCGAGCAAGGCGTCCTCGCCCGTCGCTCGCTGAGGGGTCGCGTCGGAGGCAATGCAGTCGATCAGGTAGCCGACCTCACGGCCCCACGGATCGGACCCCGCAGCATCGATCGTGCGCGCCGAACCACTCGTCGGATAGACGGTGAGTGCATTCGCCGCGTGGTCGACGCCCCCGATATTTCCCCCGTCTTCGCTCGGCGCAGCCGAGAACGGATACTCGATCACCCCCTCCGTTCCGAGCACACGCATGCCGCTCGTGAAGGGGTAGCTGGCGGGTAAGAGCAACCCACCCTCGGCCGTCGCGATACCCCCCTCACACGTGATTGTCGCGACCATGTGTTGCGGTGCGTCGTAGGGACCGACAGTGACGGCACGGGCGTGCACCGAACGTGGCCGGCCGAGCAAGAGGTTGATCTGGTCGATGTCGTGGATCAGAAAGTCCACGGCCACACCACCCGATATGTCGGGATTAGACATCCACTCGTTCCAGTCGGGCGGCGCCGAGAGTCGCAGGGTGCTGACGACCTGCGGCGTGCCGATCGTGCCGGCCGCGACCTGACGCACGAGCTCCTCGTACTCAGCCCAAAAGCGCAGTACGAATCCGAGCAACAGTTTGCGACCGCTCGCATCGCGTGCCCCGATGATCGCCTCGGCGTCTTCGATCGTCAACGCAATCGGCTTCTCGAGCAAGACGTCGCAGCCGGCCGCGAACGCGGCCTCCGCCATCGGTCGATGCAGTGGCGTCGGCAGGCAAATGTCGACAACCTGAATATCGTCACGTGCCAACGTTGCCAGCAGATCGTCCGAGACCTCCGCCCCACAGGTCTCCGCGACCTTGGCCGCCCCCTCGAGCGTCCGCGAGGCAACCACGCGAACCTCTGCGCGGTCCGCATGTTCCGCCCAGGCGGCGGCATGCGTCCGGGCCATAAAGCCCGAGCCGAGGATCGCGACGCCGATCATCCCAACCCCAGCGTGTTGAGATGTTCGCGCGAGCGCGTCATGGCAGCAGTCACCTCCGCCAGCGGCGGCCACGGCTCGCCTTGAAACTCGATCTCAACGGATAACGGCCCTGTGTAGCCACCCGCTTCGAGCACACCAAGGATGGCGGCGAAGTCGACATGCCCATCACCGGGACCAGGAAAGTCCCAAACTCCAGGCCCGCCGCGCTTGTCCTTCAGGTGCACGTTGCTGAGATACGGGAGCATCGTTGCGATGTCGTCGGCCGCTGCGGTGTCACCGTAGAACTCGCAGTTCGCCGTGTCGTAGGCAACCAGCACACGAGGGTGGCCGATCCGTTCGAGCAGCGGCAGCGTCTTCGTACCGGTGGCCATGATGTCGCCGTGAATCTCGAGCGCGACATCGACGCCAGCGTCGTCGGCTGCTTCCGCGAGGCGCGTGATGCCCTCGAGAAAGGCCGACTCGTTCTCGTCCTGGCTCGAGTGCCCACCGATTGCCGTGTTCATGACGGGGACGCCGTAGTCGGCGCACCAGCGGACGGCCTTGATGCCAAGCTCCACACCCTCGGGTGTCGTCAGATCCGAGTGCGCACTGAGCACCGTCAGGTCGAGACCGTAGTCCGCGAGACGAGCGCGCAGTTCGGCCTGGGGAGCATCGAGGTCGACATGCTCAGTCCAGCCGAGGACGGCGGTCAACTCAACGGCGTCGTAGCCGGCTTCGACGATGCCTGTCAGCGCCTGATCGAAGTCGTACGTGTGGTACGAGTTTGTGTGTCCTGCCAGTCGGTTGTTCATCAGAACCATCCCTCCTCATTGGGATTTGCGTATTCCATGTACTCGACGAGTGCTCCGCCGACGCGAACGAAGGCAACGCGGGCGAAACCGTCGCCCACCACGAACGGCTCGAGCAGTACCTCGTCTTCGCCGATTGCGGCTTCGAGATCTGTCACGCGGTACGCCACGTGCGGGTCGGTGCGGAGTGGTCCGGTGACGGGCGTGTCGGGCTCGAAGCGCAGAAATTCGACGTGGTGCGAATGGGCGCGGGGATTCGTGACCCACACGCGCGTCGCCTCAACCCATGTCTCGCCGGGCTGGTGTTCCTCGGTGACGACTCCAATGTGATCGAACTGGCCTCGCTCGAATCCACTCATCGCTTCTCCTTCTTCGCGCCTTCGTGGACGCAATCCAAGCACGGCGAGTAGGCGCAGGTCAACTTTGCTTTGGGGTCAGGCCCCTATGCAAAGTTGCTCAACTTTGCATAGGGGCCTGACCCCAAAGCAAAGTTGAAGGCGGCGGAACGAGAGAACGACTAGAGAATGCGGTGGTCGTCGAACACGCTACGCAACGTCTGGCCGGCGGCGAGTGCTGCACGCACCGTGTCTTCGCCCTGCAGCTTCTCGGCAGCAAGCCGGACGACCTCGTCGATCGCCTGCTGAGGGATGGCGACGACGCCATCGCGATCGCCGACGATCAGGTCGCCGGGGGAAATCTCGACACCCGCACAGGTGATCGGCACATTGTGCGCTGCGATCGAGACACGCCCCTGCGAATCGCGCGGTGATGCGCCGAAACAGAAAGTGGCAAAGCCCATGGCCGCAAGTTGCTGCGTGTCGCGCACAGGGGCATCGCTGACCACACCGACCGCACCGCGGGCCGTGGCACTGGTAGCGAGCAACTCGCCCCAGATCGCGGCCTCACGACAGGTACTGATGACAACGACGGTACCCAGACCAATCGCATCAACGGCGGCAATCTCGCCTTCGTAGGGATCGCTCGCATCGCCGGGCTGGTCGCTCGCGAGCAACGTATGAGCAGGTCCGATCACGCGCATGCCCGGCTCGAGCGCAACGACGCGTGCGTCGAGAACCTGGTCGCAGAAGCCCAGCCGATCAAGACAGTCCGAGGCCAACGCGGCGCTGATGGCGGCAAACGTTTTGTTGACGGCTTGCGTCACAGGACTATCGTATCGCCATGACTGCGCATCGTCTCGCTCTGCTCGCCGCACCCGAAGTTCGGGCCCTCGCCGCCGCCGGCACGCCGGCGCTGTGGGCGATCGGCTCGACCGAGCAGCACGGCACACACCTCGTGACTGGCTTCGATCTCGCCTCGGCGCAGGCCGTCTGCGATCGAGCCGCCGAGCGCTGCCCGCGCGATGTCGCACTACTGCCTGGCCTGCCGTTTGGCTCGTCTGACCACTGGCTCCCGCTCGGCGCAACGTGGTCGCTCTCGCCCACCACGCTGGTCTCACTCGTCGGCGATGTAGCACGCTCAGCTGCTGCCGCGGGCTTTCGGCGATTGACAATCGTCAATGGCCATGCCGGCAATATTGGCCCAGCGGTGACGGCTGTTGGTGGCCTCGTCGCCGACACCACGGTCGTCGAGTTTCTCTCCTACTGGACGCTCGTCGACCCCGAGCGCATCAAGGCACTGTCACCAAGCGATGGTGGTGGCGTGGGCCATGCCGGTGAGGTCGAGACCTCGATCGCGCTGTACCTCGGTGGGCTCGCCGTCGACGAACGCCTGCCGGCGCCGGCGGGCAAGGAGTTGTCGGAGGGACCGGGCTCGAGCGACCCGATCATCCGTGCGCCCCGCCCGCTGACCGAGGCGCCCAGCGGCGTCTACGGCAATCCGACCACCGCCACGCGCGAGCTCGGCGAGCTGATGATCGAAGCGGCAGCCGATCGCCTCGCCACCCATCTGACCGACGCATGATCGGTCTCGTGGTCAATCCCGTCGCGGGCCTCGGCGGCAGCGTGGGACTGAAGGGCACCGACGGACTCGTCGAACAGGCACGGGCGTTGGGCGCCATCCCCCACGCGCACGAGCGAGCCGCGCTTGCACTCCGCCAACTACCACTCGACCTGCCGATCGCCTGCGCGGGTGGCGACATGGGCGAGACCAGCATGCTGCTCGCAGGGCGCGAGCCAACGCTCGTTGTGGGAGCGGCAATCGACGGGACACAATCGACCGCAGCCGATACCTGTGCCGCCGTCGCCGCGCTTGCCGCGGCAGGCGTCGAGCTGATTCTCTTCGCCGGCGGCGACGGCACGGCTCGCGATGTCTGCAGCACGGTCGGCGACACAATCGTTGCGCTCGGCATCCCCGCGGGCGTCAAGATCCAGAGCGCAACGTTTGCTCAGTCGCCACGCGCGGCCGGCGAGTTGGCAGCCGCCTGGTACGTGGGACGTCGCCGCGAGCGCGTGGCGGAAGTGGTCGATCTCGACGACAGCGGCACGGCCCATGGTCGCGTTGGCCCGCGTCTTTACGGCACGCTCCGCGTCCCGCTCGGCCCAGGTCTCGTCGCTGGCACCAAGTCGCCAAGCAACGACGAGGACCAGGCGACCGTAAGCGGTATCGCGGATCGCGTTGCCGAACGCATGTTGGGTACGACGCTCCTGCTCGGCTGCGGCACAACCCTCGCGGCGATTGGTGCAGCACTCGGTCTGCAGACCTCACTGCTCGGTGTCGACCTCGTTCGCGATGGCGAGGTCGTCGTCCACGATGGGTCGGAAGCCGAGCTGCTCGCTGCCCTCAATGATGACGGTGCTACCACCGTGGTGACGCCGATCGGCGGCCAGGGGTTTGTCCTTGGCCGCGGCAACCAGCAGCTCTCGCCGGCCGTCTTGCGTCGCGCCGGCCTGACTCGATTGACCGTGGTGGCAACACCTGCCAAACTCGCAGCATTGGGAGGTCGACCGTTGTTGGTCGATACCGGAGACGAAGCGACAGATACCGAGCTGCGTGGCTGGCACAAGCTGGTCACGGGCTACGACGAAGAGACCATTTACCGAGTGGAGTGACTGCAATGCCCCATCCTTACATCCCGAACTCGGCCCCTGAAGTGCGAGCAGAGATGCTGCGGACCATCGGGGCCAAGTCGATTGACGACCTCTACACGACGGTGCCGAAAGAGCTGCGCTACAACGACCGCCTACCGCTCGAGGAGGGCATCCCCGAAGAGGGACGACTGCGTCGCCACGTCACCGGCATCCTCAACAAGAACACGCCAGCCACCGAGATGCTGAGTTTTCTTGGCGCCGGCTGCTACCAGCACGAGGTGCCCGCTGTCTGTGACGAGATCAATCGGCGCGGCGAGTTTGTCACCTCGTACGCGGGCGACACCTACGGCGACCATGGTCGTCTGCAGGCGCTCTGGGAGTTTCAGGATCTGATGGCCGAACTCGTCGAGCTCGACGTTGTCACGACGCCGAACTACGACTGGTCGACCGCCGCCGCAATGGCGTTGCGAAGCAGCGTGATGTTGACGGGACGTAAGCGCGTTCTCGTGCCAGCAGCTCTCTTGCTCGATCGCCGACTCGTCTTTGCCGACTATCTCAGCCACGACGTTCAGGTCGACGAAATCCCGTTCAACGAAGAGACCGGACTGCTCGATCTCGACGCCCTGCGGGCCGCGCTCGCCGACGATGTCGCGGCGGTCTATATCGAGTATCCGAACGCCCTCGGCGTTGTCGACTTTCAGGCTCCAGAGGTTGTCGAGCTCGCCCACGAACACGGTGCACTCGCTGTCGTTGGTGCCGATCCGACGGGCCTCGGCCTGCTCGCCGCACCCGGCTCGTTTGGTGCCGACTTCGCGGTCGGCGATGTCCAGCCACTCGGCATGCACATGAGCTACGGCGGTGGCCTATCTGGCTACCTCGCGTTCCACAACGATCCCGCCGTGATCGAGAGTTGCCCGGCCTTCATCTTTGCGAAGACGGAGACGCTCGAGCCTGGCCAGAACGGCTTCGGCTACCTCAACTTCGATCGCACGCACTACGTCAAGCGCGGTGAGGGGTCGCAGAATGGTGGCACCACCACGGCACTGTGGGCAATCACGGCCGCGGCCTACCTCGGCCTGCTTGGACCGCAGGGGCTGCGCGAACTTGGCGAGGGACTGATGCAGCGCTCGCGCTACGCGGCGGAGCGCCTCGGTGAGATCCCTGGGGTGACGGGGCCGCGTTTCAGTGGTCCGATCCTGAAAGAGTTTGTGATCACGTACGACAACCACGAGGTCGCCGCGGTCGACGATGCACTGCGCGCTCGTGGCATCTTCGGCGGCAAGGATCTGTCCGTCGATTTCCCTACCCTCGGCCGCTCGTCGCTGTGGGCAGTAACTGAGGTACACACGAAGGACGACATCGATCGACTTGTCGAAGTTCTGACGGAGGTGTTGGCATGACCGCGCAGTTTCAGCAGGCTCGTTGGAACGAGCCCCTGCTCTCGGATATTGGTACCCCCGGCGAGCGTGGCTTCATCCCCTCGGCCCCCGAGGCGGAGATCACGGCTCGCGTGCCCGACGCACTGAGCGGCATCCCCGCGAGCTTCCAGCGCGCAGAGCCACCGCGCCTGCCCGAGGTCGCCCAGCCACAGCTGATGCGGCACTTCATGCGTCTCTCGCAGGAGACGATGGGCAACGACGTCGCCGTCGACTTTGGTCTTGGTACCTGCACGATGAAGTACTCGCCGAAGGTCAATGAGCATCTCGTGCGTCTGCCCGAGGTGTCTGGTTTGCATCCGCTTCAGCATGTCGACACGGTGCAGGGGATCCTCGAGATTCTCTGGCGTCTCGAGCAGATGTTGTGTGCGATTTCGGGCCTGGACCGCTTCACGCTGCAGCCCCCTTCGGGCTCGGCGGCTGTCTACACCAACGCCTCGATCGTGCGCGCGTACCATCGCTCGCGCGGAGAGGGTGACCAGCGCAACGAGATCATCTCGTCGATCTTCTCGCACCCCTGCGACCAGTCGGGTCCGTACTCGGCCGGCTACAAGATCATCCAGCTCTACCCCGGCCCGAATGGCTACCCCGAGGTCGACGCGCTGAAGGCCGCGCTCTCCGATCGCACGGCGGGCATCGTCATCACGAACCCCGAAGACACGGGGATCTACAACCCGCACATCAAGGAGTTCACGCGCCTCGTCCACGAGGCCGGCGGACTCTGCGTCTACGACCAGGCCAACGCCAACGGCATGATGGGTATCGCGCGTGCGAAGGAGGCAGGCTTCGACCTCTGCCACTTCAACATGCACAAGACCTTCTCGTCGCCGCATAACGGCATGGGTCCGGCAATGGGTGCGTCGGGAGTGCGCGAGGACCTCGTGCGCTTCCTCCCCGCTCCCGTCGTGGAGAAGCGTGGTGATCGGTTCGAGTTGGATTGGAATCGACCCGACTCGATCGGCAAGATTCGCAGCTTCGTTGGCAACGCGCAGATTGCAGTGCGCTCGTACTCGTGGATCCTCGCGCTTGGCCCTGACGGCATTCGCGAGGTCGCCGAGACGGCTGTTCTGAATGCCAACTACCTCGCAGCGCTCCTGCGTGAGGTTCCAGGGATGTCGCAGCCGTTCCCGACATCGAACACGCCGCTCGAGCAGTTCCGCTGGTCGCTCGAAGGGTTCAAGGAAGAGACGGGTGTCGGTAGTTCCGACATCTCTCGGAACCTCTCGGACTACGGCCTCCAACCGATTTTCACGAGCCACCACCCGTATCTGGTGCCCGAGCCGATCACGCCCGAGCCAGCCGAGTCGTTCTCCAAGGCCGACCTCGACACGTTTGGCAATGCCTTCCTGGATATTGCCCACCGCGCACAGGCCGATCCGGACGAGATCATCAACGGCCCGTACCACAATGCGTGTCGTCGGATCGATGCCGCTGCGTTGGACGATCCAGACCGCTGGGTCCCCTCGTCGCGTGCCGAGCGCACTCGTAATCGTACGCCCGTCAAGGGCGACTAGTGCTCCGGTCGCGGGCTCGCTTCTGTCGAGTCCGCGACCGCTGCAGCGCTGGTCAGAAGTACGTGTGGACGGCGCCGGTGATCGTGCGATCGGCGTCGATTAGTGGGAGCAGTCGCCACTTGTCGAAGGCCGTGCACGGGTGACTGATGCCACACCCGATCAGATCGCCCACGGCGAGGTCGGCGATCCCGCTGCCACGCACGAACGCGTGCTGGTCGTTGAGGGCCGTGATCTCACAGCCCGCAGACTCGCGCACGACGGCCTCACGCGCGTGCCAGCGCACGATCGGCAGCTCGATGTCGAACGGCACGTCGCGTTTGCCAAAGCCGACGATTGCGAGCTCTGGCTCGGGCACGGACAACACGACTCCCCACGCTTCGAGCGCTGCCGTCAATCGACCCTCACCCGCAATCGCTCCACGCTCAAAGGGCGACAGGCGACGGTAGAGACCGTCGTCGTGCGAGACCGTGCAGCCCGAGCGCACGACCAGCC
>Ga0194041_10000355_pt1 | contig 18173 bp, 18 predicted proteins | sample JunL449m_MetaG_FD_160082 | JGI IMG/M metagenome (GOLD analysis project Ga0194041, IMG submission 160082) | Anoxic zone freshwater microbial communities from boreal shield lake in IISD Experimental Lakes Area, Ontario, Canada - Jun2016-L442-9m | ecosystem: Environmental > Aquatic > Freshwater >...
CCTTCAGCCAACATCGCATGAAACAAACGCGCATACATTTTTTCATCGGTTTGCTTTGCCTCGTCAAAATTAGTTGGAGTGCTCGCTCCAAAAAATGCTCCGACAAGTGTTCCTACCACGGGGAATTGCGCAACAATTCCAGCGCTTAAGCATGCATCGCGAAGCAACGTGGAAAGCGCACGAGCTCGCGCGCCAAGTTCCATATATACGTCTGGAGTCAACTCATTCAATGCAGCAAGACCGGCCGCAGTAGCTAACGGATTACCAGCAAGCGTTCCCGCGTGAAACACCTTGCCAATTGGAGTGAGATGTTCCATCACGGCACGTGATCCGCCGACTGCACCAATTGGCAAACCTCCGCCAATCACTTTGCCAAAGCATGTGATGTCTGGCTTCACGTCATACTTTGCCTGTGCGCCGCCTTGGCCAATTCGGAAACCAGTAATTACTTCATCAAAAATAAGCAATGCCCCGGCCTTATCGCACGCTGCGCGAAGACCTTCTAGGAAACCAGGAGCAGGTGCAACAACGCCCATGTTTGCGGCAACTGGTTCAACAATTACCGCTGCAACATCGTTACCAATTTCGGGAACAACGTTGTACGGAACGACCAGCGTGTTGGCAACTGCTTCTTCAGGAACACCAGCAGTTCCGGGAATTCCTAGCGTTGCAATGCCGCTTCCACCAGCCGCAAGAAGTGCGTCTGTTGCACCGTGAAAGTTTCCGTAAAACGTAATAATTCGTTTGCGACCAGTTGCTCCGCGAGCAAGACGCACAGCAGTGCTGGTTGCCTCGGTGCCACTGTTCATGAGTCGAACGCGTTCACAACTAGGCACTCGTTCGCGAATTGCTTCTGCCAATTTCATTTCGCGCGGAGTCGGTGCGCCAAATGAAGTTCCATCTCCTGCAGCTTCGCGCAATGCCGCAGTAATTGCAGGATGCGCATGTCCCAAAATGACCGCGCCATAACTTTGCACTAGGTCGATGTAGCGATTTCCCTCAACATCAACAATGTGTGCGCCTTCACCGCGAGCAACAATGTACGGCTCACCGCCAACCGACTTGAAAGCGCGGATTGACGAGTTCACGCCACCTGGAATGACATTGGCTGAACGCTCAAAAAACGTGTGGTTTGACGCAATTGCTTTACCAGTGCAGACAGTTGCGGTGCACCCTGCAGATACGCATAGCGACGGATCACAAAACGGAATGGTCATCGCGACTCCTATTGTTGGGTTTCGGCGAACCAGCGCGCGAAATACGTCAAAATAATGTCTGCACCTGCACGCTTCACTGCAGTCAATTGTTCAACAGCAACAGTGTCGTGATCGATCCAGCCATTTGCTGCTGCGGCCTTAATCATGGCGTACTCGCCACTTACGTGATACGCGGCAACAGGAACATCAACACGTTGACTCATCGATGCAATGACATCGAGATAACTCATCGCAGGTTTCACCATCACGATGTCTGCGCCCTGCTCAATATCTGCTGCAACTTCTCGAAGTGCTTCGCGAGCGTTTCGCCAATCTTGTTGGTATCCCTTGCGATTACCACCACCGGCAATTTGTACATCTACTGCGTCACGGAAAGGACCATACAAACCCGATGCATACTTCGCCGAATACGCCATGATCGCGATGTCGTGAAACCCTGCGCCATCAAGTGCCGCACGAATTGCGCCAACTTGTCCGTCCATCATTCCACTTGGCGCAACCACTTGAGCACCTGCTTGTGCTTGTGCCAATGCGGCTTTGCAATAAATCTCAAGCGTCGCATCGTTGTCTACATCGCCTGCTGCATTCAATACTCCGCAGTGTCCATGCGAGGTGTACTCGTCGACACACAGGTCCGCCATCAGCACGATTCGATTGCCTAACTCTTCTCGCAACTCACGCAAAGCAACCTGCACGATTCCATTCGGATCAAACGCGCCTGATCCGACTTCGTCCTTTGCTGCGGGAACTCCAAACAAAATGACTGCAGGAACTCCAAGATCAGCCAGCGCTCGAACTTCTTCTTTTAATGAATCGCGCGTGTGTTGCATGACGCCTGCCAGTGATGAAATTGGCTGCGGTGAAGAAATACCTTCGCGAACAAAAAGCGGTGCAACTAGATCTGAAACCCCGAGACGAACCTCGGCAACGAGTTCTCGAAGTGCTGGGCTTTGACGAAGACGACGGGGTCGAGATTGCGGAAACGCCATGCCAGTAAGGCTACGGGGTCAGTTACGCGAATACGCCAGCAAGCGCCGCAACAACCCCTGTAGTTGAGGCCTCTTGAGCAACCGCGCTCACGATCATTCCGCACTCACCTGCAGCACGTTTTGTTGGTTCTCCAATGACAACAATTTTTCCTTGCACATCTGGTCCGGCTTGTTTACACCACGATCGCACAGCAGACCCAGATGCAAGTATCACTGCATCCGCCGATCTAATTTGCGCGACATCTGCGTCACTGAGCACGCAATGGGTCGTCTTGTATGCAGCCACTTCATCAACAATCATGTTTCGGCCTCGCAGTATGCGCACCACTTCACCACTCGTGTCTTGAGCCTGGACAACAAGAATTTTTCCCGACGAAATTGGAAACTCATCTGCAAGTGAATTTCCATTTGCTAAACCCGGGATGAACGCAACAGCGTGTCTAAACGCAAGCGCTGTTGCGTTGCCTACCGCTGCAAGTTTTGGCCCTTTCGCATTTTTTGATAAGTAAGGGGCAACACATGATGCACCATTAGCCGATGTGCAGATGACCCATTCGTATTCACTTATGTTGCGCATCGCTTGCTCAAATGCAAAACCTTCATCATCTGGCTGTGCGGTTTCAATAAGTGGAATGACTACACAAACCGCACCACGATCTTCGATTGCGCGTTGTAATTCTTTTGCTTGTGCTCGTGGACGTGTAACTACGATGCACTTTTCCGAAAACGTATTTTCGGTCATGCCAATGCTGATTGCGACTTTCGCGCAAGTTCGCGAGCAAACTCTTGTGCATCAACTGCTGGTACCTTCTCGACAAACTTCACGTGCCGATCAGAATTCGTTGGGCCAGTTGCCATAAATGTCGAAAGAACATGTTCAGCATTGACGTATGCACCTACGGGCATTGAACAACCTGCGCCGAGTTGTGCAAGAAATGCCCGCTCAATTTCCACGGCATAACGAGTTTGTGCATGATCGATGTTGGCAATCGCTGCAAGAATTTCATCGTCACCATCTCGGCACTCAACAGCAACACAACCCTGCCCGACCATCGGAACAAATTCTGCCGTCGGTAGTGCTTGCGTAATCTGACTCGTCAGTCCGAGTACTTGCAATGCGGCAATTGCCACGACGATTGAGCCATCCGCAGGAATTTTCTCGAGTCGAGTATGAATATTTCCGCGCAGTTCCACAAATTTCAGGTCTGGCCGAACGGTGAGCAATTGCGCCCTGCGCCGAACCGAACCAGTGGCAACAGTTGCACCTATTTCAAGTCCACTCAACGACTTACCCACTAACGCGTCGCCGGCATCTCGTCGTTCACACCACGCACCAATCACCAAACCTTCTGCGTGTTGCGATGGAAGGTCTTTTGCAGAATGAACAGCAATATCGGCGTCTCCGCGAAGCACCGCTTGCTGCACCTCTTTGACAAAAATTCCCTGACCACCAATTTGATGAAGTGGCTGATCTTTATTTTTATCGCCAAGAGTTTCAACGAATACCAACTCAACAGGCAAACCCGTTGCAGCAGTTAGCGCTTGTGCAACTACTTCTGCCTGTGTTCGCGCCTGTGCGCTAGAACGCGTGGCGAGTCGGATCATTCGATGTCAAATAAATCGCGAAGCGCTGCGGCGATACGTTCACCTTGCGGTGTGCCTGCACTGTGTTTCAGTTGCAACGAAGGGCTGTGCAACAGCTTGGCTACTACTGCTTTACTCAATGCTTCAACCGCATCTCGCTGTTCAGGAGTGAGTCCTGAAAGCCGCGAAGAGTAGCGCGCTATTTCTGCGCTTCTTATTGATTCTGCCCGTTCGTGCAACTCGGCTACGAGTGGCGCTGCTTGGCGAGCCTTCACATCTTGTCCGAAACGTTCCACTTCTTCTCCCACAATTCGCCGAACCTCTTCGGCTTCCTGTTGGCGTGCATCAATTCCAGTTTGCGCCCAGTCCCTTAAGTCATGCAGGTCACGCAGCGTGACACCAGCTAGTTCGCCTACGCCGTGCTCAACATCGCGCGGAACTGCGATGTCAACAATTAACAACGCCGAGCCATTTGAGTGCTCTCGAGCAATTCGCACATCATCAACTGAAATAATTGCTTCGCCAGCTCCAGTGCATGTCAACACCACATCGGCCTTGCCAATTGCATCATGCAATTCATCAATATGACTTACGACTGCACCAACAGACTCTGCAAGTTGTTGTGCGCGCTCGCTGCTTCGGTTCATCACCGTGACGCTTTGTGATCCAGCGCTGCCCAGTGCACGAGCAATTCCTGCGCCCATATCGCCGGCACCAATAACCAGAACTCGACGACCCGACATCGTTCCCAAAATGTCCGTCGCCATTTCGACAGCAGCATGGGAAACTGATGCTGTCGACTTACTAATTGACGTTTCAGTGCGTGCACGCTTTCCAACTTCAAGCGCATGGCGGAACAACATATTTAGCGCAGTTCGCGCAGTGGCTTCAGTGCGCGCTTTCTCCCATGCATCACGCACTTGGCCAAGAATCTCTGTTTCACCGAGCACCGCAGAATCAAGCCCAGATGCAACTTCAAACAAGTGGCTTACTGCAGCATCATCGTGCTGACTGTAAAAGTGTGGTTGAAGTTCTTCAACAGACAATCCAGATATCTCACAAAAGAAATCCCGCACATCTGCGAATGCTCCATGAAATTTTTCGGCAATTACATACACTTCGGTGCGATTGCAGGTGGAAAGCACCACGGTCTCACGAACGTGGTCGCGCGAAACAAGTCCATGTAACGATTTTGCAAGCGCGTCATCAGAAATGCTGACACGTTCAATGACATCAAGTGGCGCTGACTTGTGATTAATACCAAGAACAACTATTGACATACGGCAGCTACTTCACGTTTTGTTTTCGTTGCTGGCTTGTCTTCGCGGCTTAGCTGCTCGTAATAGCCAAGTATTTGCAACTCAACTCCTAGGTCGACGCTGCGTACCGATATATTTTCTGGAACATTCAAGACAACAGAAGCAAAATTTAAAATTGACCGAATTCCTGCATTCACCAACAAGTCTGCTGCTTGTTGTGCGGAAGCTGGCGGAGTTGAAATCACGCCGATACTTACCGACTCTTCACGAACAATCGCGGGAAGATCGTCAACGTGTCGAACGATTACTCCAGCAACTTTTTTGCCTACCTTTGTTGCGTCGATATCTACTACTCCTGCAACCGGGAAACCGCGGGTGGAGAATCCGTTGTAATTGGCAAGAGCGTTTCCAAGATTTCCTGCGCCAACAACAACGACTTTCCATTCGTGATGTTGGCCAAGCTCGCGCTTAATTTGATACACCAAATAGGCAACGTCGTACCCCACACCCCGTGTGCCATAACTACCCAAATACGACAAGTCCTTCCGCACCTTTGCAGCGTTCACGCCAGCGAGAGCCGCAAGTTGATCACTGGATAACTGGGCGGTTCCATCAACGATCAAGGTATTCAAAATCTGGAGATACACAGGCAGGCGCGCAACAGCTGCATCAGGAATTCTGCGCCTTGCGGGGGATGAGGTTTGGGCAATGTCGGCCACGTCTCAAATGTAGGCGTTCGTGCATGAATTCACGAAGTCCAACTAGTCTGCGGTCATGAGCACAACCGCCGTTTTTGCCTTGGGAGGGCTCAACAGCGCCCTTGCGGGAACGGCCACCCTCATAGCGACCGCTTTCACACTCAGCACCGCCGACCGGTGGATCAAACGCCGTCAGCCACATGAACTTGCATGGACAATCGCAATGGGGTTGTTTGCAATCGGCTCTGCGTGTTTGTGGTGGGCAGAAAGCACGGGCTGGAACGTTTTCGTATTCAGAATGTTCTTTCTTACTGGCGCTGTGCTCAATGTTTCGTGGTTATCGCTTGGCACTTTGTACCTTCTTGGCGGACAGAAACTTGGAAATCGCGTTCGACAATTCCTTATTTGGATGTCGGGATTTGCAACGGGCATTGTTCTTGTGGCGCAAACCAAAGTTGAAGTAGTTGCAAATCAATTTCCAACTGGCAAAAAAGTTTTTGGCGTTGCCCCGCGCATACTTGCCGCAGTCGGATCTGGCGTTCCGGCACTCATCATTATTTTCGGCGCGTTATGGTCTGCGTGGCGAGTGCTTCGCAAAAAGAATCCTGCGCTTTCTTCTGGGGCGAAACGCTCAGTGTTTTCGGCTGGCCGATTGGCTGTTGGAAATGTGTTGATCGCAACGGGAACATTGGTGCTCTCGGCAAGTGGAACGCTGGCTGGTCGATTTGGTCAAGACCGCGCGTTTGCGATCACCTTGCTGATAGGGGTTTCAATTTTGTTTTTTGGTTTTCTCGTTGCCAGCAACTCAACACGAGCAAAATCAACGCAACGCGCGACGCAATACCTTGCCCGTGCTGCCAGTTGGCAGTGACTGCACGATTAGGACTTTCGACGGACACTTGTAACGGGCTAGTTGCTTTTGGCAGTGTTCAATAATTGATTCCTCATCAAGGTGTACTCCTTGGTGCAGCACCACATACGCACGCACTGCTTCGCCGGTATGCGGATGCGAAACACCGACCACTGCTGCCTGATCAATTGCCGAGTGAGACAAGAGCACCTGCTCAACTTCAGCTGGATACACGTTGAACCCACTCACGATGATGAGATCTTTCAATCGATCGACGAGGAATAAGTCTCCGTCTGAATCCTTCACTGCAATATCGCCAGTGCGCAACCAACCGTCGGCGGTCAACACACGGTCAGTTGCCTCGTGATCGTTGTAATACCCAGCGAACACATTCTCGCCGCGAACCCAAACTTCCCCAGAGTCCCCTAATTCGGCATCGTCACCATGCTCGTCAACTAAACGAATGGATACCCCGTTCAACGGCTTTCCAATTGATCCAACTTTGTGGGTGCCATTTACCGACGTGGTCACCACTGGTGAAGATTCGGTGAGACCGTAACCCTCATGCACAACAAGTCCGTATTGCTCCTTCAGTTGCACCGTGACTTGCTCTGGCATTTTTGCAGCACCAGTTAAGGCAACACGTAAAAGCGAAAGCACTGCACATTCGTTACTTGGCATTTGTGCGAGCGCCGACCATACCTGCGGTGCACCAGGAACCACGGTTACTCCACGTTCTACAAACGTTTCAAGTGCAGTTGAAGGATCAAAGCGTTGCACTAACACCACGCTTGCACCCGCAAAGAGGCTGTAACCAAGCACCACATTAAGTCCGAAAATATGAAACAACGGCAACACCCCGTACACCACGTCAGTACTGAGCAAAACATTTTCTGCCGAAAGTTGCACAAGGTTTGAGTACAAATTGTTGTGTGTCAGCATTGCTGCTTTTGGCGAACCTGCGGTTCCGCTTGTAAAAATAAAGGCAGCAACTTCGTTTGGCGACATGTTCAAAATTGGCACAGGTGCATTCATCAGTGATTCAGTCAAAGTAATTGCGCCGACAATGTCATGACCTTCAGTGGCGATCACGGCACGCAGTTCGGTCAGTGATGAACGATCGATCTTGCTCCATGCTGTCATTGCGGCTGGCTCTACAAACACCATGCGTGGTTGAATCGTGTCTAATTCACGTTGAATTTCCGATGCAGGACTCATGATGTTGAGCGGTACTGCAATCCCGCCTACTCCAAGCGTTGCCAAATATGCGAGTACGAAATATCTGCTGTTTCCGCACAAGATTGCAACGCGGTCGCCGCGCTCAACTCCATTGTCAGCAAGTACTCCTCGCAAGCTTGCTACTTGTCGACGCAATTCTCCGTAAGTAGTAGGTCGACCTCGACTAATGAGTGCAATGTTGTCAGCGGGATGCTGTTCGATAATTTCTGCAAGATTCACGAGAGCCTCACCAGACCGTTATATCTCATTACCTAAGCGAAAGAAATCCAGCAGCAAATATTGAAATCAGGAGTAGTGCAATTGCCAATGTTGTTGCTGGGCGCATGTCACGACATTACGCCTCTTTGCATCGTCAGTTGGGCTTGGAACCCAAACGAACTGTGGTGCTTACTCCCCCACCAGCATTGGGGTCCTGGCTAATGGTCACCATGTTTGTTGAACCAAGATCTAATTCGGCAGCTGCAGAACCGCGGTCAGTACACAATGCCAACATGCCATAACTGTCGATAACCAGTCCCAACCCTCCGCCAATTTCGGAGAAGTTATTGACCACAGGAACCGAGCGCACGATGTGGTTTGGCGAATCGACATTGCCAATTGCAACGCGCACAGGTGATCCCCAATGCGCAATGTCTTCTGGTCCGATGTTCAATTGACAATTCCCAAAATGATCCACCCACGTCACTTCTCCAACAAGCTGACCATTTTCTTCGCGCGTAATTGGGACGATGCCAGGAAGAATTGATGCTGTATCAATTTCGTTACCTAGTTCACTCAATTCAACACCGTTGCAAATGTGAGCAGCAACCGATGCAAAAATGTCACGCCCAGCAAAAGTGGTTCCTGGTGAAGGCAAGTGATACTTCGTATTTGTCAGTTCAACCGCAAATTCGGCGCCGCCGGCAAGGGCTACTCCAGTTGCTAACAACCCGTTATCTGGGCCAATAAAGACTCCATCTCCGCCTGCAACGCTGACGGCAATCGAACGTCGAGCAGTGCCAACGCCTGGGTCAACAACCGCCAACACCACACCTTTTGGAACATATGCAACTGCTCTCGCTAACGCAAGTGCACCAGCGCGAACATCAAATGCAGGAATGTCGTGCGTGATGTCGATGACTTGTACGTGCGGTGCAATATCTGCAACAACACATTTCACAATTCCAACAAATTCATCTCGAGTTCCGTAATCAGTGAGGAACGAAATGTGATTGAAGCGGTGTGTCATGGTGAGTTCTTGAAAAAAACGAATGGACCGGTGCCAACCCCCCGACGGCACCGGTCCAAACGGCGCACTCTTTCGAGCGCGACTCCCGGTTGGGGGGTAACCCCGTCCGGAGTTCGTGACCTAGGGCATACCCTAGCGACTACTCGCCCATCTCACGGCTGCGATGTACCGCCGATTTCACTGTCTCTGAAATGGCATCGCGTAGGCCTGCGGCTTCAAGTGTGGCAATTGCTGCAGCCGTCACTCCGTTTGGAGAAGTGACATTGGCGCGTAACTGTTCAGGGCTTTCAGGTGACTGACTGAGCAGTTGTGCTGACCCAACAAATAGTTGGCGGACCAACGTGTTGGCAACTTCAGCCGAGAGACCTTGTTCCATTGCTGCGCTCGTAAGTGCTTCGGCAACCAGAAAAATATATGCAGGTCCCGAACCCGAAATTGCGGTGACGGCGTCAATCAGGCTTTCGGGAACACGAACAACTTTTCCAACCGCGCCAAGAATGGACTCTGCCCATTGAAGCACCTCTTCCGAGGTGGAATCAGTTGCGCAAATTCCTGCCATCCCTTCACCAATCAGCGCAGGAGTGTTTGGCATTGCACGCACAACGGAAGTGTGTGCGCCTGCTGCACTTTGCAAAGCCGATGCACTTACTCCGGCCGCAATGGACAGCACGCGCGTTGCGCCTGCCTTACTTAATGCCGCACATGATTCAATAGCGCCGCCAGGCTTCACCGCAATTACTGCCGATGTACACGGGCCAATGGCCTCGCTGGTAGCGATTCCAGGAAACAAGTTCTGCAATGCAGTGCGTCGATCGGCAGAAAGTTCTACAACTGAAATATCAGTGGCTTTCCAACCAGCACGCAACAAGCCTTCAATAATTGCGCCGCCCATATTGCCACCGCCAACAAATGTGATTGGCTCTTTCTGCATGTGGTTAGGTTAGCGACTTATGTGGTTCGAGTTATTGGACGACTTCTCCGATCGCCAACAACCCGAACTCGCAACGATGTGTACGGCTAGTCGGTAAAGCGGCTGGCAAATCCAATACGAATGAGCGAACCAAAACTTTGCTCAACTGTTGAATACAGGGTGCCAATTGCTCGATCTAATTCTTCTTCATTTAGTGCCGCGAGCGGAATCTCCCCTCGCAGGAACACCGCATCTTCTTGACCGATAGAAAAATGCACCCCAACAAGTTTTTCGTTGCGCCGAAGCAGTGCTTCGTACAGCACCTGTGCGTTTTCTTCGGGTGCCGGCATTACGTAGGTTTCGAAACGAAGTGTGCGCTGACCCAAAGTAAGCCACACCGTGGTGAACTCCTTTTCCTCACCAGACATGCGCACGTACCAGCGAATTTCCTGCTCGGTAGAACGGTCGACCGCCAAAATCAGTGCATTGTTCGTTTTTGCGCGCGATAACCATTCATCAATTTGTCGCTCTATTCGGGCAAGAGCAGCGTCGTCGAACAGATCGGACACTAAGAACACGCAACCAAGTCGCGCTCAAGCAACTCGGTGTACACACTGCGGGCTTTCAAAGCTGCTGATTTCCACGAGTATGACTGCGCGCGATGCGCGGCAGCTGTGCCCATTGAAAGCGCAAGCAACGAATCGTCAAGTAGTCGACGCGCGAAGCGAGCAAATCCTGAAACATCTCGACCCGGAACAAGGAATCCGGTTTTGCCATCTTCAATCAGGTTCATCAATCCGCCAACAGCAGTGGCAACAACAGGAATTCCGCATGCCGCAGCCTCAAGTGCAACCAAACCAAAACTTTCACTGCGCGAAGGAACGAGCACCACGTCTGCTGCACGATAAAACGTGGACAGTAAGTGGTGCGGCTGTGGCTCATAGAACTTCACGCGACCAACTAGTCCAAGTTCCTGAATCAGCGCTTCAACACGGGCCAGTTCAGTTGCGCCTTCAATCCCGCTTGCACCGCCAACGACAATCAGTTGCGCATCATTGCGACCAAGCTCGGCAAGGGTGCGCACTGCAACATCGAGGCCCTTCAGCGGCTGGATACGACCAACAAACAACAACATTGGTCCTGATCCAAGTCCTAGTGCATGTCGTGCACCGCGGCGATCGCCTGGCGAAAAGAATGCGCGCTCAACACCCGGTGCAACTACTTCAATTGATCCTGGAGCACTTCCATATAACGACTGGAACTGTGCTTGCTCTTCAATACAACTCACCATGATCGCATCGGCACAACCAATGATCTCGAGTTCGGATTTGTCACGAATTGGTGATTCAATATCGCCACCCAAACTCTTTACTCGCGCAAATGTGTGAAAAGTTGTGACCAGTGGTAAATCGAGTTCGTGCTTGAGGCGATGGCCAGCAAGACCAGAGAGCCAATAGTTTGCGTGCACAATGTCGGCACCACCGCGGTGCTGCAAATACCAGGCAACACCATCAGTAAATTCATCAACTGCGCTCAGCAACTCTTCCTTTGGCAAATCGAGTTCGCCTGCTTGCACGTGCACAACGCGATGGTTTGGTTCTACTTCAATGACCTCTGGAAGATCATCTCGCCACTTGCGCGTGTATGTGGTGCAATCCACTCCGCTGCTTGCAAGGGAGGAAACCAGTTCACGAACGTACACATTCATGCCACCACCATCGCCAACACCTGGCTGAGCCAGTGGCGAGGTATGCATAGAGAGAACGGCTACGCGCTGCATTACACATTCAACCTATCTGCAGGGCCCGATATTTCGCCTAGTTCAGCTGGGTGTTGATTCGGCGTTTTCCCCAACAAAACTGCGGTACACCGACAACAACGTTTGCTTTTGCTCGGTTGTTAAACGGGAATCCGACGACACGGCATCGACTACGCCCGAACGCGGTTCTTCACTGGGGTCAAGAATGCCGGCCCGCTCGTACAGGGTTTCAGCGGAGATCTGCATTGCTCGAGCAAGTTGCTGCAAAATTTCAGCAGAAGGTTTTCGCAACCCGCGCTCAATTTGTGACAGGTACGGATTCGAAACCCCGGCGACCTTTGCCAAGTCGCGAATGGATTGCTGTGCAAGTTCGCGCTGTTGACGAATGAAGTTACCGACGTCGGCTAAACGTTTTTCCGCAGCCACGCTTAGCTCTCATCGTTCAACAGCGCATCAACATTTGCACCGCCATCTTTGTAACGTTTCACCAATTCGGCAGTCAGCGCATCTATTTCATCAAACAACGATCTACGCTCGCCTGATCGAGCATTTTCAAATGCACTGAGTTCATCAATTGCACGCTGCAGACCCTCAACGTCGAGTGTGCGAATTGACCCAAAGCCAACTCGTTCACACAACTGTTCAAGCTCTACGACAAGGGGGTGATCGGTTGCAATATTTGTTTCACGTGGTGGTCGAGCAGATCCGCCACCGTGTTCTTGCCCGAACACTCCTGCCAAATCAGTTGCCGTATTACTCGTTGGCAAATTTTCTGCTCGGCGACGTTGTTCATCGCGCGCAATGTCGAGGCGACCTTGTGCCATGCGGCGAACAAATGACACTGCGTCTTCTTGTGCCTGCAGTGCAGTTCGTGCAGAGCGAATGCCAGCAAGATCAAGTTCGGAGAAATTACTCATTGATCGCCGCCAGAGACAGGAGGAAGAATTGCCACCTCATCATTGTCGTTGACTTTTGTGTCCGAATCGGCGACCTCTCCATTTACCCAGATTCGGCATGTACCAAGTACGCGCTCAAAATCTGCACCAAACCGAGCCACTGCCTCAGAAATGACCTCTGAAACCGTGTTGCCAGGCACGACATCTCGCGAACAACCAGCCGCCTCGCGAGCGGATGCGAACAATCGCAATTGAGCCACAAACTCATCGTACCTTTGCCACTACCCTGCCTTGGCGTGTCTACTAACGGCGTTATTGCAAGTCTGCTTGTTGTGCGTCACGGGCAGTCGCTGTGGAATATTGAAGAACGATGGCAGGGTCGCGCCGATATCGAACTCAGTGATCTCGGTATCGCACAGGCGCGACAAGCAGCACAACGTTTAGGCACGTTTGATTACATTGCCTCGAGCACACTGTTACGCGCACTTCGCACAGCTCACATTATTTCTGAAGCACATGGCATTGGTCCTGTTGATACCGACGAGCGTCTACAAGAAACTCATGTAGGTCCGTGGGAAGGCTTGACCCGCACTCAAATCGAAGAGCAGTGGCCAGGGTTTTTAGCATCGCGAACAAAACCGGAAGGATTTGAGTCTGACGAAGCAATCGTTGAACGACTCACCGACGCATTTATTGATATCGGTCAACGTTGTGAAGGTGGAACTGCACTTGTCATTAGCCATAGCGGAGTCATTCGCACGCTTCGTCATGTTTATGGTGCAAGCAACCCACGCTTGCCAAACCTTGGTGGCTGCTGGTTCCATGTGCACCGCGACAATCGCATTAGCATTGGGGATCTCGTCGCGCTTGTGGACGATGACCTCACAACAGAATCGCTGTAACCATGCTGAATCGACTGCTTGACGAATCTTTTGATCCAGAAATTCGTCGCAACATCACTGCGGTAACCGTTGCCCGCCTTGTCGCCAACGCTGCCTATCGATTCGCACCACTATTCCTCGCAACCATCGCGCGTGGATTCCATGTTTCGCTCTCCACACTTGGTTTTGCAATATTTGCAAGTGAACTTTCGGGCTTTGCTTCACCGTTTGCAGGGCGCATTGTGGATCGCCTCACGCACCGCAACAGCATGGTGCTCGGCCTCGTCGGCTCGGCTGTCGGTTGCACCATCGCGGCAGTATCTCCTTCGCCAATATTTTTTGTAGTCGGTGTAACCGTGCTTGCGCTCACAAAACAAAGTTTCGACTTAGGCCTAGGCGCGTGGATTGCAGACCACGTTCCCTATAACCAGCGCGGAAAAATCGTTGGCCTCACCGAAACAGCTTGGGCGCTTGGGTTACTGGTCGGCGTGTCAATCATGGGTTTAATCACTGCAGCAACCAACTGGAGAATTGGTTTTTCGTTTGCCGTCTTATGCCTCATCGTTTCAATGTTCGTCATTTTCAATCGTGTAACTAATGAAGCCCGAGTAATGCACGAAAGTCGCAGCACCACACCGCAGCGCGTTACCGGCAATTCATGGTTGGTGGTATTCACCATGTTTTGCATTATGTGCAGCGCACAAAATTTATTTGTCACGTTTGGCGCGTGGCTTGAAGATGAATTTCACTTTGGTGCTGCCCGACTTGCTGTCGCAGGTTTTTCACTTGGACTCGTTGAACTTGTTGCATCGGTGAGTAGCTCTCGTCAAACCGACAAGTGGGGCAAGGAACGAAGCATCGCCTTCGGAGCACTCCTTATTATCCCTGCAGGAATCCTCCTATGTCTCGGTTCAAAAAATCTGTTCGTTGGACTCATCGGAGTGTTTATCTACTTCTTAGGTTTCGAATTTTCGGTTGTCAGTTTGTTGCCCTTGGCAACTTCGCTCGTACCGAACAGCCCTGGAACCGGACTTGGTTGGGTGTTGGGCGCGGGAACACTCGGGCGAGCCGTGATGGCCATTGTTGCAACGCACTTGTTTGAATCTTTTGGCGTGAAGGGCCCTGCACTCATGGGCGCACTATTCGGCCTTCTTGGCGCGATGACGATTACCAATTATCGGCGCGTGAACGCCAAGAACTAGCCGCGGTAAGCGTTAGTAATTGGCAAGCGCCTGTCTTTGCCAAAGGCTTTCAAGGAAACACGAACCCCGGGTGGGCCTTGCCTGCGCTTGTATTCATTCATATCTACAAGGCGCGAAATTCGTCGGACTAATGCTTCATCAAATCCAAGAGCAATAATTTCTGCCGCAGTGCGATCTTGCTCTACATAGAGTTCCAAAATTGGATCGAGTACTTCATAGGCAGGTAGCGACTGGTCGTCTCGTTGATCTGGACGTAATTCTGCCGATGGTGGCTTGGTAATTACTGCTTCTGGAATAACTTCCCGACCCGCGCGCAAGTTAACAAAGCGGCACAACTCATACACCGTGGTCTTCAGCAGATCTTTAATGACTGCATATCCACCAACTGAGTCTCCGTACAACGTGAAGTATCCAACCGCGAGTTCGCTCTTGTTCCCCGTTGTTAACACCATCCAGCCAAACTTGTTCGACAAGGCCATCAGCGTTGTGCCACGCACTCTGCTCTGCAAGTTTTCTTCGGTGAGGTCAGCCGATTTCCCCGCAAAACTTTCGGCAGTCATGTCGAGGTATGCAGAAAACGCTGGCTCGATGGAAATGGTTTGCATGTCTACACCCAGGTTGCTCGCCAGAATTGCGGCATCGGTACGCGAGCCTTCGCTTGAATAGCGCGAAGGCATTGACACACCGTGTACGTGTTGTGCGCCTAGCGCTTCAACCGCAATTGCGGCAACAAGTGCGGAGTCAATTCCACCTGATAGGCCAACCACCACGTCGGTGAATCCGTTCTTGCGCACATAATCTCGCGTGCCCAACACCAGTGCACCAAATACTTGTTCCATGTCGGAAGCGCTTGGAGCGATTGCTCCTTCGCGCTTTGCGCCCTTCGCGCGGGAAGATTTGGAAATCTCAACGAGTGAAACTGCGTTCGCAACTGTTGATTCATTTACAGCAATGTCGATGAACGACAAACTTTCGCCAAACTGTTCGGCACGCATCAACATGTCGCCACGATGGTCAAACACCATGCTTCCACCATCAAACACCAATTCATCTTGACCACACACTTGATTGACATACACAATTGCGCACGAATTTGTTCGTGCGCGTTCACTCACCATCTGTTGACGCTCATCAAATTTTCCACGGTGATAAGGCGAACCGTTGATGTTGATATTCAGCGTTGCGCCAGCTTTGGCTTGTTGCTGAACTGGTCCATCTGCTTGCCAAATGTCTTCACAAATAGTGACGCCAACATGCACGCCAGCAACGGTGAATAACGAAAACGATGTGCCCGCAGTGAAGTAGCGATCCTCGTCAAACACGCTGTAGTTCGGAAGCAATTGTTTGTTATACGTGCCGTGCAATTTGCCATTCGATGCAATAGCGGCCGAGTTCGACAGGGTTCCGATCGACCCATCAACAAACCCAAAGACGGCCACACACTCTTGTGTTGCGGCCACAACGTCGCGCATTGCCTGCTGATTTTCTGCCACGAACCCAGATTTCAAGACCAGGTCCTCTGGTGGGTACCCAGTAGTCGAGAGTTCGGGAAAGACCACGATGTCGCATCCCGCTTCATTGGCGGCGGCATACAGCTCCCGTATTCGGCTTGAATTAGCAGCAATACCGCCAACTACGGGGTTGAACTGGGCTAATCCCACCCGCACGTTTTGAGTCGCTACCGCCACGACTTCAGGCTAGGGGTCTGCAACTTCACAAAGCGTTCACATTTGGGCAACGGGGGCGAAATCCCCATGATGGAGACTTTGCCTGTACCCGAATTCGGGGTTATGGCCCGAATTCTCAACCGGAAGGAAATGACATGCCATATCAAGCGGAATACATCTGGATCGACGGCCATAAGCCAACTCCAATGCTGCGTTCAAAGACCAAGATTCTTGCGAACAGCGTGAAGACTCCACCAATTTGGGGTTTCGATGGTTCATCAACCGAACAAGCAACTGGCGATGCATCAGACTGCATGTTGAAGCCAGTGTTTACGTGCCCAGACCCAATTCGTGGTGGCAAAAACATTTTGGTGTTGTGCGAAGTAATGCTTGCTCAAACCGAGAAGCCACACCCAACCAACACGCGTGCATTGTGCGCAGATGTTGCAAAGAAGTTTGCAGCACACGGAATGATCTACGGCATCGAACAGGAATACACCATGATGCGACTTGATGGTCGTCCTTACGGATTCCCAGAAGCCGGCGGCGAACCTGCGCCACAAGGTCCTTACTACTGCGGCGTTGGTGCTGGCCGTGTAATGGGTCGTGAAATTATCGAAGAACACACATGGGCATGCCTCGAAGCGGGTCTCATGATTGAAGGAACGAACGCTGAAGTAATGCCTGGTCAGTGGGAATTCCAAATTGGTGCAGCAGACGCTCTCACCGTGAGCGATCACATGATCGTTGCTCGTTGGTTGCTTGATCGCATTGCAGAAGATCACAACGTGGTTATCTCGTATGCAGCTAAGCCACAAAAGGGTGACTGGAACGGAGCGGGTGCACACACCAACTTCTCGACGAAGGCAATGCGTGGAAGTTACGCAGCGATCGAAGCTGCATGTGATGCACTTGGAACTCGCGTAATGGAACACGTCAACAACTACGGCGATGACATTCAGAGCCGCCTCACCGGAAAGCACGAAACTGCACCGTGGGACAAGTTCACCTACGGCGTGTCAAACCGCGGCGCATCAGTGCGCATTCCTTGGCAGGTTGCTCGCGACGGGAAGGGCTATGCAGAAGACCGTCGACCAAACGCCAACGTGGATCCATATGTGGTGACACGCCTCATTTTGGAAACGGTGTGCGGAGCTGCAAAGGCACCGACCACCAGCACCAAGGCCCCGAAAAAGGCTGCCAAGAAGAAGGCCCCGGCGAAGAAAAAGGTTGCAGCTAAAAAGAAAAAGAAGTAACCCGCCCCACAGGCGGAAATACAGCCTCAACGGCACCGAGGATCCGGTTCCTCGGTGCCGTTGTTTATTTATGGAGGCAGACTGTAGAGATGTCCACCATGCACGAACACCAGCGCGACTATGTGCTGCGCACTGTTGAAGAGCGCGGTATTCGCCTAGTGCGACTGTGGTTTACCGATGTTCTCGGAAACCTGAAATCGTTTGCCATTAGCCCCGCCGAAATGGAAAACGCGCTGAACGATGGCATGAGCTTTGACGGCTCATCTATTGATGGCTTTAGCCGTGTGCAAGAAAGCGACGTGCTCGCAATTCCAGATGCGAACACCTTCGAAGTATTGCCATGGGCAGATGCAAAGGGCGCAGAGGCCCGCGTGTTTTGTGACATTGCAAAACTTGATGGCACTCCATTCAATGGCGACCCGCGTCAAGTGTTGCGTCGCAACTTAAGTGCTGCTCGCGACAAGGGTTACTCGTTTTATATCGCTCCCGACATTGAGTACTTCTATTTCGCTCCGCCAGATGGCACGAACAAACCAGT
>Ga0194041_10000356_pt1 | contig 18169 bp, 18 predicted proteins | sample JunL449m_MetaG_FD_160082 | JGI IMG/M metagenome (GOLD analysis project Ga0194041, IMG submission 160082) | Anoxic zone freshwater microbial communities from boreal shield lake in IISD Experimental Lakes Area, Ontario, Canada - Jun2016-L442-9m | ecosystem: Environmental > Aquatic > Freshwater >...
GCCGGCCTTCGGGCAAGAGCCCGGGCTCGGCATCGACAAGCCCCCGGAGCCCGTGCCTCGGGTGTGAGCGGAGCCTTAGGCCGAGGCCTCGACCAGCGTCATGACTCGTTCGTCACAGTAGGTCTGATGCCGCAATCGCGAGTACCGACGCTTTCACGCTATGAGATGCCGGTGGTTTAGGTATCGATGCGGAGGACGCGTGTGCTTGTGTGCTCCCCGTGGGCAGCTCGCTCCTGCTTGCGTCCAAACGGCGCTGCAGTCCCGAGATTGATCCACCCCAGAACCGATTCGTCAGCACCAAGTGCGAACAGCGAGCGGACCGGCGCGGAATCGAGAACTCCGGCACTCTTCCAGATGGCCCCGTAGCCGAGTCCGGTTGCAGCCAGCACCACGGCGTACCCGGTGCACGCAGCCGACGCCACCTGCTCCCACAACGCCACGTTGGAGTCGGTATTCGGCGACGAGATCAGCACGATGGCGCACGGGGCCGCATATGCCTTGCTCCGCATCTTGGCCACCAGACCACCGGGAAGGTCCCGCCCTTTGTCCTCGTGCAGTCCTTCAACTAGGGCAGTGGCGAACCGATCTCGGCCCTCGCCGATACATACAGCGAACCTCCATGGCCGCAGAGTTCCATGGTCTGGCACCGTCATAGCGACCGCCAGGATCGAGTCCAGGTCTTCGGCTGATGGTGCCTGACCGTCGCCAGCCGGCTCGGCACGTGGGGCTGCCAAACGGGCTACCCAGGCTGCATCCGAGAGCCCACTGCGGCCGAGCTGAGGCTGATTGACGTCGGCTGACCTGGACTCCATCGTAGGCAGCGTAGGGCGTTCTGGGATCCGATGCGCGCCCAGCGACACTGGCGAATCACCCCGCTGATCCCCTGCCGGGGTTACACCGCAGTCGTCCGATACGGACCGTCTGGAACCGGCCGTCCACGTGGGTCGCTCTTCGGCAGTAGCCTGTCGCCCGGTATGGGCCATCGAATCGAAGTCGAACTCACCAGTCAGTCAGACGAATCCACGTGGACGTGGCGAGCCGCGGGGGCCAAGCAGCCTCGCGGCACGGTCTCGGCCGAACTCGTCCCCGCAGGCACCGTCGCAGGGAGCGTTCTGCGAGCCGAGGTGGAGATGACCCTGGACGGTACGACCGTCACCGCACTCCTCGCCCCCAAGGGCAAGTCTGCACCTAAGCCGGTCGATCGCATCGAGGTGATCGGCACTCCCCAGAAGGGCCCCGACGTCAACGTGGTGCTCGCCGGCAAGGGCAAGCGACGACGTGACGACTACGGCGACGACGACCGTGATGGTGCTCGGCGACCCTCGAGCCGTGGACCGCGCCCTGACGGCGACCGTGGACCGCGCAGTGGTGGCGGTAGCGGCGATAGTCGTGGACCGCGCAGTGGTAGCGGTAGCGGCGCCAGGAGTGGGCCTGGCACCGGCAGTGGTGGCAGCGAAGGCCGTGGTCGTGAGGGTGGCCCGTCACGCGACGGTGCCCGCAGTTCAGGACCAGCTCGGCCTGGCGGGCGCGATGGCGCCAGTCGCGATCGGGGAGATCGGGGAGATCGGCGTCCCGCCACTTCCACCGTGTTCCGCAATGCGGCGCTGGCTGACCTGCGTCCTGAACAGATCCCCGTGGCCGAGCAGTTGATTAAGGGCGGCATCCCGTCGGTGCGCCAGGCCATACAAGAGCAGAACACCCGGGCCAAGGCCGAAGGTCGCCCCGAGGTGACCGAGGCTCCGCTGATGGCCATGGCCGAAGAGCTTCGTCCCATCATCAACCTGGCGACCTGGAAAGACCGGGCCTCCGTAGCGCGCAGTTCCGGTAAGGACACCCCGCTACGTGAGTTGCGCTCCATCGTCGCCTCGGCATCGACGGTCACCCTCGATGAGGAGGGCACCGAAATGGTGACTTCGCTCCGGACCAGCCTGACCGAGCGAGTGACCGCACTGCGCGAGCGCTGGGTCGAGCGCATCACCACCTCCCTCGACGAGGGCCGCGTCGTTGATGCCGTTCGTGCCTCGATCCGCCCGCCCGAGCCCGCTACCCGCCTATCGGCCGAGTTGGCAGTCCGCCTGTCTGACGCCGCGGGTCAGGCCATGACGTCGGAGCTCCCTCCGCAGGAGTGGCTAGCGCTGCTCGAAGTGGTCGTCGAGTGTCCGGTGCGCCGTACCGTGAAGCCCGCCGGTATCCCTACCGATGCCGACGAGGCGCTCTTCACCGAGGCCCGCAAGGCAGCAGGGTACGTGCCGGAGTTGGCCCGGCTCATGGGGATCCCGATCCCCCCACCCCCGGGACCACGTCGCCCCGTGCCCGCACGACCCTCGAGTCGCCGCACTCCCTAGGCACAAGCCCTGCCTGGTCGTCCCTTGCCGGTCGTCCCTTGCTGGTCGTCCCTTGCCGGTCGTCCCTGCTGCGGTGGGGCATGCCCAGGCGGGCACTCAGTCGAGCGGGCGATGCATGACCAACAGTCGTGCCTTGAATCCTGACGACTCGAAGAACTGCTTGGCCTCCCTGTCTCCGGGGAGCGCAGTTCCGTCGACTCCGGTGCACCCATGCTCGCGGAACCAGAGCAGTGAGCGTTCGAGCAGCATCTGACCGAGCCCCACCTGGCGAGCTCCGGGCTCCACGAAACACAGGTCGAGCACGCCACGTGCGGCGGGGCTGTCGATCCGGCATAGGGCCACGCCGGCCACCCAGTCGTCCAGCGTGCCAACCAACGCCAGCCGCTCAGGATCGCCCAGGTAGGCCACCACATCCTCGCTCGTGGCTCCTGGAGGCGTTCCGCCGGGATCGCCGGGTTCGGTGAGCGTACCGCCCCTGCGGCCGCCTGCGGCGTCGTGGAAGGCTGCCGTCAGTTCGACCAGACGGTCGAGATCAACGGAAGTGGCGTCTCGAACCCGTTCGACTAGCGCCGCCGAGATTCCGTCGCCGGCCGTCGGAGTCAGGACCGCTCGTCCAACAGTTGGTCGACTCTGCTCAAGATGGTCCGGCGGCCACGGGTGGCTAACTCATAGGCGCGAGTGGCCACTAGTTCTGAGCGGCTCAGCCCATCCAATCGGTGGACCACCTGGGAAGCCGACAGCGTGTCGAATCCCGGGATGGCCAGACTGGACACATCAGGGATGTGCCCCCCGGCAGCCCGAATGGGTCGGCTCGAGGATGGTCCTGAAGCCACCGTTGGGGCAGCCGGCGTCTGAGTCGTCGTCTGAGTCGTCGTCTGAGTCTGAGTCGTCGTCGTCGCTGGACGATCGAACAGAGCTGATCGGGCCGTTGGAGCAGACCGGACGCCACTGGCAGACCCGACAGCCGTGGCAGACCCGACGCCACTGGCAGACCCGACAGCCGTGGCGAAACCGTTGGCCGCAGCGTGCTGGGGGGCCGGTGCCGTGGCCGTCCTCTTGACGGAACCATTGCCTGTCGCGTTGCCTGATGTTCGCTCCGGTGCCGGAACGTCGGCTACTGGTGGTCTCGGGATGCGACGCAGGCGAGGTGGGGCGTTGAACGGCGTCTCGTCACTCGGCACCGGGTTGCCCTGCTCCGAATCGGCAGGACGACCATGGGGGCGAATCCTTCCGACGCGACGCTTCAACTCGTCCTGGCTGGCGACAACTACGAACTCGCCGATGGCCCGAGCCGAGTTGACCTGGACGCCGAGCCGCTCCCGACCTCGCACTGCTAGTCGAGGCAGCTCCTCGGCCACCGTCACGGCCAGCCCGGTGGGAAGGAATACAAACAGATCGAGCAACCGCTCGCTCAGCGGCACATCGTCAGTCACTTCTTTTGGAGTATCCACCATGCTCACCTTCGATCAGACGCAGTCGCGGCAGAGCTTCTTCTTCTTGTCCGCCAACTGGTTCGCATGCTTCACCAAGAAGCAGGACCGGCAGACGAACTCACCAGGCTGCTTGGGCAGCACACGCTCGACGCTGCCGTCACCACTACGGTCCTCAGGCTCCGGAGCCTCCTCGTCATCCTCGATCTCTTCGACCACGAGCCGTTCTTTGAGAATGGTATCGAGGCTGGCTTCGACATCCTCGTCGTCCGGCTCCTCTTCGTCGTCATCCTCGACCTCTTCGCCTGCAGCCTTGGCCACAGCCTTGGCGGTGCCAGCGGGCACGTCGACGGGATCAGGCTCTTCGTCTTCGACGTCGATGACGGCAATGACATCGTCATCATCGTCGTCGAGCGCCAGGGCGTCGTCCTCAATCAGGTCGTCCTCGTCGAGCTCGTCCTCGATCAGCTCATCGGGAGCTTCAACTTCATCGATCTCTTCTGCCATGTTGGTCTTTCGGTGGTGAGTTGGCCGGGAGCATAGACGGCTCGGCCTTCCGTTCGATCGTTGCATCCGACACCGCCATCCCAGATGGAGCTGTGGGTGCGTCCCGCTTCTGCGTGGGGATCATGCCAGGAAAGCCAGTAGTTGTGGTGCATGCCGCGGTCGCCACCGCACATACAAGCCAAGAACCCCGCAGTACTACCGCCGAACGACCCTGCGGCTACTGCGGATAGCCACTGCCGGGCTCGGCCTATGCCCTCCGCTAGCACCGCACCTCCAGCGGGCCAAGCAGTCAGGCAGCCAGTCAGGCAGCCAGTCAGGCAGCCAGGCATTCAGGAAGCCAGGCGGTCAGGCCCAAGGGATCTTTGGCACCACTTCCCAGTTGCACCCGGCTTGCGCCGAAAGCCTCTGGAAGGTGTTTTCTACTCGACCCCCTGGGCCCTCCTCCACCTCTCACAGCATCCCCCCTGTGGAGCAATCGATGGCCGAAGCAACCGGGTGCGCACCTCAAGGTGACTGGGACTTTGCGCACCCTACGTCACTCGGCCGGTACCCCGTCAAGTGAGAGTGGCAGCCCCTGAACAGGGAGTATCCGGAACGTCCCTGCTCAGGGAGTTGCAGGAATAATTGAAGAAACCGAGGAATTCCTCCGCTGCTCGGCACGGCGCTCGGCTTCGAGCCGTTCGAGGTCCTCGGCGCCGTAGTCCACGTGGGACATGGCCTCAGCCAAGAGGCGGTGCCCGGCCTTGTCGGCAATCTGGCGGTGCATCTCCTGGGCCACCCACCGGTAACTGGCATGTCCCTGTGGGCCGGAGCGCAACTCCACCAAGTGCATGGCTTCGCGGGCGTTCATCTGCATGGAGTAGCGGATACGGAAGGCGAGGGCAACGGCGTACGACGCCTGGTCCGGGAACGTCGGTAGCAGAGCCTCGTACAGCTCTCGAGAACGCTCCATCGACTCCACGTAGCGATCGGTCAGCCCGGACTCGTCCACCACCTCGGGGATGTCATATCCAAGCGCTCCACCCAGCGGCTGCCACTCGATGGTCAGGATCCGGTGGCGCTGCATGTCGCGGAAGGCGCCGTAGTCGGTAACCACGTCGAAGCGGTAGTCGGTCCGCTCGAACGCCCGCCCCGGACGGTGGCGCCGGTTGCTCCGGTCGCCGACGTAGGCGGCCAGGATCGAACGCTTCTCCTCGGCTCCCAGCAGTCGGACCCGCTCCAGCACCTCAGACTCAGGCCGGGACGTGCGGGGTGCGCAGATGGCGGCGATGACCTTGTCCTCGCCGTCGGGATCGAAGTCCAGCAGGTCGACCGTCGGTTGACCCGAGGGTCCAGCCACCGGATCGTCGTCCGGGCTGACCAGGTCCGGGAAGAGCTCGGCCACCACTCGAGCGGTATCGGTGCGGGTGGCGGTCAGGTACTCGCCCCACACCCCGCCCCGATCGGGCCGATCCACCCGCTGCAGGAACGACGGGATGACCTTGCGGAGTTCCTCGAGCATCATGTCGGCGTACCCACGGGCCTCGGGCAGCGGGTGGGACCGCATGCGCAGCAACAGCATCTCGTAGGACTGTCCGGTGCCGTAGATGCCGACATTGGACAGGGATCCGGCGGGCAGCAGCCCCCGGAGTGCGTCGAGTCCCTTGGCCTTGACCGCTTGGCGGTGCACGAAGTCGGAGTCGCCCTCTTGGCGAGGATGCCGAGCCGCCAGCCAGGACTGGGCCTCGACCAGGAGTTCGCCGTACGTGTCGAACATCCGGTCCATGTCGCCCACGTACCGGGCACCCAAGGGCGAGTCCAATAGAACCGGGTCACGGAAGTACCGGTAGTGGCCTGAGGCCATCCGGTCGTTGTAGGCGATATAGCGGGTGGACTGCTCCAAGTAGGCCATCAGGCGCCCCCACTCGAGCACCTTGGTCAGTACGTTGGACGCCTGCTCGCAGGCCAGATGGACGCCGCCAAGCTGGGCCACTGAGTCGTCGCCGTACTCGAAGAAGACCTTTTCGTAGAGCTTCTCGGCCCGCTCGAGGCCGACGGTGGCATCCACGCTGACGTCGCCGCTGATGTCGAGCTCACCGAGGAACTCGTCGAGGAACAGGCGGCGCAAGCTCTTGTGAGACCGGGAGTATCGGGCGAACAGGGCACCCTTGACCACCTCGGGCAGATTGACGAGCGCGAAGACAGGCTCGTCGAGGTTGGTGAAGTACCGCCGAAGAACATCTGACTCTTCGGCACTGAACGATTCCACGGCGTAGGGAAACATGCCTTGTAGACATTAGGACCCAGACGGGTCCTCAGGCGCGGACCCCAGTGCTGCCGGGTCATCCGCCCCGACCACGCCCCTACGCAGCAGGGCGGCCGCCAGATCGGCCGAGTCCCTCGTAGCTGGATCCTTCGCCACCTGACCGATCTGTCGCACCAGGTCGACCACCTGGCGTACGTTGCGCACGAAGTCACCCGGAGCCACCTCGGCATCGCGCAGCACAGTGGCCAGCGTCCCTCCGCTGGCCCACGCCACCACGGCCCGAGCCAGTCCCCCATCGGGTCGGCGCGTGCGTCGGAGTCCGGCCCGGCGCTCGTCGGCCCGCAACCCGTCAGCCAGTACCTCGATGGCAGCCAGCCGCTCGACCACCCGCGACTGGCGGGGAACGGGAGGATCGTCTCCGGCTCGACGGGCCTCGAAGGTCAGCGCCGACGCCACCCCGGCCAGGTGTGCGGGCTCCAGTCCGTCGAGCACGCCGGTGCGCAAGACCTCGGCCACCAAGAGATCCGACTCGTGATAGATCGCCGACAGCGCCAAACCGTCTTCGGTGAGCCCCCATCCATCCAGGAAGCCCCGATCCCCCAGAATCGCCAGACGCCGGTCCAGGAGGTCCACCAGTGACTCGGACCCCTCGGGGGCCTGCCACTGCCCGTAGGAGGACTCCAGGAGGCTGTAGGCCTCTTCCTGGGTCCACCGCCGGACCAAGTTGACCGCCAGGTTGTAGGTGGGGTGGAACGAGGACACCAGGTCCGGTGGCGGGGCCACCGCCGTCCGGGCCACCAAACCGAACGTGGTGGCCTGGTTCCACAATACGAAGGCATGGCCCACGGTGTCGATGCCGCGCCGACCGGCCCGACCGGTCAGTTGCTGGTACTCGCCCGAGGTGAGGGCCGAGGTATCCGAACCCCGGAACTTGGCGAACCGCTCCACCACCACGGTGCGGGCCGGCATGTTGATGCCGAGCGCCAGTGTTTCGGTGGCGAACACGACTTTCAGCAGACCTTCCGAGAAGCACCGCTCCACCGCTTGGCGGAACGCCGGTACCAAACCGGCGTGATGAGGAGCCACCCCGGCCTCCAAGGCGGCGGACCACGACCCGTAGCCAAGCGTGCGCAGGTCATCATCGGACAGCCGCTCGACCGACTCCTCAATGAGTACCCGGATGCGCGCCCGTTCGTCCTCGGTGGTGAGTCGGACCCCGTCTTGGAGGCACTGGCGGGTGGCATCGTCGCAGGCCGCTCGGGAGAAGATGAAGTTGATGGCCGGAAGCATGCCCGCCGCCTCCAAGTAGGCCACCACCTCGGTGCGGCGGGGTACTCGCAGGCGTTGGTGGTTGTGGCGCTTTCGTCGATCGTCCAATCGCAGGCCGTCCGGGTTGGCGGCACCGCTGCGCAGCAGGGGTAACACCGTCACCCCATCCCGGCCACGCTCAGCCACGGCGTAGTGATGATGGAGGGTCACCGGACGATGCGTCTCGACCACCACCCGGGTTGGCCCTCGCACCGAGGTGAGCCACTCTCCAAAGTCCTCGGCGTTGTTGACCGTGGCCGACAAGCCGACGAACATCACCCCTCGAGGCGTCAGTACCAGCACTTCTTCCCACACCGAGCCCCGGTAGGGATCCTGGAGGTAGTGCACCTCGTCGAGGATCACGCACAGGACGCCGGTCAACAGAGGTGACCGGGCGAAGATCATGTTGCGAAGTACTTCGGTGGTCATCACCACGATCGGCGCTCGGGGCTGATGGGAGACGTCGCCGGTCAGCAGCCCCACCCGATCAGCGCCGTAGCGAGCCGACAACTCGGCCAACTTCTGGTTAGAAAGCGCCTTGATCGGCGTGGTGTAGAACGCCTTGCCGCCGCCGGCCAGCGCTCTGGCCACGGCATAGTCCGCCACCAGGGTCTTACCCGAGCCGGTGGGTGCACTGACCAGAACGGACTCGCCGTTGTCTATGGCGTCCATGGCTTGATGCTGGAAGGGATCGAGGCGGAATCCGAGTCCTTGCTCGAACCGCTCCCTCGGCCCCGTACCCAGATGATCCGGAGCGGGAGCCCCGGCCTTCATCGACGAAGGATCCGACCGATGACGATCGAAATCTCGTAGAAGATGTACAGCGGAATAGCCATGGCCATCATGGAGAACGGATCCGAGCTCGGAGTGATGACTCCGGCCAGCGTTACGATCCCAATGATGGCCCACCGTCTCCACGACGAGAGTTGCTGGGGCGTCAGCACCCCGGCGATCTCGAGTGAGACCAGGAGTACCGGGAACTCGAAGGCGATGCCGAAGGCCACCATGAGCAGGATGATCAAGCTCAGGTACTTGTTGGGATCGAGAATCTGAGTGAGGGTCGGCCCGCCGATAGAGTCCAACCACTTCAGCGCATGGGGGAACATGAAGTAGGCCACGGCGGCCCCCAGCGTGAACAAGGTAATGGTGGCCACCACGAAGGGGATGGCGTACCGCTTCTCTTTCGGGTTGAGCCCGGGGGTGATGAACCGCCACAGCTCCCACAGCCAGATGGGCGAAGCCAGGAACAGGCCTCCGTAGGCGGCGATCTTGATGCGCAGGGCGAGCCCGTCCAACGGTCCGCTCACGTAGAACCCGCAGTGCGTAGGCGCCACCTCGCAGTAGGGGTGCTTGAGAAGGGCCAGGATCCAGTTGTAGGCGAGGAACGCCACGGTGGCCATCACCACGAACGCGATGACCGAGACGATGACCCGGCGACGCAACTCGGTCAGGTGTTCGACCAGCGTCATGGCGTCCGGGACCGGCTTTTCGGTCTTGCGTCTGAGCGACAGGGCCATGGCTATGCCCGTCCCGTCCATACGACCGCCTCTTGGGGCGTCATCGTGGTCAATTCATTGACGGGTCGTCCGGGCGGCCCGACCCTGCGGACCCGGAAGTCCCGTCGGACCGGACCCGGTGGACGGTGCCCTGGGGATCGCTGATGGAGATGCCGGGGATCGAGGACTCTTCGTCGGCGCGAACCACTCCCGACGGTCGGTTGGACCCGCCTGAGGGCACGACGCCATCGCCTACCGGGTCGGGCGGCCGATAATCGGCAGGAGCCGGTGGCGTGGCCTCGTTATCGGCCTCGTGCGAGTCGGCCAACGAGTCGAGGAAGGTGATGGGCGATCGCACGGCCTGGGTGATCTTTTCGGTGGACGGCAAGTCGGGGAAGTTACCCCGGACATCTGTCTCCCACCGCTGTCGGAGGCGTCGGAAATCACCCCACAAGGATCCGACCTGGCGCGCCACCTTGGGCAGCTTGTCGGGTCCGAGCACGACGATGGCGATGATCAGGACCACCAAGATCTTCGCCGGACTGATTAACGACACCCGCACACTCTACCGGTGGGCAGGGCACCAAGACAGGCCGGGTGCCCCGGTCAGGCCGCAGTCATGCCGCGGTCAGGCCGCAGTGTGGCGTCGAGCGGGTGCTCAGACTCCCTTGGCGTGGGCCAGGGGCCACACCACGGCTACCGCACGGCCCACGATCAGCGTCTTCGAAATCGGGCCGAAATAGCGACTGTCCTCGGAGTTGGTCCGGTTGTCGCCCATCACGAAGTACATGCCAGCAGGAACAGTGACCGGTCCCGGCATGTTGAACTGAGGGTGCTGGTCTCCGGGGAGCGGACCGGTAAAGCTGTTCGGACCCGGCGCCAGCCAGGGTTCGTCGAGGATCTTGCCGTTGATGTAGATGTGGCCGTCCTTGGACGAGACCTGCTCCCCCGGCAGTCCGATCACCCGCTTGACCAGGTCAGGAAAGTTCTGTAACTCCAGCGGCGGCCGTTTGAACACGACCACATCCCCTCGGTTGACGGAGTGGAAGTCGTAGCTCAACTTGTTGACCATGATCCGGTCCCCTACGTCGAGCGTGGGAACCATCGACGGGGAAGGGATGTAGAACGACTGCACGACGTAGGACCGCAAGAGCACGGTGCACAGCAGCACCGCCATCAAGATGATCACCCATTCGATCACCCACCGGTAGCTTCCGCCCTTCGACGGGCCTCCGGTCAGGCCCTCGTCATCGTCACTACCATTCGGATCGGCTTCGAATGGAGACGGCGATCCAGACTCGGACGAATAGACAGGGGGGTAGTAGGACACGGTGAGGAGACGCTACCCCACCGACACCGTCAGTCCTGCCCAACCGAGCCAGTAGTTACAAGCCCGCGATCAACTTCTCCACCCGCTCGTCCTTCGACTTGAAGGGGTCCTTGAGCAGAACGGTCCGCTGGGCCTGGTCGTTGAGCTTGAGGTGCACCCAGTCCACCGTGAAGTCCCGGCGCTTCTCCTTGGCCCGCTTGACGAACTCGCCTCGCAGTTTGGCCCGGGTGGTCTGGGGCGGCGTGGTCATGGCCTCGGTGATGTCGACGTCGCGGCAGATCCGGTCGATCTGATCGTGGCGCTGCAGTCGGTAGTAGAGGCCACGGTTGCGATCGATGTCGTGGTACTGCAGGTCCAACAGGGCCACCTGCGAACTGTGGAGCGGCAGCGAGTGGCGGTCCATGTACCCCTCGATCAGTCGGTGCTTGGCCACCCAGTCGCACTCGCGGTGCAGCGACAGTGGATCGGCCTCCAGGCCCTTGAGGCAGTGCTCCCACATATCGAGGGCACGATCCTCCTGGGGGGAGAGCCCGTGGCGGTCGCGGAACTTCAAAGCCCGCTGGAGGTACTCGCTCTGGATGTCGAGGGCGCTCATCTCTCGTCCGTTGGCCAGGCGGACCAGGCGCCGACAGGTGCTGTCGTGGCTGATCTCGCGGATGGCTCGGATCGGGTTTTCGAGGGTCAGGTCGCGCAGCACGGTGGCCGGGTCCTCCAGCATCCGCAGCACGATGCTGGTCGCCCCGATCTTGAGGAACGTGGCGTACTCGCTCATGTTGGAATCGCCCACGATCACGTGCAGTCGTCGATACTTTTCGGCATCGGCGTGGGGCTCGTCGCGGGTGTTGATGATCGGGCGGCTGCGAGTGGTGGCCGACGACACGCCCTCCCATATGTGTTCGGCCCGCTGGCTCAGGCAGAACACGGCACCTCGGGCCGTCTGGAGCACCTTGCCAGCCCCGGCATAGACCTGGCGGCTCACCAGGAACGGGATCAGCACCTCGGTGTAGTGGGTGAAGTCATCGCGCCGGCTGGTCAGATAGTTCTCGTGGCACCCGTAGGAGTTCCCGGCCGAGTCGGTGTTGTTCTTGAACAGGTAGATATCTCCGCGAATGCCTTCTTCACGCATCCTGGTCTCGGCCCCGTCGACCAGCGACGACAGGATCCACTCCCCCGCCTTGTCGTGCGCCACCAGTTCGGCGATGTCATCACACTCAGGCGTGGCGTACTCGGGATGGCTCCCGACATCGAGGTACAGGCGGGCACCGTTCTCCAAGAACACGTTGGAGGACCGGCCCCAACTCACCACCCGGCGGAACAGGTAGCGAGCCACTTCGTCGGGGCTGAGCCGACGCTGGCCGCGCAGGGTGCACGTGACGCCGTACTCGTTCTCCAAGCCGTAGATCCGCTTGTCCATGACCTGCACGGTACCGTGACCGCCGTCGAGCGACGAGCCAACTGCGTCGGCGGCCCTTCAGGCCGTCAGCGAACCGTCAGCGAACCGTCAGTCGAGCAGGGTGGCGAGTTCCTCGTCGACCAGACGCCGGAACGCTCGTCGACCGTTGCCCTCGGCCAGTACGGCCACCTCGAGGTCACCAGCGGTCAGCGTGCGGTCGGGACCAGCCAGCGCCGTCACCGCCGCCTTGAGGGCCTCCGACAGCGACCAGGTGGCCGTCCACGCTTCGTCGAGGGCAGCGGCCACGGCCTCGGTCTCCCCGCCCAGAACAGCAAACCGATCCTCATCGGTGATCGTTCCCTCGTAGGCGATGTGGTACAGCTGCGGCGGGCGCAGCTCGTTGCCCAACTCCGCCACCAGGATCTCCACTTCGAGCGGCTTCATCTCGTGGGTGAACACCTGACCCAGGTATTGGGCATACAGGTTGGCCAACGACCGGGCCTCGACATCTTCGCGGCTGTAGGCGAATCCCTTGGTATCGGCGTGGCGGATGCCCGACACCCGCAGCTGATCGAACTCGTTGTACTTGCCGACGCCAGCAAAGGCGATCCGGTCGTAGATCTCGCTGATCTTGTGGAGCGACCGGGACGGGTTGTCGGCCACGATCACGATTCCCTCGTCGAAGGTGGTAGCCACCAGCGAACGACCACGGGCGATGCCCTTTTGGGCGTACTCGGCCCGGTCCTTCATGACCTGCTCGGGTGCGACGTAGTAAGGCATGGTCATGGCTGGCGACCCTCCGTCCGGCGACGCTCGATGAGGGCGGCAAACCGGTCCGACACTTCGTCGTCCGGCACGGCGGCAAATCCTTCAGCCGACACGGTGGCCACCAGCGGATAGATCCCCCGGATCAGGTCAGGACCACCGGTGGCCGAGTCCTCGTCGGCCGCCTCGTACAGGGCCTGGACGGCCAACTCCAGCGCCTCGTCACGCGCCATGCCGTCGCGGTAGCCGAGCTTGATGGTGGTGCGGGCGTCGCGCCCACCCGAGCCGGTGGCGTTGTACTCGCTCTCCTCGTAGTGGCCACCCGTCACGTCGTAGGTGAAGATGCGGCCAGTGTGGCGGGCGAGGTCGTATCCGGCGAACAACGGCACCACGGCCAGTCCCTGCATGGCCATCGGCAGGTGCTCACGCACCATCTGACCAAGTTGGTTGGCCTTGCCGACCAGGCTCAGGACCGCGCCCTCCACCTTCTCGTAGTGCTCGAGCTGGGTCTGGAACAGGCGCACCATCTCGATGGCCGGACCAGCAGCGCCGGCGATGGCCACCGCCGAGTACCGGTCGGCCGGAAAGACCTTCTCCATGGAGCGATGAGCGATGGAGTGTCCTTCGGTTGCCCGACGGTCACCGGCCATCACCACACCATCCGCATAGCGGAGCGCCACCACCGTCGTACCGTGGCGGAACTCGGTAGGTGCAGACGCAGCGTTGGCGGCCATGAGAGGGAGGGTGGGGACCTTGAGGCGCCGCATGAGGCCGGCGAAGTCAGGACCGGGATCCTCGGTCGTGGTGAAGATAGGCAGGGTCACCGGCTCACTCGCCGCCCTTTTGCACGTAGTTGCGCACAAACTCTTCGGCGTTGTCCTCCAAGACTTCATCGATCTCGTCGAGGAGGTCGTCAAGTTCGGCCTTCAACTTGTCGCCCGTGGCGGACGTAGCCGGGACCTCATCGACCACCTCGGCGGTCCGCTCGGTCGCCTGCTTCTTCTTCAGCTCTCGCTCTGCCATCGCTCCACTCCTCAACTAACCGTTCACTCGTCTGTCGTCTGTCGTCTGTCGTCTGTCGTCGACCCACCGGGCACCATCAGACCGCCTGGCACGCACCCGATGTGAATCAGGTGCACCCCGTTCAGCTGCTTAGGCGCTCCAACAGGTCGGCCGGACCGCTACAGCTGTCCAACAGTGCTTCGACATGTTCCGCCGTTCCCTTCAGTGGATCCATCATAGGTACGCGCCGCAGCGGGTCAGATCCGAGGTCGAACACCAGGGAGTCCCAGTTGGCGGCGGCGACCGATTCGGGCCACCGCTTCAGGCACTCGCCACGGAACCAGGCTCGGGTGTCCCGTGGCGGATCGGTCACCGCAGCCTCCACCGAGTCCACGTCGACCATGCGTTCGGTGTCCATCCGAGCAAACAAGGAGCGTGACGGGCGCAGATCGTGGTACTGCAGATCGATGGCAGTCATCCGGGGATCGCCCCAACCGCACCCGTGCCGGTCGCTATAGGCCTCGAGCAGCTGCAGCTTGGCTACCCAGTCGACCTGACGGGCCAGGCTCATCGGGTCTGTCTCGAGCCCGTTCAGCACGTACTCCCACCGGTCGAGCACCGAAGTGCCGATGGCCTCGACCCCTAGACATTCGAGGCCGCGGTCGTCGGCGTACTTGCGAGCTAATGAGTAGAGCTCCCACTGAATGGCGAGCGCCGTGGCGGTGGACCCGTCGGCCATCAGCAGCGGCTGCGTGAAGGTCCGGTCGACAGCGACGGCGTGGATGGCCCGGACGGGGTCGGCCAGGGCCAGGCTCCGGCTACCCGACACATCGTCCTCGATCATGGCCAGTACCAACGATGTAGTGCCCAACTTCAAGAACGTGGCCACTTCGGCCATGTTGGCGTCTCCCACGATCACATGCAGCCTCCGGTAGCGGCTGGGATCGGCGTGGGGCTCGTCGCGGGTGTTGACGATGGGGCGCTTCAACGTCGTCTCCAGGCCGACTTCCTCCTCGAAGAACTCAGCACGCTGGGACAGCTGGAATTCGACCGAACGGGGCTCGTGGAAGGCCGTCTCTGATCCGACCTTGCCGGCCCCGCAGTACAGCTGGCGGGTCACAAAGTGAGGGGTAATGCCGTGGATCACCCGACTGAACGGGGTCTCTCGGTCCATGAGGTAGTTCTCATGGCAGCCGTACGAGTTGCCCTTGCCGTCCGAGTTGTTCTTATAGACGACCAGGTGCGATCCGTCGTGGACGGCCAGATCGGCTGCTTCCATCGACCGGATGACGATCTCCTCGCCGGCGCGGTCGTACCGCACGGCCTCGAGGGCATCGCGGCACTCCGGTGAGGAGTACTCGGGGTGGGCGTGGTCGACGTAGAACCTCGCACCATTGGTGAGCACGGTGTTTACCAGGTGGGTCTCGATCATCGGAGGCATCGAGCCCTCGCGGCTCTGGCCGCGGGCATCGTTCCCCGGTGACTCGTCCTCGAAGTCCCAGGCCACCCGTTGGCGGGCCACGTCCTGGGCGTAGGCGTTGATCAGCACCGACGATGCCGCTATGGGATTCGGGTCCCCGTTGACCACCTGGATGCCGTATTCGGTCTCGATGCCACAGACCTTGGGTATGGCCATATCGGCGACCCTACCCTCGCACCAAGCCAGATGGTGCCGGACGCCCGTCAGCAGCCGATCAGAGGTACTGCCCGGTTCCGACCCGTTCGATGGATCGTCCACCAGTTGTCTCTTCCCGATCGCTGATCAGGGTGCGGATGTAGACGATCCGCTCGCCCTTCTTGCCCGAGATCTTGGCCCAGTCGTCCGGGTTAGTGGTATTGGGGAGGTCCTCGTTCTCCTTGTACTCCTGACGGATCGAATCAAGGAGGTCCTGGGTGCGAATCCCGCGGCCCTTCTCGGCGATGACACGCTTGATGGCCAACTTCTTGGCCCGACGCACGATGTTCTCGATCATGGCTCCCGAGCTGAAGTCCCGGTAGTAGAGGATTTCTTTGTCGCCGTTTTGATAGGTCACCTCGAGGAACTGGTTCTCCTCGTCGTTGCGGTACATCTCGGCGACCGTGGTCTCGATCATGGCGGCTGTGGCCTTGGCCGGGTCTCCCCCGCCAAGATCACGTACCTCGTCGGCATCGAGCGGCAAGTCGGGGGTCAGATAGCGGCCGAAGATCTGGGCCGCCGCTACTTCATTGGGTCGCTCGATCCGGATCTTCACATCGAGGCGGCCCGGTCGCAGAATGGCTGGGTCGATCAGATCTTCGCGGTTGGAAGCCCCGATGACGATGACGTCCTTGAGCGTCTCCACGCCATCGATTTCGGCCAGCAGCTGGGGCACGATGGTCGACTCCATGTCGGAGCTGATGCCGGTCCCTCGGGTGCGGAACAGCGAGTCCATCTCGTCGAAGAACACGATGACAGGGACGCCCTCCTCTGACTTCTCGCGGGCCCGTTGGAACACAAGGCGGATCTGGCGCTCTGTCTCCCCGACATACTTATTGAGAAGCTCGGGGCCTTTCACGTTGATGAAATAACTGCGGGTGTTCGTGTTCCCGGTGACCTCAGCCACTTTCTTGGCCAGCGAGTTGGCCACGGCCTTGGCGATCAGCGTCTTGCCGCATCCGGGCGGCCCGTAGAGGAGGATGCCCTTGGGGGCCGGCAGCTTGTGCTCGGCGTAGAGCTCCCGATAGAGATACGGCAGTTCGACGGCATCGGTAATGGCTTCGATCTGATCGTCGAGCCCGCCCACATCGGCATAGGTGACGTCGGGGACCTCCTCCAAGACGAGCTCCTCCACTTCGGGTCGCTCGAGCTTCTCGATGAGCAGTCCGGTGCGCGACTCCATCAGCACGGTGTCGCCCGCTCGCAGCTTTACGCCGATCAGGGCATCGGACAGCTCAGCCACCCGCTCCTCGTCGGCTCGGCCGCAGACCAGGGCGCGGGTGCCGCCCTCCATCAGCTCTTTCAAGACGACCACTTCGCCTTGGCCCTCCCCCTCTCGGGACAAGATGACATTGAGCGATTCGTTGAGTACAACCTCGTTGCCGCGATGGAGGTCCTCGGTGGTGATGTCGGGATGGAGCGACACGCGCATCTTGCGGCCGCCGGAGAACACGTCGACGGTCCCATCGTCGTTAGCCCCGAGGTAGGTCCCGTACGCCGAGGGAGGCTGGGTCAGCTTCTCCACCTCGTCACGCAGGTTGGCCACATGCTCCTTGGCCGTCTGGAGGGTGAACGTCAGCTTCTCGTTCTGAGACACGGCCTGGGCCAACTGGCCCTTGGTCTCGAGCAGCTTCTCCTCGAGCGTCTGCACTCGGCGCGGACTCTCTTGGAGGCGCCGGCGCAGTGCAGTCACCTCTTCTTCGGCCGTAAGGGCTCGCGCCCGCAGGGTCTCAAGATCATCCTCGTCCGCCGTCCGGCCTTGGCCTTCGGCATCGTCAAAATCAACCGTCGCAATCACCTCGTTCACGCATTTGGGACTCGCCTTCGACCCTACACCGGGCCGGTGGCGGAACAAGCCCTTGGTGAGGAGGGCTTTCTCTGGCTTCATGCCGGTGGGCGATGGGTGTCGTCGACCGGTCCATTGCGTCGTGAGGGAGGGCCACCTCGTCAAGAAGTCGCCCGAGTTGGCTGCGGCACCCCTGGGTGCGGATAACATGCGTCAAGCAGCGGACCGGTCATGCCGATGCATGCATGATCGGAAGCACCCGCCGGCCCCTGGTTGCCGTAGTCATGGGGTCCGCGCCTACAAGTCGAGAAACAGGCAGGAGAGACACAACTGATGAAGGTCTGGATCGACCAAGATCTCTGCACGGGAGACGGGCTCTGCGAAGAGATCGCCCCTGCGGTCTTCACCCTGCTCGACGACGGGCTCGCCTACGTCAAGGACGGGGCCGACGTGAAGGACGAGCCCGGCGGCTCAGCTGGCATGGCTGCTGTGCCTGGAGACCTCGAGGACGCCGTCGTGGAAGCCTCGGAAGAGTGCCCCGGCGAGTGCATCTTCATCGAACAAGGCTGACCTGACGCCGGCCATCGCTGTCGCCCTGGTCATCCTCCGGGAGTGATCCATCGAAGCGGAGTCTCCCAAGTCCTGACAGCGCCACGTTCACCATGACCCCGTTCACCATGACCCCGTTCACCATGACCCCGTTCACCATGACCCCGTTCACCATGACCCCGTTCACGATGATGAGGCCACCTGCTTCAGCAAACATCTGGCGCGTCCACCAAGTGAAGATCAGTCGTCAGTCGTCAGTCGTCCGAGATGTCGTCGCCCGTCATGGCGTCCATCGGTTCCATCAGGTCCAGTCCCTCCGAAGCGATGGGAGGTTTCCC
>Ga0194041_10000361_pt1 | contig 18081 bp, 7 predicted proteins | sample JunL449m_MetaG_FD_160082 | JGI IMG/M metagenome (GOLD analysis project Ga0194041, IMG submission 160082) | Anoxic zone freshwater microbial communities from boreal shield lake in IISD Experimental Lakes Area, Ontario, Canada - Jun2016-L442-9m | ecosystem: Environmental > Aquatic > Freshwater >...
TTTTTGCTAACTCCACATCTACAGTCCTGACTTCTTGAATACTATCAAGTTTAAATCTTCCTTCTTTAAGTTGATCTTTGAGGGTGTCTTGTGTCCTTTTAAGGGTAGCTTTAGCTTCTTTTAACTGCTGCTGTGTAATTTTTAAAGCTAATTTTTTACTATCAAAAACAGAAGCAGAAACAGCACCATCTTTAGATAATTGTTGATAGCGATCACTTTCTTTTTGAGCGTTTATAACTTCAGCATGAAGACGGGTAATTGTTGCTGATTGAGCCGCAATATCTCCTTTTAATTGAGAATTTAACCGGGTAATTGTGGCTTTTTGAGCATTGATATCTCCGGTTTTCGCTCCAGCTTGTACCTGTGCAAGTTTGGTTCTAGCAATTAACAATTTATCAAATGCTTGTTGGATAGCTGCTTGAGAACGAGCATAGTTTTCTACATAAGCTAATACTTGTCCTTTTTTAACATTATCTCCCTCTTTAACTAGCAGTTTTTCGACTCTAACACCATTGATAGAATTAGGAGCAGATAAATAAGTAATTTTGTCCTGTGGTTGTAACCTTCCTAAAGCAGTTACAGCAACTTTAACAGGAATAGGTTTAGATTTACTAACAGTTGTTACAGCAAAAGATTGAGTGTGAGAATTTATTTTCAACTGATGAAAAATGGATAAAGATACTAATCCCGTAGCTAAAGTTAGAGAAGTTGCCAGAATTATTCTCCATTTTAATGCAATTAGACTGAATAATTGGCGTTTTTTATTTACTGCCATATTTTTATTCCAATGGTATTATTTCGGGAAATACTTGTCATGTTTATAGACCTATTCTCTGCTGTTTTTAGGGAAGAGATATGTCTAATTATTTATCTATGAATTGTTTTCAGCATTTTTAGCTGTTATAAATACTCAAATTAGTGTTTTTTTGCCTCTGGTTATCCTCAATTTTATCTTGAATTGGCATTTAATTAAGTAGTCTAAAATACGATAGCTCTAGAGAGAAATAAAAATCTTTAATTCCCAAGTAGTGATGATGCTAATAACTTGGGGAAATGAATAAATCTACCCATGATTATCCCAAATAACTTTGATATTGTCAACTAAATTTGGTTGTTTTAATTAATAAAATCCTTAATTACATCTTATATTTAATAACTCATGAATTAATATAAAAATCTGTAAGTTTTTTAGCAAATTGTGGTTTATAGTTGCCAAATGTCTATATTTCATCACAATTGAGATATTTATAGGTTTGTCTTCAACGTTGAAAAAATTAATGTTTAGTTTATAAATAACCAATTGTCTAGAAAAGGTAAGTTATCTTATAAATTCATCAAAAACTCAGACTTGATTATGATAGTTTCCTAAAAAAAGACCCATTTATGTTCAAAGGTTTACTATGTATATTTATTGATTAGTTACTTATGAGACAATTCACTTAAAATCCTTGAATTATCAAGAAAATATTGATCTTAAATCTGTAATTACCCGTGATATATCATTCACAAGTAAAGCTCTAAATTTTACTCACCTAATTATGTTTTATTGACAGGGATGTGATTTGACAAATATTTTCTCCCAAAAATTAGCAAAAATGAACTATTCCGTTTTCATAAATTGTGCTAGTCTTTTTATTAATTCAACATTTATAAATAGAAAATAAATTGTTGATTTTATTTCCATAACTGGAAAAAATACTAAAATATATCCCTTAATAATCTGGGTTTTTGTATCTCACTAAGTTACAAAATTCTAGACTATTAAAAAGCTGCTTAAGTATTTTTTCACTATTCAGAGAATTTGCCACAGAGTGCTGATTATTTTTGTAACGATTTTGGCAGCTTTTATCAGTCTAATCATCTAAAATAGGTTATCCTAGACTTTAAAAACTGGCAAATTCTATATCAATATCCACAACATTGTTGTTCAATAGGTAAAACATTCAATATGTTATAAAAATGGTACAAAATATCCAAAAAACACCTAGAAATTCGATGATTACAACAAAGAAAGCAGTATATATGCTGTGGAATTGATGTCCGGTCAAACATTTAAACTCACCTGTAGTAACTGCGTGAATGCAGATAGAAAACTATCTGTTAATAGCCTAGTATACTACACAATTCACGGTACTTAAGATTAGTCTACCATGATGTCTTACCCCTCAAAAAAAATAGACACAATAAATACTTCCTTTACGGAATTAGAAGCTCAAATTAATAGTTGTGAACAGGATTTACTTAGGTTTATAGAGGCAAAAAAAATGAACATGACTAATGGCACATTATCAGAAAATTCCATGTCAACTAAAGAAATTAACAGAAAACTACAAGCAAATCCAATAGCTATTATTGGTATGGCTTCTTTAATGCCTCAAGCAAGAAATTTAAGAGCCTATTGGCAAAATATTGTTAATAAAATTGACTGTATTACTGATGTTCCTTCAAGTCATTGGAGTGTGGAAGATTATTATGATCCAAATCCAAGAACACCAGAAGATAAAACCTATTGTAAACGTGGTGGTTTTATTCCCGAAGTTGATTTTAACCCCATGGAATTTGGCATTCCTCCCAGCATTTTAGAAGTTACAGATGTTTCCCAACTATTAAGTTTGGTAGTTGCTAAAGAAGCAATGGAAGATGCTGGTTATGGTGATTCTCGTGAATTTAGCCGCGAGAATATTGGGGTAATTTTGGGTGTGGCAATGGGTAAACAATTGGGAATGCCCTTAGCTGCCAGATTAGAATATCCGATTTGGGAAAAAGTTCTTAAAAGCAGTGGTTTGTCTGACGAAGATACAAAAAAAATTGTTGATAAAATCAAATCTGCTTATGTGAAATGGGATGAAAATGCTTTCCCAGGAATGTTAGCAAATGTAGTAGCTGGAAGAATTGCTAATCGATTCAATTTTGGTGGTACAAATTGTGTAGTTGATGCCGCTTGTGCTAGTTCTTTTGGGGCATTAAAAATGGCCATTAGTGAATTAGTTGAACATCGTAGCGATATGATGTTAACCGGTGGAGTAGACACCGATAATACTATCATGGCTTACATTTCCTTTAGCAAAACTCCTGCGGTTACTCCTAGTGATAATGTTAAACCATTTGATGCTAAATCTGATGGCATGATGTTAGGTGAAGGCATTGGGATGATTCTCCTAAAACGCTTAGAAGATGCCCAAAAAGATGGGGATAAAATCTATGCGGTAATTAAGGGAATTGGTACTTCTAGCGATGGTCGCTACAAGAGTATTTATGCCCCTAGAAAAGAAGGACAAGTTAAGGCTTTAGAACGGGCTTATGATGATGCTGGGTTTTCGCCGGCAACTGTGGGTTTAATGGAAGCTCATGGTACGGGAACAATGGCTGGAGATCCTACAGAATTTGGTTCTTTAAGAGATTATTTTGCGAAACATGATACCCAAAAACAACATATTGCTTTAGGAAGTGTAAAATCGCAAATTGGCCATACAAAAGCCGCTGCAGGTGCAGCTAGTTTGATTAAAACTGCCCTAGCATTGCATCACAAAATATTACCAGCGACTATCAATATTAATGAACCAAATCCGAAATTAGATATTGAAAATTCCTCCTTTTATCTAAATACTCAAACTAGACCTTGGATAAAGGCAGAAGGTGAAACTCCTAGACGTGCAGGGGTGAGTTCTTTCGGTTTTGGTGGTACAAATTATCATGTTGTTTTGGAAGAATACGAACCAGAACAACAAAGTTCTTATCGTTTGCATGGTGCAGCAGGTGAAGTATTATTATTTGGTGCTACTCCTGCGGAATTAATTAGCAAATTAGAGGCAACTTATCAGAATTTGCAAGCTCATGATAGAGAAAGATATTATTCGCAATTATTGCTAGAATGTCAATCTCTAACTATTCCTAAAAATGCGGTCAGAATTGGGTTTGTAGTGGAAAATTTACAAGAAGCTTGTAAGTTACTGCAAGTTAGTATTGATTTACTAAAAAATAAACCTGGTGCAATTTCCTGGGAGCATCCTCAAGGTATTTATTACCGTTCTTATGGAATAGAATTGGCTGGAAAAGTTGTGGCTTTATTCTCTGGACAAGGTTCTCAATATTTGGAAATGGGTAGAGAAGCGGTGATGAATTTTCCTAGCTTGCGACAGTTATATGGCAAGATGGATTATCTGTTCAAGCAAAGTAATTTGCCACCGGTTTCCGAAGTTGTTTTTCCTCGTTCTAGCTTTGATGAAGTTGATAAAAAAGCCCAAATTGCAACTTTACAAAGAACTGAATATGCTCAACCTGCAATTGGGGTTTTTAGTGCTGGTTTGTATGGGATTTTGCAGCAAGCTGGGTTTAAAGCAGATTTTACCGCAGGACATAGTTTTGGTGAATTAACCGCCTTGTGGGCTGCTGGAGTATTGAGTGAGGCTGATTATTTGTTCCTGGTAAAAGCGAGGGGACAGGCCATGGCTGCACCCAAAGACCCAGATCATGATGCTGGTAGTATGTTAGCGGTGAAGGAAGATATCAGCAAAATTGAACCGCTGCTGAGGCAATTTCCAAAAGTAAGTATTGCTAACTTTAATTCTCCCACCCAAATTGTTTTAGCAGGTCCAAAATTAGAAATTGATAAAATTCAGAATACTTGCCAAAAACTAGGCTATGGTGCGGTTTTATTACCTGTGTCTGCGGCTTTCCATACTCCGTTAATTGCATTCGCGCAAAAATCCTTTGCCATTGCTACTAAATCAGTAACTTTTAAAAGTCCGCAAATTCCCGTTTTTAGTAATGTCACCGGTCAACATTATCCCCAAGACGCAGCCGCAATTCAAAGGAACTTAGAAAATCATTTAGCTAGTTCAGTGCTGTTTAAACAAGAGATTGAAAATATCTATGGGGCTGGTGGTTATTGTTTTGTAGAATTTGGACCAAAACGGGTTTTAAGTAATTTGGTCAAAGATATCTTAGGAGATCGTCCACATCTTACCATATCTCTTAATCCTAGTAGCTCAAAAAATAGCGATCGCTCTTTGCGAGAAGCCGTAGTTCAGTTGCGCGTTATCGGCATGAATTTGGGCAATTTTGACCCCTATCAACTCCCTGCGGTATTGCCTCCCATTGCCACCAAAAAAGCCCTCAGCGTCAAATTAACCGGCATAAACTACATTTCTGATAAAACCAAAAATGCCTTTACTGAAAGCTTACAGAACGGGCATAAAATTTCAGTCATTCAAGAGTTTAAAAGTCCAGAAATTGCAGAATTGAAAAATCTAGAAATTGATAATTCAAAAGTTGTCAAAATCCCTAACGGACATAATGGCAACGGTAACGGACATAAAAAACAACCAGTTATTGAAACCCAATTACAGCCTCAAATGACTACTGTAACCATCACAAAAGAATCCCAAATAGAACCCAGTTCACAATTGTTCACCCCGTGCGGAGGGAAGATGCAAACACCAGATAAACTGATAAATTGTCAACAAATTCTCACCAGTTTAGAACAACTTCTCAGCCGTTTTCAACATAACCAAAGCGAGAATTTAGAAGTTCACAGCACATATCTAAATCATCAGATAGAATATGCTAAAACTTTCTTCCAATTAATGCAACAGCAAAACAGCTTATTTGCTAATGCTAAATCTTCCACTGAAGCCGCTCAAATTAAACAAGTAATCATGGAAAGTTTAGAGCGGAGTATGATACAGTTTCATTCCCAACAAGGTGAAACTCTCCGCATTCATGAACAATATTTACGGGAACAGATAGAATATACCAAACACTTTTTCCAACTAATTCAAGAAGAATATTCTCAACTCATTTCTGAAACCGAAGCAGGATCACCAGAAGAAGAACCAGTTCCTCCCACTGTTAATATTATTCCTCCCCAAGCAGTGCCAGAAATTGAGCCAAAAGTTCCATTAGAAGCAGCTATTCCCACCATAATTAAAGTTGCAGAAACCGTAATTAATGAGATAATTAAACCTGAACCTGAACCAATTGTATTAATTCCAGAGACTGCACCTTTAGGCAATAACATTAACTTGGATGGTTTAGCTAATAACTTATTAACTATAACCAGTGAAAAAACAGGTTATCCTATCGAAATGTTAGAACTTGATATGGATATGGAAGCCGACTTAGGGATTGACTCCATTAAACGGGTAGAAATTTTAGGAGGATTGCAAGAATTATATCCTAATTTGCCCAAACCAAACCTTGAGGAACTGGCAGAAAAACGCACCATTGGTCAAGTTGTTGAATATCTGCAAAAACAGAATCAATTAACAGTAGAAATCCCGGCAGAATCAATTATCATTCCTCAAATTCAAACAGAAATAACAGAGGAATTAGTATCAGAACCAATTATTATTCCCCAATTTTCAATTCCCAGTTCCCAACCGTCCGAAAACAGTAACGAATATGCTGATTTAGGACAAACCTTGTTAAATATCACCAGCGAAAAAACAGGTTATCCGGTGGAAATGCTGGAACTAGATATGGATATGGAAGCCGATTTAGGCATAGATTCCATCAAACGAGTAGAAATACTAGGAGCAATGCAGGAAGCGTATCCAGACTTACCCAAACCTAATATAGAAGAACTGGGAGATTTACGGACAATTGGACAAATCGTTAACTACCTCCAATCACTGGTGGGAGGTGAAAAAAAAAGCCGCAGTTTGATGTTAACCCGGTAACTTCCCCTAATCGCTGTGTCGGGTTGGAGTCCACTATAACAGTGGATTTAACCCCACCACCTATGGTAGACCCTAATCTTCCCCGTCGTCCAGTTCAACTAAGAGCCTTACCCAGACCGGATTTTTTGGAAGCCCAGTTACCAGAAGGACACATTGGTTTAATGACAGATGATGGTTCTTTAACTACCAGTAAACTAGCTCACACACTGATAGAACAAGGTTGGAAAGTAGTAGTTTTGAGCTTCCCCCAATCCTTAGTTTCCCAACAATTGCCATTACCAGCAGGTGTTACCCGCGTCACATTGGCAAACATGAGTGAACAAAATCTGCAATTATTATTGCAAAGTGTGATTACTAAACATGGACCAATTGGGGCATTTATTCACCTACATCCTCAATTTACTCCTGAAAAACCTGGGCATATTTTCTATCCAGAATCAGAAAAAGCAATTGTTAAACAAGTGTTTTTAATGGCAAAACATCTGAAAACAACTTTGAATAATGCCGCATTATTAGCAGGAAGAACAAGTTTTTGTACAGTTGCCCATCTTGACGGTGAATTTGGGTTAGGAAATCAAGGTAATTTTAGCGTAATTGCTGCTGGTTTGTTTGGTTTAACAAAGAGTTTACGCTGGGAATGGCCACAGGTATTTTTTAGAGCAATTGACCTAAATCCTAATTTAGATCCTCACGAATCTGCTGAATATATTCTTGCTGAATTGCACGATTCTAATCGCTATATTGGCGAAGTTGGTTATGGTTCTCAGGGAAGGGTAACACTAGTAGCAAAGGCTGAATAATTTGTAGGGTGGGCAATGCCCACCATGAGATGATTTTTCACGCAGAGGCGCAGAGAGTAAGAGTTTGATATTTTGGTTTTTTAGGTGAGGTTTTATGACTGTAAATGTTCAAATTAGTCCATCGTCTGTTTTTGTTGTCAGTGGTGGTGCAAAGGGAATTACTGCTCAATGTACTGTTAAATTAGCTCAACAAAAACGTTGTAAGTTTGTTCTTTTAGGTCGTTCGGAAATTACTAAAGAACCGGAATATGTTCGGGATTGTTTAGAAGATTCTGCCTTGAAAAAGCGGATTATGGAGAATTTAATTTCTCAGGGTGAGAAACCAACACCTATGATGGTGCAAAAGATATTTAATCAAATTAATTCCAGTCGAGAAATTAAGAAGACTTTGGCAGCGATTGCAGCCACAGGAGGAACGGCTGAATATATTAGTGTTGATGTTACTGACACTGTGAATTTGAAAGCTAAACTGCAAGAAATTTCTCAGAAAGTAGGTCAAATTACCGGAATTATTCACGGTGCTGGTAATTTAGCAGATAAGTTGATTGAAAAAAAGACAGAAGATGATTTTGAGAAAGTTTACACAGCTAAAGTTCAGGGTTTAGAAAACCTGCTATCTTGTGTTAATCCTCAACAATTAGAACATTTAGTATTGTTTTCTTCCGTGAGTGGTTTTTATGGGAATATTGGTCAAACTGATTATGCTATAGCTAACGAAATTCTCAGTAAATCAGCCCATTTAATTAAACAATATCACCCTAATTGTCATGTAGTCGCAATTAATTGGGGAGGTTGGGATAGTGGTATGGTGACACCACAATTAAAAAAAGCATTTGCAGAACGGGGCATTGATATTATTCCCGTAGAAATTGGTACACAAATGTTAGTTAATGAACTACATCCAGCCTATCAAAATCATACACAAGTTGTGATTGGTAGTCGGATGAAACTATCACCTAGTCCTTTAGGTTCAGAACTGCGTAGCTATCGCATTCGTAGACGAATGACATTAGCAGAAAATCCATTTTTACATGATCATACAATAGCAGGTTCACCAGTTTTACCAGCTACCTGTGCTAAATCATGGATGGTTAATGGTTGTGAAGAAATTTATCCAGGTTATAGATACTTTAGCTGCCAAGAATTCAAAGTTTTAAAAGGAATTACCTTTAATTCCACCTTAGCTGAAGAACATATTCTAGAAATCCAAGAAGTTGCCAAAGTTGACGGTGATTTTGTAGAATTTCAAACCAAAATATTGAGTAAAACCCGCGAAGGAAGAACCCATTATCACTTTAGTTCTCTGATAAAACTGGTAAAAAATATGCCAGAAGCTCCCATTTATGAAGCAATGGATCTCAGAGAAGATTATATCGTCACTAGCACTGGTAAAAACTTCTATCAAAATGGCGATTTATCCCTATTTCACGGACCAGCATTCCAAGAAATTACCAGAGTTTTAAATATTAGTCCAAACAAGTTGACAGCCGAATGTTGTTGGCAAGAAATCACAGCCGAAGAACAAGGACAATTTCCCGTAAAATGGCACAACCCTTATATAATTGACTTGAGTACCCAAACATTATGGTTATGGTTAAATCATATCCATCAAGAAGTTTGTTTACCAGGACAATTAACATACTGTGAACAATTTTTAGCAGTACCATTCAACATTCCCTTTTATGTTTCCTGTGAAATCATAGCGAAAACAGATACTGGTGTGACCGTCAACTTCATTATTCACAATCGTGAGGGAAAAATCTACTCCAAAATCTTAGGAGCAAGAGCAGTAATTTGGCCAATAAAAATGTTAAATAAAAAGTAAAAACCTAAATCCTGTAGCTTGGGTTAAGCGACAGCGCAACCCAACAAATTCACCAAAATCTTAGGTTTCCTTGTACCATTTCCTTCTGAGGTAGCACCGAATTTTTAACCTTTTTCTCTCCGTGTCCTCTGTGTCTCCGTGGTTCGTTTATCTTTAAATTGGGTGCATCTTTGCACAGAATTGGTATTACATCAACCCAAACCACAATTTTCTATCTTCCTTCCATTCTTCCTAGTTCATTTCTCTTAATTATCTTCCTGCGTCCATAAATCCGTAAACATTGGGGAATCGCGTAAATCCTAAATAACGTAGGGAAAAGATTAAATAATATCTCTTTTCCTCATCCCCCAACGAGGATTTTTAAATTGGAAAAAATCGCTATTATCGGTTTATCTTGCCTATTTCCCGATGCTAATAATCCCGAAGAATTTTGGCAGAATCTCACAGAAGAAAAAGATTCTACATCATCTATAACTATAGCGAATTTGGGAATAGATCCCGCTATATTTTACGATTCAACTAAAGGTAAACCGGAAAAATTCTACTTTCAAAAAGGTGGATTTATTCGCAACTTTAAGTTTGATACTAATGAGTATAATTTACCTGCGGCATTTCTTGAAACCTTAGATAATACCTTTAAATGGTCATTGTACGCTGCGAAACAAGCCATTATTCAAAGTGGTTATTGGGGAAATCAAACTGCACTTTCAAAATGTGGCGTAATTTTAGGAACTTTAGGATTACCAACCAAAGCTTCTAATAGTCTATTTGCTCCTATTTATCGGCAAAATATTGAACCTGCAATTGGTGAATTATTACAGGAAAAAGACTTTCGTTTAGGTGGTTCATTAACCCCTATAAAAGTCTCTCCATATAATGCTATGGTTTCCGGTTTACCTGCTGCTATAGTTTCCAAAGCATTTTCTTTATCTGCAACTCATTTCTCTATAGATGCTGCTTGTTCTTCATCGTTTTATGCCATTAAATTAGCATCCCATTATCTGCAATCTGGCAAAACTGATTTGATGTTAGCTGGTGCTATTAGTTGCTCAGATCCATTATTTATCAGAATGTTATTTTCTGGTATTCAAGGATATCCAGATAATGGCATTAGTCGTCCTTTAGATAAGTCATCACGTGGGTTAATTACCTCCGAAGGTATAGGAATGGTAATGCTCAAAAGATACAGTGATGCTATTAGAGATGGAGACAAAATTTTAGCCACAATTTGCGGTAATGGATTATCTAATGATGGTAAAGGTAAACATCTTCTTAGTCCTAATTCTCAAGGTCAAACTCTGGCATATCAAAGAGCGTATTCTGAAGCTAAACTTAACCCCCAAGCTATTGATTATTTAGAGTGTCATGCCACAGGAACTCCATTAGGAGATACCACCGAATGTAACTCAATTGAAGGCTTTTTTAGTCCCTATAAAGCAGCCCCATTAGTAGGTTCAACGAAAACAAATGTCGGTCATTTACTAGTTGCTGCGGGCATGGTAGGCATAACTAAGACAATTTTAAGTATGTCCCATGGTGTGATTCCTCCTACTATTAATGTGACTCAACCCATAGGTTCTGAAAATAATGTTATCTCTGTGCAAAACATTGTCAGAACTCCTACTAAATGGCCAAGTCAAGGAACTAAAAGAGTAGCGTTAAGTGCCTTTGGTTTTGGTGGAACAAACTCTCATATTATTCTAGAAGCAGGGAAGTAAGCAGATGAATATTCAGCAACAGAAGACCGCGAAAATGGCAATTGTTGGTATGGATGCCTTTTTTGGTGAATGTCAAGAATTAGATGCCTTTGAGAGCAGTATTTATGACGGAAAACAGCATTTTATGCCTCTACCAGCATCAAGATGGCATGGTATTAATGAACAAGAAAATTTACTGCGAGAGTATGGGTTAGAAGCAGGAAAAGTCCCACAAGGAGCGTATATTGATAATTTTGAAGTTGATACTTTAGCTTACAAAATCCCTCCTAACGAAGTTGAAAAAATCAACTCTCAACAACTTTTATTATTAAAAGTTGCGGATCGCGCTCTCAAAGATGCAGGAATTTCACCTAATAGTAATGTAGCGGTAATTATTGCAGCAGATACAGAATTATCTGTCCACCAATTACAGCAAAGATGGAATTCATCTTGGCAAATTAAAGATGGTTTGAATGGTGCTGAAATCGCCTTATCACCAGAAAAAATTCATCAATTAGAAGGCATCATTCAAGATAGTATTCACAATCAAGTTGAACTGAGTGAATATCTCAGTTATGTTACTAATATTATGGCCAGTCGCATTTCCTCTTTATGGAATTTTTCTGGACCATCTTTTACTATTAGTGCAGTAGAAACCGCCGCTTTTAAAGCTTTAGAATTAGCGCAAATGCTGCTAGATACTCATGAAGTAGATGCTGTAGTTGTGGGTGCTGTTGACTTAGCTGGTGGGGTAGAAAACGTCTTATTAAGAAGTCAATTTGGCAAAATTAATACAGGAGTCAATACCTTAAGTTTTGACGAAAAAGCTAATGGTTGGAACATAGGAGAAGGTGCAGGTGCAGTAATTCTTAAACGTCATGATTTAGCCTTAGCAAATAATCAGCGTATCTATGCAGTAATTGATGGTATTAGCATTGGTCAATCTCCCTCAATGGCTGTAGATAGTCATACCATTACCCAAGTCTGTCAACAGGCTTTTCAACAAGCAGGAATTGAACCCACAAAAGTCAATTATTTGGAAGTCTGCGCTAGTGGTATTCCCGCAGAAGACGAAGCCGAAATTAACGGTATTCTTCAAGCTTATCCCTCCGTTAACAATGGTTTACATTGCGCTATAGGTAGCGTTAAATCTAATATTGGTCATACCTTCGTTGCGTCAGGAATTGCTAGTTTAATTAAAACTGCGCTGAGTATTTACCACAGATATATTCCCGGAACTCCCAATTGGTCCGGTGTCAAAACACCGCAAGTATGGGAAGGAAGTCCTTTCTACGTTGCTACAGAGTCCCGACCCTGGTTTTTGCAAAAAGAAGTCAAATCTCGAATTTCCGCCATTAATAGTATTGGTTGTGACGGCTCTTTTGCCCATATCATCTTATCAGAAGAAACCCAACAACCAGAGCGCACCAGCAAATATTTAGAATCAAGACCCTTGCATTTATTACCAATTGGAGCAAATGATCAAAGTAGTTTATTAGCAGCATTAGATCATTTACAAGAAACAATTGAAAATGCTGATTCTCTCAAAGATATTGCTAGTCAAACCTTTGTAAAATTTCAACAAACATCTGATAGTAAATATACACTTTCCCTAACTGGACGCAATCAAAAAGAATTAATTAAAGAAATTAATTCTGCCAAAAAAGGTATACCTAATGCCTTTACAAATGGCAAAGATTGGCAAACTCCCATAGGTAGTTATTTTACACCTAAACCATTAGGAAAAGATGGAGAAATAGCTTATGTTTATCCCGCTGCTGTTAATACTTATTTAGGCATTGGTCGGAGTCTTTTCCGGTTATTTCCTAAAGTCTTAGATGATGTCATTATCAAAAGTCTTGACGAACGAGCAGCAGATGTGGAAAAATTGGTATTTCCGAGAAGTTTAAGTAAATTGTCAACTCGACAATTAGAAACACTAGAAAAGAAATTATTAGATGATTCTCTGGCAATGTTTGAAGCAGAAGTGCTTTTTACCAGATTAATCTCCACAATTATCACCAAAGATTTTAACATTAAACCTAAATATGTCTTCGGATATAGTTTAGGTGAAACTAGTATGATGGTTGCTCAAGGAGTATGGAGCAATTTTTATGAAGTTAGCCATACCTTTAATTCATCAGCTTTATTTGGAGATAGATTATCAGGTGCAAAAAATGCTGTACGTGAGTATTGGGGACTAGCAAAAACTTCCACAATTTCAGAGAATAATTTGTGGAGTAATTATGTTCTTATGGCTACTCCAACCCAGGTTAGAGAATGTTTAAAAAATGAAAATCGCGTTTATTTGACACAGATTAATACAGCAGAAGAAGTATTAATTGCTGGTGAACCAGCAGCTTGTGAACGAGTGATTAAAACCCTTGGTTGTAATGCTTTTCCTGCTCCATTTGATCATGTAATTCATTGTCAAGCAATGCAATCAGAATCTCAAGAACTGGAAAACTTATACAATTTACCCGCGAGAAAAATACCAGGAATTAAATTTTATTCCGCTGCTGAATATCAATCAATTGAAATTGAAAGCCAAGAAATTGCCCACAATATTGCTACAGGATTATGTCAACAACTCGACTTTCCCCGCTTAGTTAATCGCGTCTATGGTGACGGAGCAAAAATCTTCATTGAAGCCGGTGCAGGTGGTATTTGTTCACGCTGGATAGATAAAAATTTGGGTAATCAAGAACATCTTACCGTATCCCTAAACCGACGCGGTACAGATGATCATAGTTCCCTAATTAAAGCCTTAGCTAAACTATTAAGTCATCAAGTTAAATTAAACCTAGCTCCTTTATATGACTTATCCTCAGAGAATAATAAACAGAATAAATTAACACTGAGGAAAGTTACATTAGGTGGTAATTCCATGACTTCTGCAATTTTGAATGCAGAAAATCGCCAAATTTTTGCTAATAACCAAAAGCAAACAATTTTTCCTTCTCAAGAGTATAAAATCATCAATTCCCTACAGATAGCGGAGAAAATAGCGCCCACAGAGATTTACCCCAAACTTCCACCAAAGCCAGAAAAAAATACCATGAAAACTATCATGGAGAGCGGTTTAGAATTGTCAAAGAAACTAAAATTCTTTGAGTCAACAAAAATCATTAAGCAAAACATAAATCAAGAATCTGGTGGAAAAATTAGCATGAATGATTTAAAAATTTCTCAGTATCAAGCCCTGAGTAACAACACCGCCAAATTAACTCAAACGCACACGAGTTTCTTAGCAGCTAGACAGGATTTTAGTCAACAAATGAGCGAAATTATCCAATTACAATTAGCTTGCGCTCAAAACCTACTCAACGAAGAGAAATAATCCACTTAGTATTAAGTATAAGGCTCTTTTTTTAACAAACCACAGAGGCACAGAGGACACAGAGGAAATAAAAAAATACTTAACTGCTCTTTCTCTGTGTCTCTGCGTCTCTGCGTGAACTAAGTTCTTCATTTCAAATACCCTGCTTATAAATTGAGGAATAACTACCGTGAAAACAATTGAGACGGTACTAAATAAACATGATAATGGACTGGGTTTTTTCACCTGTAATCATTATCAAAACCAAGTTTGGAAAGGTTCATTAGATTGTGTTAGCTTTGAAAAAAGTGGTATCAAGGATAAATTATTAACATTAGATCAACCTTGTTATATTATTAAAATAGCAGGGAAAATTGGTGCTACTAATGATGGGTATTTAGCACCTAATGATCAAAGTTTATCTGGACAAGCAGAACTTTTAATCTCACTTCTACCTCTACGTTTACAACAACTTGGTGACTCTAGTTTTCTTAATGCTTATGGTGTAAAATACGCCTATATGACCGGAGCAATGGCTGGTGGTATTGCTTCTGAAGAAATGGTAATTGCACTAGGAAAAGACAAAATTTTAAGTTCTTTTGGTGCAGGTGGTTTACTTCCAGAACGTTTAGAATCTGCGATTAATTCTATTCAACAAGCTTTACCTAATGGTCCTTACGCTTTCAATTTAATTCACAGTCCTAATGAACCAGCTATTGAACGCCGCGCTGTAGATTTATATCTTAAATATGGTGTCAGAACTGTAGAAGCATCAGCATTTTTAGACTTAACTCCTAATATTGTTTATTATCGAGTTGCTGGGTTAAGATTAAATGCAGCCAATCAAATTGATATTAGAAATAAGGTCATTGCTAAAATTTCTCGTCGAGAAGTTGCAACTAAATTTTTGCAACCAGCACCAGCAAGAATTCTCAAAGAATTAATTCAGCAAGGACTAATTACTGAATTTCAAGCAACTCTGGCCAGCCAAGTACCAATGGCTGATGATATTACCGTTGAAGCTGACTCTGGTGGCCATACAGATAATCGTCCTTTAGTATGTTTATTACCTTCAATTATTGCTCTCAAAAATGAAATTCAAGAGCAATATAATTACTCAGTTCCTATTAGAATTGGAGTGGCTGGAGGCATTGGTACACCAGAATCAGCATTAGCTGGTTTTATGATGGGTGCTGCTTATATAGTCACGGGTTCAATTAATCAATCTTGTGTCGAATCTGGGGCTTGTGAACATACTAAAAAGTTATTAGCACAAGCAGAAATGGCAGATATGATTATGGCTCCCGCAGCCGATATGTTTGAAATGGGAGTGAAATTACAAGTTCTCAAACGGGGAACAATGTTCCCAATGCGAGCGCAAAAACTCTATGAATTATATCGCACTTACGATTCTATTGAACAAATTCCCAAAGCCGAAAAAGAGAAGTTAGAAAAACAAATTTTCCGTAAAAGTCTGGCTGAGGTTTGGGAAGGTACAGCGGCTTATTTATCCCAAAAGAATCCTGAAAAATTAGGTAAAGCTGTTAATAATCCTAAACTGAAAATGGCTTTAATTTTTAGATGGTATTTAGGGTTATCTTCCCGCTGGTCTAGCACTGGTGAAAAAGGTCGAGAAGTTGATTATCAAATTTGGTGCGGACCAGCTATGGGTGGTTTTAATGACTGGGTGCGTGGTTCTTATTTGTCAGAACCTAATCAGCGTCATGTTGTTGATGTTGCTAACCAAATTATGAAGGGAACTGCATTTTTATATCGTACCCATAGTTTAAAAATGCAGGGTTTACAAATGCCTCCTTATTACAGTCAATATCAGCCAATTTCCTCTACATTGGAGCAGTAAAAATGAATTTAAAACAGTCTTATAATGCTGAAAATATTCAAGCATTTCTAGTTTCTCATCTTGCGGAAGTTCTTAGAGTTGAAACCGCAGAAATTGATGTTGATGAAAATTTAGAAAATTATGGTTTGGATTCTGCCCAAGCCATGATCATCATTAGTAAATTAGAAGAATTACTAGGTTTTAAACCCTCTCCTATTTTACTTTGGCATTATCCCAATATTGCCGCTCTTTCCCAGCGGTTATCAGAGGAATCAAATGATAATTCTCAGGTAAAAGATGCTAGTTTGGGCGCAAATTCTCCTGTTAAGTTTGCTCCTCCTGTTCTAGATTTAGGTGGGGAAGTTGTTCTAGACCCGACTATTCAACCAGTAGGTAATGCTGTTTCTGTTTCTAACCCTAAAAATATCTTTTTAACCGGAGGAACAGGTTATTTAGGTGCTTTTATTATTAAGGAATTACTGGAAGTATCGACAGCAACTCTTTATTGTTTAGTTCGTGCTAGTAATCCAGAAGAAGGTAAAAGCAAATTAGAAAATAATTTGCAACAATATGGCATTTGGCAAGATGAATATAGTAGCCGTATTATCCCTATAATTGGTGATTTATCACAGCCAAATTTGGGTATTAATGCAGAACAATTTCAAAATCTAGCTGCTAATATTGATGCGATTTATCATAGTGCAGCCTTACTCAATTATGTTTATCCTTACTCCGCACTAAAAACAGCCAATGTTTTGGGTACACAGGAAGTTTTACGTTTAGCTTGTCAAACTAAAGTTAAGCCATTTCATTATGTTTCTAGTGTGGCTGTTTTTGAGTCTAGCACCTATGCTGGTAAACTAGTTAAAGAAGATGATGATTTTCATGATTGGGAAGGGATTTTCCTCGGTTATTCTCAAACTAAATGGGTAGCAGAAAAATTAGTAAAAATCGCTGGTAGTCGAGGATTACCTATCACTATTTACAGACCTCCTTTAATTTCTGGAGATAGTAAAACTGGAATTTGTAATACCCATGATTTCATCAATTTGATGATTAAAGGTTGTCTACAAATGGGTTCTTTCCCTGATGTAGATTATATGTTAGATATGTCTCCTGTTGATTATGTCAGCAAATCAGTTGTTTATCTTTCTCGACAAGAAATATCTGTAGGTAAGGCTTTTCACTTACAACATCCTCAACCCGCTTCTTTAAAATCTTTAGTTGATTGGGTGCGTTCTTTTGGCTTTTCACTAAAGATGATTCCCTACGAAGAATGGCAAGCAGAATTAATTAATAATGTCACATCTCCAGACAATCCATTATACACTTTGCGGCCATTTTTACTAGAACGTTGGTCAGATGAACAAATCACTATTCCTGATTTGTATTTACAAGCGAGAAGACCAATTATTAGTTGTGAAGAAACCCTAGCAGCACTAAAAGGAAGTTCTATTGTTTGTCCACCAATTGATTCTCAATTGTTGATGACTTACACATCTTATTTAGTACAGACTGGTTTCCTAAGTCTTGCCTAATATCAATTTTCCATGAGGCTGCATATAATTATCAAATCCATTATTTTATCTGTATTTATCCGCGTTTATCTGCGTTTATCTGCGGTCAATTATTCTGGAAATCTTAATTATAAGCAGCTTAATTTTTATTTAGTATAATGTAATGGCTTTGGTAAGATTTATCCATCTAATTCACTTTTTTGTAAAATGAACATAAAATATCAGGGAACAGTTTTAATCACCGGTTCAGCCAATGGTATTGGTTATCAGTTAGCCCGGATTTTTGCTCATAATAATTATAATCTTGTATTAGTAGATAGAGTAGGAGAAAAAATCACAAAAATAGCTATTGATTTGGCAGAAGAATTTGGAATTTCTGTTAAACCTATTATCAAAGATTTAT
>Ga0194041_10000362_pt1 | contig 18065 bp, 12 predicted proteins | sample JunL449m_MetaG_FD_160082 | JGI IMG/M metagenome (GOLD analysis project Ga0194041, IMG submission 160082) | Anoxic zone freshwater microbial communities from boreal shield lake in IISD Experimental Lakes Area, Ontario, Canada - Jun2016-L442-9m | ecosystem: Environmental > Aquatic > Freshwater >...
TACCGAAACTGAACGTGTTGCAATGGAAGAAGTTGCGCAGACCGCGTTCTGGTCCGAGGTATGGGTTGCCGTCTGGTGCGTACGGAATTGGTCCGTTAACAACACGCGCAATTCCTGCTTCTGCAATCAATGGCACGCGCTCACCGGCGTCAAGAATTTGTGGTTCCAAACGTTCGAGTTCTGCTGGCCACAACTTTCCTGCGAAGTCGTCAGGAATTCCGTCGAGCCACATTGCAGTTGACTGCCACTCGTATGGTCCGAGAATGTAGCTGTGACGCTCCTGGCGCAAGTAGTACGAAGTGTCTACGTCGCGAAGCAATGGAAGTGGCTTTGATAGCGCAGCAAGTTCAGGAATTTCTTCTGTCACGAGGTACTGGTGAGCCATGGTCATGATTGGCAAGTGGCGACCAAGAAGTGCCATCACTTCGCCTGCGCGATAACCAGCAGCGTTCAACACCATTTCGCATTCAATGGTTGCTTTGTCTGTGGTAACGATCCATTCATGGTTTGGCTTTTGCTCAAGACCTATGACGCGTTCGTGACGACGAATTTCCGCACCCAATGCACGTGCAGCGCGAGCAAGTGCCTGCGTTACTTGTGATGGGTCGATGTCGCCGTCTAGTGGGTCCCACAATGCGCCAACAAGGTCGTGTGTCTCAACGAATGGATACACCTGCTGCAACTCTGAAGGAGTAAGTACGTCGTACTCCATTCCGTTTGCGCGAGCCATCGACTTCACATGCTTGAACTCGGCCATGCGCTCTTCGCTGTGTGCAAGACGCACCGAACCAGTGACGTGATAGTTGATAGGGAAGTCCGGGTCCTTGGCCAGTTCGGTGTACAACTCGGCGGTGTACTTCTGCACCTTCAACATGGACCACGAACCAGAGAACGTTGGTACGTTGCCGGCTGCGTGCCAGGTGGAGCCTTCGGTCAATTCATCGCGCTCAAGCAGCAACACGTCGGTGCAGCCCATCTTTGCTAGGTGGTACAGGGCGCTCACGCCCGCAATGCCGCCGCCGATAATGACAATCCGTGCGCGCTCACTCATATATATGTCCCCGATTTCGTCAGTTCAGGCCCGAGTCTGGGCCGGCCAGTGCGTGATATATCTCGCCGTGACATACTAGACAAGCAATTATTCGATGCCAATTTGTGCCAGTCCGTTCGAGGAGTTTCCGTGTCAAATCTGCCAAGTAGCGCCAAGGTGGTCATCGTCGGCGGCGGAATTGTTGGTTGCAGCATCGCCTATCACCTCGCCAAGCGCGGTGAAACCGATGTGTTGCTCCTTGAGCGCAAGCAGCTCACTTCAGGAACCACGTGGCACGCAGCAGGTCTTGTTGGTCAGTTGCGTGCAACACAAAATCTCACGCGCCTTGCGCAGTACACCACCAACTTGTTCGCAACGCTTGAAGAAGAAACTGGTCAAGCAACTGGTTTCCAGCAACGTGGTTCTGTTGCCATTGCAACAAACGAAGAACGCTTTGAAGAGTTGAAGCGCGGCGCATCAATGGCGCGAGTGTTTGGTTTGCCGGTGAACATCATCACTCCTGCAGATGTAAAAGATCTTGTTCCACTTGCTCGTGTAGACGACTTGGTTGGTGCAGTGCACTTGCCTGGCGACGGAGTAGTGAACCCAATCGACGTTACGCAGGCACTTGCAAAGGGTGCACGTGCACACGGAGTGCGCATTGTTGAAAACGTAAAAGTCGATCGCATCGTTGTTGAAAATGGCCGTGCAGTTGGTGTTGAGGTTGAAGGTCAAATCATTCGCGCAGAAGCTGTAGTGAATGCTGCGGGTATGTGGGCACGCGAACTTGGTGGTCAAGTTGGTGCAACGGTGCCATTGCACGCTGCCGAGCACTTCTACATCGTGACCGAAGCAGTTGAAGGAATTTCTCCAACCATGCCGGTGTTGCGCGACCAAGATGGTTCTGGTTACTTCAAAGAAGATGCAGGCAAGTTGTTGGTTGGTTGGTTCGAACCAGTTGCCAAGCCATGGGGCATGAAGGGAATTTCAGAAGAGTTCTCATTCACTTCTTTGCCTGAAGACTTCGAACACATTGCGCCACTTATCGAGAACGCAACTCACCGTATGAATCTGTTGGAACAAACCGGAATTCGTTTGTTCTTTAACGGACCGGAATCATTTACGCCAGACGATCGTTACTTGCTCGGTGAACAACCAGAAGTAAAGGGTTTGTTCGTTGCAGCAGGTTTCAACTCCATTGGTATTCAGTCATCTGGTGGCGCAGGCAAAGTGCTTGCCGACTGGATCGTTGATGGTCGTCCGCCAATGGACTTGTGGGACGTTGATGTTCGTCGCGTCATGCCATTCCAAAGCAACAAGAACTACTTGCACGACCGCACGGTTGAATCACTTGGTTTGTTGTACGCAATGCACTGGCCATTCCGTCAACCAGAAACCGCACGTGGCGTACGTCGTTCGCCATTCCACGACCGTTTGACAGCAAAAGGTGCATGTTTTGGTGAAGTTGCTGGCTGGGAACGTACGAACTGGTTTGCTCCTGCTGGCGTAAAAGCCGAATACGAATACACCTACGGTCGTCCAAATTGGTTTGAATATTCGGCAGAAGAGTGTCGCGCAACTCGAGAAGCAGTTGCCATCTTTGACCAATCATCATTTGGCAAGTTCGTGCTCAAAGGCCCAGATGCCGAAAAAATCATCAACCGCGTGTCGGCAAACGACATGTCGGTGCCTGTTGGCAAGCTGGTGTACACGCAGTGGTTGAACGAGCGCGGCGGTATTGAAGCCGACCTCACCGTTACTCGCGAATCCCAAGACCGCTACTTGGTGGTTACCGCAGCAGCAACACAAGTTCGCGACTACATCTATTTGAAAGACCAAATTGGTAAAGATGAGCGTGCAGTAGTTATCGACGTTACGTCTGCTTCGGCAGTGCTCAGCATCATGGGTCCGAACTCGCGTGCATTGCTGCAGTCGCTCACCACGACCAACTTGTCTAACGAGGCGTTTCCATTTGGAACTTCACAAATCATCGACATTGGTTATGCGCGAGTACGTGCAAGCCGCGTCACCTTCGTGGGTGAACTTGGTTGGGAGTTGTACATTCCAACCGAATTCGCAACTGGAGTATTCGACGTGATTGTTGCAGCAGGACCGCAGTTTGGTTTGAAGCATGCGGGTTATCACGCGCTGAACTCGTTGCGCATGGAAAAGGGATATCGCCACTGGAGTCACGACATTTCGCCAGACGACACGCCGCTCGAGTCCGGCCTTGGGTTCACCGTGGCATGGAACAAGCCAGGCGGGTTCATTGGCCGCGAAGCATTGTTGAAGCAAAAGGAATCAGGAGTGAAGAAGCGCCTGGTGCAGTTTGCAATGAAAGACCCAATGAAGAACCTGTATCACAACGAACCAATCTGGCGTAACGGCGAAATCGTTGGCCACATCACGTCGGGAATGTTCGGGCACGCCATTGGCAAGTCCATTGGCATGGGTTATGTTGAAAATCATCATGGCTTAGTCGATAAGGCCTTTGTTATGGATGGAACGTTTGAAATTGAAGTTGCGGGCGAGCGGTTTGCGGCAGAGGCGCAGCTCGATCCGTTTTATGATCCAAAGAGTGAACGCGTAAAGGCATAAAGGAGAAAGAACATGACTGAATCAACGAATGCTCGACGCGGAGGTCGCGCTGCTCGTAATGCACTGCGTGCAGCACCGCTTACAGATGACATCAAGCCAGTACGCCCGGGTATGCCGGCAGGCCGTTACAAGCCGCTTACCGACTCCGAAGTGCTGAAGATTCACGAGGCTGCTATCAACGTTTTGGAAAACATCGGTATCGCCGACGCCATTCCATCAACGCTTGAGTACCTCTTGCCAAAGGGCTGCAAGCTCGACGAAAACGGTCGTTTGTTGTTCCCACGTTCACTGATTGAGCACACACTTGAAATTGCTGGCCGCAATTTCCCTCTCTATGCGCAAGATCCGCAGTACGACATGGAACCTTGGGGCACTAATACATATTTCGGCACTGCAGGTGCTGCTGTGTACGTGGCCGATTACGAGACCGGCGAATACCGCGAGTCGGTTTCACAAGATGCGTACGACATTGCTCGCATTGTGGACAAGATGGAGCACTTGCATTTCTACCAACGAGCAGTTGTGCCTCGCGATATTCCAGAAGCTTCGGCAATGGATATCAATACGTGTTATCTCAGTGTGAGCGGAACCACCAAGCACGTCGGTACGTCATGGGTGCATCCAGATCACCTTGAAGCTTCGTTGAAAATGTTGCACGAAATTGCGGGCGGCGAAGACAAGTGGCGTGCACGTCCATTCGTCAGTCAGTCCAACTGTTTCGTGGTTCCACCACTGAAGTTCGCAAGCGATGCATGTAAGTGCCTCGAAGTTGCGGTGCACGGCGGAATGCCAGTGTTGTTGTTGTCGGCTGGTCAGGCGGGTGCAACAGCACCTGCAGCAATTGCTGGCGCATTGGTTCAGCAAGTTGCTGAGTGCCTCGCAGGCCTTGCCTATGTGAACGCAATCAAGCCAGGTGCTCCAGCAATTTTCGGATTGTGGTGCTTCGTTTCCGACTTGCGCTCAGGTGCAATGTCGGGTGGAAGCCCAGAGCAAGTGTTGCTCTCGGCAGCTAGTGCTCAGATGGCTCACTTCTACAACCTCACGGGTGGAACCTCGTCAGGAATCTCCGATGCGAAGTTCCCAGATGCGCAGTCGGGTTCAGAAAAGGGCATCAACCACGCACTGGTTGGTAACGCTGGCATGAACCTCATTTACGAAGCTGCAGGAATGCACGGAAGTTTGTTGGGCTACTCATACGAGGGAATCATTCTCGATAACGACACCATTGGTTCGGTGCAACGCACCATCAAGGGAATTGAAGTAACCGACGAGTCGTTGTCCATTGAAACCATGCGCGCACAGTGCATTGGTGGACCTGGCCACTACCTGGGTGCCGAGCAGACGCTGCGCATTATGCAGAGCGAGTACTTGTACCCAGCAATTGGCGATCGTCTCAGTTCAAAAGAGTGGAAGGAAGTGGGCAAGCCAGAGATTAATGATGTTGCCCACAAGAAGGTTCGCGAAATTTTGGACAACCATTACCCGAGCCACATTTCGGAGTCAATGGACGCAAACATTCGCTCGTACTTAGACATTCGTCTTCCGCGCGAAAAAATGGTTAACCCAAACCTCATTATCGCTTAGTAATTTTTGCGAGCAAATCGAGGTACGGGCTAATTGCCGTTCCCAATATTCCCGATGCGCCAGATGGCGTGTCGAGACATCCATCTCCACCTGTTGAAATGGCTACGAGCTTTTCCACGCCATCGATGGTGGCAAACCAAGGGCCGCCAGAGTCTCCGGCGCACAGCGATTCTGTCGCGGTGTCGTGAGTGGACAACGTGTTCACTTCCGATGCGTGGTTATAAATTCCGTATCTACTTGCGCCTTTGGTGTTTGCAATAAGACGGAGTGAATGTGGACTTCCATCGAGCATGTTGGCACTTTGTAGCCCGTATCCAAGGTGGGTAATGGGTTTTTGCAGTGCCTTCAATTGTGCAATTTCATCAATGTTTGCAATAGGAAATGAGAGGTTTGAAATGGCACGGTCAAGAATGATGAACGCAATGTCATCTTGTTGCGCCGACATATCGCCAACTGCTGGATTCCATGAGTTGACGTAGCCACTGGGCATGATCACTTGCAGCACGCGCGCTCGCGTTGTGATTGCATCAGTGTTAATTGAAACACCAGGTTTACTGACAGCTAGTTGTGCCGGTGTAAATTCCAGTGCATTTGCCTTACCGTTTTCTGCAGCAACACAGTGCGCTGCAGTTACTACAACTTTCGGTTTAATCACGACCGCAGAACAACGTGGCATTCGTGGGTTTTGTCGAACGATGAGCGCAACAACACGGGTGTCTCCAAGTGCATTGTCTCCACCAGAAACCGCCTGCGATGAAGTAGCGGGGAGGACGAAGGCAACCACGGCTGCAACAGCACACACTCGTGAAATGACTCGAAGTCGTGGAACCAAGGGATCGCCAAACTGATCAAACCCCGCTTAACTTCGACCGTAGTGTGTTGCCCCCTACGCAAGGGTGGATGCTTCGCTAGTTGCGAGCGATGATTGCGTTTGATGCTGAAGACAGCACACTATTTCCGTAGGCGTTTCTCGCCTGAACCTTAAAGGTGTATGAACCGCCAACAGTGAGTCCTGTAACTGATGCAGTTACCGCTGTTGCGCCATTAACTGTCACGGACTTTGCTGCTGTTCCCGAACCATTCAAGTACGCAGTAACAACGTGGCTGGTAATTGCACTCCCACCGTTGGACCCAAGTGTCCATGTAACCGTTGCAGTTCGGCCGGCATTTGCCGTTGCGGTGCCAATTGTTGGCGTTCCTGGAGCAGTTGGGATTGTGGCGCTAAATGGTGCAGAAGCGGTTCCGTTTCCGTCCAGGCTGACCGCGCGAATGGAAACAGAGTAGGTAGTTCCGTTAACGAGGCCAGTGATGGCGATTGGCGAAGCGGTTGTTCCTGCTTGGCGTGGCAACCAATTCGTGCCGCCGTTAAAGGAGTATTGATACGTGGTGATTGCTGAGCTGCCAGCACTACCTGCAGTGAAAGCAATTGATAAAGAGGTGTTTCCTGGGGTGACTGAGACAATGGTGGGTGCACTTGGAGCAACCGGTGTTGGCGTAGCGATTGGGCCACCAAGAGGGTCGAGGTAGAGCAAATAGTTTGGCGAACCAGTTCCAGCTGCCAACACCACGTTTGGAGTTGCCGAATTTCTCAGCATGGTGGCAATTTGAGCTGGGGTCGAAGTTGGGTAACGACCAAATAACACTGCAGCTACGCCAGCAACATGGGGAGTAGCCATCGAAGTTCCTGAGATGGTGTTTGTTGCAGTCGTGCTTCCCATCCACGAGGAAACAATGTTGGAGCCTGGAGCGAATATGTCGAGGCACGTTCCATAATTGGAATATCCCGAGCGTGAATCGGTGGTTTCACCTGCATAGAACGCACCCGTTGCTCCAACCGTGATGGCGTTTGGTGCTCGCGATGGCGAGCTATTGCATGCATTGGCATTGCTGTTTCCTGCAGCAACGGCCATGACGACACCATCGTTGATTACGTTCTGCACAGCAGTGTCGAGCGCACTGTTGACTCCACCACCAAGACTCATGTTCGCAACTGCTGGTTTGCCGGCGACGTGATTCGTAACGATCCAGTCAAGACCTGCGATCACTCCTGTTGTGGAACCTGAACCTGTGCAATCCAAAACTCGAACCGGAATCAGTGTTGCAGATTTCGCAATTCCGTATGTTGTTCCTGCAGTGGTTCCGGCAACGTGTGTGCCATGACCATTGCAGTCAACAGTGCCGTTTCCGTCCGCGATTGCAGTAAAACCAGCGCTTAAGCGGCCGGTGAATTCGAAGTGAGATGTGTAAATACCGGTATCCACGATGTACACGTCGACACCAACACCGTTATCTTTTTCTGTAAACGTTGAATCAAGAGGAAGTGCACGTTGGTCAATGCGGTCTAGCCCCCATGAAGGGGTTGGGTTTTGAGTACCTAACGCGTACATCGGTTGGTCAAGTTCAACAGACAAAACATTCGGATCATTCCGAAGTCGGGATACGTCGGAATTCTTTACCTTCACACTTAGCGCATTGATGGCATGCGAGAAGCGCTGTTCCGTGCGCCCACCCGAACGTGAAATGGCAGCTTCTTCACCTGCGAGGTCATCTGACGACCTCATCACCACGATGTATGAGCCTTCCGACTCGTCTTGGTCTGCACGAGCCATGCTCGCTACAGGCAGCGATAGGAACAGAGTTGCAGTAGCGGCAGTTACAAGGATGCGTTTCACTTCGTTCACGCTAATGAGCGTGGTCTGTAGTCATCAAAAATATCTACAAGGGATGACCCTCAATTATTTTGACAGACCTCGGAAAATGAGTGTTGCACGCACGCGAGGGTTCTCAACTTTTGACGTACCCACAAGTCCATATTTTGAATAGATGGAGCTCAACACTCGCTCAACTGTTTTTTCTGATGCAAAAATTTCACCAGCAATAACAGCGTTTGACTTTCCTTCAGCTACGCGCTCCATCACCGTTCGCTCTTGATCGGTGAGCGACAAATTTTGTCCATCGCGCGTGAACATGGTTTTCAGGTTTGGGTCAACCATGACCAAGCCGCTTTGCACAGCAGAAATAGCCTGACGAAGATTTGCTAAGCCGTTTGAGTTCTTCAACAAAAATGCCCAACCGCCGTTCAATCGCGAAGACAATCGGTCAAAGAGGTCTGAGGTTGGACGACCCGAAATAACCACTAAACCTTGGCCAGAATCGTTGTTTTCAAGCGCCTTGAAGGCCGCATCTAGGCCGTCGCCGTCGGGTAACACGATGTCGGCAATGATCACATTTGCACTCTTGACCGACGTGTTGCTGCCGGCATTGAATGCCTGGATCGAGCGGAAGCTGTCGAGCATTTCAATGTCTGGCTGAGCACTCAACCACTCTGAAAGTAAACCACGAAGCAAGTCTTCGTCTTCAAGGAGAACCGTTTTAATCACATCAGTTGTTGTTGGCATGACTCTTGTCCTTTGTAAGTGCAGCTATAGCAGTGTCAATTTCAAATGGTTTTTTCAATACTTTGTCATTAGTGGTTGCTGCGATTGTTGGTAGCAAAGAAGAGTAACCAGTCATGTACACAATATTGATGTTGGGATTCATTTCGCGCAATGCAGCAGCTACATCTGTTCCATCTTCATTCTTCAGCCGAAGGTCTACAAGTGCTGCGGTAGGACTAAAAAATGCCGCCTTGGCAAGGGCTTCTTTCTGAGTGTGTGCCATTTGGGTCCAGTGACCCCTCATTTCAAGAATGCTGCATAAACCTGCCGCCAAGTCTGGTTCATCGTCTACTACCAGAATGCGCAGTGAGCCCGATGGACGTTTCATCTCCTTCGAAGGATCCGGGAGAAGCCGAGAAGCCACATCTTCGTCATTTATTGAAAGGAGCGATTCACTGATTGAAGCCAAGCGACGCATGTCGAGGCCAATGTTACGTAAGCGATGAATTGAATTAGAGAGCACTTCTTTGATATTCAGCCCATGGACTTCAGACAATGAATCAATTTCATTCTCTAACAGTGCCAAGGCGTTGTTGATGTTGTGGGCAACATCTGCCGCCAATTCTCGTTCAACAATTTGTGCCTTTGCAGAAATGAATGAGTCATAATGGTATTCATCGATGTTCACGTCGTAATTGGTGAAGACCAGGGCAGCCCGATGCCTTGTTGCTCCATCGGCATCAACAATGTCGCGCGCTCGGTACCAACCAGAAAACAAGTCGCCATTGTCCTGCCGCTTGAATGTTGCGAATGCTTCGTCGGGCAAGTGAATGTCTGGTCCGCCGTGTGGGGATGAGCGGATGGATTCAGCAAGAATGAGATTCGTATCTAGTGGACCGATGATGTCCCACAGTGTCGTTGTTCCGACGAAATCAATGCCAGCACCAAACGCGTCAAGGGCGTGCTTGTTGGCATACACAATCACTTGGTCGGTAACGCGCCAAACTGCGAAACCTACGGGCAATTGATCCACACTGTTTTCAACAAGGTTCACAATGTTGAGAGTAATGAACACTTGGATGAATAAGAACTGTCCCTTAGATCAAAATTGGAAGTAGGACCTCTAAATAGGGATAACCCTTGTCACGGTGTTTATACACGCCAAAGATGTCGCAATTCCCTTAGGGTGTTGGCTAGAAAAGACTTCACCGATGAACAACTCTCAGCCACTCACCGTACGGATCATTGAAAATGACCCCGATTTTCGTGAATTGCTGAATGGCATCTTTGAACGGTCTGAGATGTTTGATTTAGTCGGCTCATACGACTCAATTGAAGCATTTGGGGCCGAAATGTTGAAACACAAAACTTTCAATTCCTGGTTTCCGCAGTTGATGGTGGTCGACGTGATGTCCAGCTCAGACCCACGTGTGGAAGGTGCTTCCTTCATGAGCGCACTTCGTGCTGAGGGGTTGCAATTTGCAACGCTGCTCATATCTTCCATGGAGTTTGGCGCATTGTTGCGCGTGTTGCGTAAATCTCAAGCAAACGGTTGGGCGGCATTACAGAAAACCTCACGACTCACCGAGCAAGACATAATTGAATCGGCAAAAGCAGTGTGCAACGAATTGGTTCCTTCGTGAATTCGCTAATCGATGTCCCTCGAATATTGCGACGTGAACGAACCAGTTGGGTTCGCCTTGTAGTTATTGCCATCTTTATCACTTTTGAGGTGTATTCGATTTATATTCTGCACCGCGAAATTGATGAGCAAGCCCGAACTCTTGTTTATTTACACATCGCTGTTGCACTGATGGTGCTATCGGGAGGAACAGCAGATGCCATCATTAATGCTAAACGACTCCTGAAAATAGAAGAAGCTGATAAACAAATGACCAATATTTCCTCAAAGTATGTAAGTACGCGAGAGTTGCTTTTTCGCATTGACAATGAGACGCGGGAGGAAGTTGGTGCTTGGCTGCACGGAACCTTGCAGCCGCAACTGGTACGACTGGCTAAAGACATACGGACAAATAAACTTAATGATTGCGAATTGGTTGCTCAGAGAGTGGATGAGATTGCCGAAAAGTATGTGAGAGACTATTCCCACAATTTGTATCCACCAGCACTTGCCATATCTATCGAAGTAGCACTTGAAACAATGCTTGAAGGTCGTGCGGAACTTGTATTGGACGAAAGACTTACCAATGCTGCTGATCTTGGGTATGCGATCTGGTCATCAGAATCAGAAACCTCTTCAAACAAACGGGTACAGAGGCTGCATTTGGCCGCAGAAATTAGCTACGCGACCTATCGCATTATTGAAGAGGCTGTTGCAAATGCTGAAAAGAAGTCAAGTACTACTCGAATCGTTGTGGATGTTCGTATTGAAGGTGAGCAGGTTCGAATATCAGTAAGAGATAACGGCGATCCGATATCCGATAATGCAAAAGCGGGATTAGGCCATTCAGTTATCAACGCTTTCATACAAAAATTTCATGGAACAATGACGATGAATAACGTTGCTAATGGTGTGGAGGTGCTTGTTTTATTGCCGTATAAGGCGCCGACGCTTGCCGACATGCTGCACAAACGATTTCAGGGGGGGGCTTAGATGATTGAAGATGTCCGCCGCCCCCGTCATGAGAGCACACTGCGTGCAGAAATTTCTGATGTATTAAACGTTTTTTCGAAGGCAGCCACTGCAGAAGACATTGCCTTTGCCATTGCTCGATCGGTGTGCAACCTTACGAGGGCACGAAGTGTTGTGTATGTTGCCGCAATTAATGGAGTTGATGTCAACAGTCCAGTAGTTATTGGCACGTATGGGTCGAGTGCCATGTTTTTGGATTACGAGTACTGGAGAGCCACCACTGCAGAGGGTATGAGTTTTGGCACTTTTAAAGCACTCGCTGAATCGCTTGGCTGGAATGATTTTGAAACAGAGTTTGTGTTTGAATCTGAGGACAGAATTAGTGAAGGTTCAAAATTCTATTGTAGAAAAATTTCCGATGGGTATGGAATATTTTTGGGTTACCTCTGCATTGAAAGCTCGTTCAATCCGTTTGACTATTCGGGTTTCGACGGCGCTTTACTCGTCATGTCTCTTGGCGCACTTCGGTATTTCCAAGCCCAGGGAAAATATGGTTCGCATGCAGTAATTTTGCAAAAGATTATTCATGACTTCAATGGAGCGCTCTCAGTAGTTGGACTTCAGGCCGAATTGTTGAGCCTGAAATCGAATATCGAAAATCATTTTGTTGAAGCACAGGAAAGAATTAAATCTGCTTTGAAAAAAGCTGATTTAAGCGTTCAAAGTTTGAATGAGTTTTCGCATCTTTTCTATCCGGAAGGCGCAGATGAATCGGCCGATTTCTCGGTGTCGATGCCAGGAATTGCATTGAGTGCAGCTTTTTCATCGCTCACTCTCAACACTGAGCAGATTTCAAAAATTCATGTAAGTAAAACTGTCCCCGATTACGAACGTGTTCATGTCAAAGGGGTGGTCTTATATTGGATTTATCGCGCACTACTGAATGCATGGGCGCATCCGTTTTTAGGAGATGAATCAAAAGAACTTGAAGTTTTTGTTGACTTGAAAAAAATCGAAGGGGAGGGTGGATTTGTGGATTTGTCCATCAGCAGAGGCAGTGTCGAACGTCGTGATGTTTGGTTAGATTTGAACGAAGCTCCGTCCTATGGAGCGATTTTGAATCAAGTCAAGCTGGTTCCACCAGTCATCATTCTGGAAAAGATGATTAATCTCTTTGGCGGTTTTCTCATAATTGAAAAAACCGGTTCGGCAAGAACAATGTCAATCAGGTTTCCTATCTACGAAGAGCAGTACTAGTTACCCTGCAAAGTAGCTAGTGGGTTGTGGCTGACGAGCCGACATGGCAATGACATCTAGCGAACCAGCGCCAATCCCCGTCCAATTCATCACGGTGTTTCCACTTGCATTGACTGCGGTGTAATTCCACGAGTTTAAAGCAGTATTAATCAGCACGTGTTGGGTGACAAGCGGGGTGTTGCTGTCGTACACATCCACGGTTACAACGTTTCCGTTTTGCACCTGCTTGATGGGCAGCAAAGTATGCCCAAGTCCTTCGTAATACAACCCGAGCGTGCTGGATGAACCATTTGCGATGCCGTTTGCAATAAGGGGAAGAAGTTCAGTTGGTGCAAGTTGTTTGGTGCTCTCGCTGGCAGCGGTAACAGAGGGAAGAATTTGACTTGCCCACCAGAACAAGATGCTGGAGTCCACTTCCTGTTTGCTCAAACCACTGGCAGGCTTGCCAGAAGCAAACATGGTGCTAGCAAGCACCACCATTCCTTCGCAACGACCGAAGGCAATGGTGTCGGCGAACTGTTGGCTAAAAGCTTTTGCTTTTGGATAAGGGGTGCAAGAATGATCGACACTCACTGTCTGGCATATCGATTGTTCACCAAACAACTGAATGAGTAATGAAATACTGGTTTCTTCCGAAAGTGAACCGCTCTGCCAATTGGCGAATGAGAAACCATTAATGGTCGGGTTGAAACCAGAGGCTGAAGCTATCCGTTGTGAGCGTTTTGATTTTTTTACTGGTTGTGATTTCGCAGATGGTTGCGGCTGCGCGCGAAGTGGTGAAGAACCAATTGCGAGAGCAGGTGAGGAGATGCCAAGTGCAAGTGTTGTTGCAAGTATCGCAATTCGTTTCTTCATAGGGCCTCCCTTCATGATGAATATGTTATCCCTTACACAACAAGAGATAACACACAACACACGTTGTTAACCATCAGACGAGTGAAGTGCTGCTTATAGATCGGCGCATTCATAGAACTCTTGAGAAAGTTAAGGGTTATCCCTTTTCCAAGAGAGATACAAGAGAGATTTGGGTTTGTCCAAGTGAACTTGTGTGCGTTAGAAACTTCGCGTGAACGACGACATGAACGAGCTCTTTGACGTTGAAGTTGAAGAAAAGGATCGTCGTAAAGGCGCGTTCGCGTGGTTTCACAAAAAGAAAATTTCAGGTGCAAAAGCGCTGGCAATTGGTGCCGCGTCAATCGTCGCGTTGTCTGCGCCAGTTGTCATATTCGCAAGCCGCAACAATTCGCCACTAGCTAGCTCTGAAACCACCGTGTTGAGTGGAGATTATGTAACGACGACAACGCTTGATGGGGAATCAACTACAAGCCTTGTTTCCGGCAGTGGCAAGAAGACAATGAATGGCAAGGTGCCTGGGTTGGTGCTTCCGATTCGTGGTTCGGCGCCGACAGGAACAACGTCCACCACGCTGGTTGCGGATGGGTCGTCAACATCAACATCAGTTGTTGCGCCTCCAGCACCACCGATTGTTCTTTCGCCTTCAACGACAGGTGCAGTTCCGACAACTACTACGACGATTGCTCCAGGTTCAATTTCACGGACAATTTCATTTGCATCAACTTCTGCAGTTAAGACTTATGGCGATACACCGTTTACGGTTTCAGCGTCTGTATCCATTGGCATCGGTGACATCACCTATGCATCATCAAATTCGAACGTCTGCACAATTGACGCAGTGAGCGGTCAGGTTTCCATTGTTGGAACAGGAAGTTGTGAAATATCCGCTTCCATTCCAGCCAGCGGAACATATGCGGCAGCAAACACATTGGTGCCAGTTTCGGTAACGGTAAATAAAGCATCGCTCACCATCACTGCGTCGTCTGCTTACATCGCATATTCACCGCGGCTCTACGTAGTAACTGCGTCTTATAAAGGATTCGTTAATGGCGATGACTCGAGTGTCCTTACCACGCTTCCAACATGTGTGGTTTTGATTCCTGGTGGCTTTGATATTTCATCTGTTGGTCGGCACACATATGCAACATCGTGCAGCGGTGCTGTAGCGCCTAATTACGACATTTCATATGTGGGTGGCTTGTTGTCAGTATCAAACTGGTCGTAGGGGTAGAACAGTGCGAAGGCGTTACCTACTTGTCGCGGGTGGCGTTGCGTTTCTAGGCGGATGCATCGGTTTGTCGGTGTACAACCACAATCACACCACCAGCATTGATCAATCAATAGTCGTTGATGCGGCAAAAGGAAAGGCTGCAATCCCAAAGTCCACAGTTGCGGGGCGTAACGGGCTTTCTTCGGCACAGGCAGTCAAGTATTTCGGAGCTGTTGCTCAAGAGCTAGGTGCTTCTACTAAAGAGTTACTTGGATCGGACCAGAAGTTCAGGTCTGCAAACGATGGATTCGCATTTGCGAACTATGCGGGTGAACCAACGAATGATCGGATTGATGCGTCCACTATGGCTGCGCTGTTTGGATCTAGCGCAGTGTGCGTCGACCCAAATTCGGGAACGTGTGTGATTCTTCCTGGCGCGCAAGCGGTTGCAGATCAATTGAATGCAGCAATGGCGACTGGTCGATGCGAAGGTCTTTCGGTTTTATCTCAACGGTTTTACGACAGTTTGGATTCTCGACCAAACGGTGCGGCAGCAACCATTCAGTTATCGCAGCCATCAGTTGCTAAACAAATTGGCTATTGGTGGGCGACACAAGTTGCACCAACGGTTGCCGAGAACACACAGAAATATCGCAAACTTGCTCCATCAGAACTTTCGGCACAGTTGGTTACTGGGTTAAAGAACAAAGTTGGATACACCATGGGTATGTACTCAGCTGCCGGAGGGCACTCGGTAACTCCAATTGCTGTCACGAAGGACGGCAACCTTCGCAACATATACGTGTACGACAACAACTATCCGAATGAAATTCGCAAAGTAGTGATTAACACGGCCAATGAGTCATGGACATATAGGGGTGCTGGTGTAACTCCATCTGCTGCGGACCCAGCTTGGACGGGAACTGGCGCAGGCACATTAGACCTAACGGAAATGTCGGTGCGCAAAGGCCCATTCAATGTTTCGCTTGGTGGCACTCGCGGAATTAAAGGTTCAACATATTCTGTCATTGCTACGCAAAAGGGGAATAGCAATGTTTCATCTGGCGTGAAAATAACCAGTCAATTTGGTTCGGTAGATACGCGTGATCCGAAGTCTGTTGCACAGTCAAAATTTGCAGTACATAACTTTGTTGGCGGAGCTGGCCAGGGTGCTGTTGCGTACGTTCCGATGACGTATGCAGATTCGCGACCATTGCATTTCACGGCTGTAGGGGACAGAACAAAAGGACCGTTTACTGTTTCGGTGAATAGGACAGGCGTTGCAGGAATTGTGTACACGTCTACTGCATATTTTGATATTTCGGTGCAAAGTAGCGGATCGTCAACAACCATGACTGGACAAATGTTGTCGGCAGATGGAACTGCACAAGTACTCATCACGAACGGACCGCAATCAGCGACCATCACGTTGAGTGCCGGCCAACAAATTCGAATTACTACTACTTATTCAGATGACGATGCATCGACTCACGGTGCTCGCCGAATTGAAAACCCATTGCCGGTCTTTTCAGTGTTGAATGCACAAGGTGCAGTGATGTTGAATGGAAATATTGCGGCGAAACTACACAAGGGCGAAGCGGTGAACACGCTGTATTCGCAGACAGTCGCGGGTTCGTGGACGACATCGGTTTCGAATATTGCTGGGGTGAAATTGGATTCGAATTTCGTGAACGACCTCGTTCCAACGAACACTAAAGCCAAAAGCCCAACTGGCGATCTGCTGAATCCGATTGACTCAACAGTGCAACTACCTACTCGTGCTGTTGCGCCAACAGTTGAGCCAACCACGACTTCGTCAGCGCCAACCAGTTCAACAACTACTACTACGACCACGACGACGACCGTTCCCGCATCGACAAGTACGACCACGACCACGACCACAACGACGACGACATCCACAACAACGTCGACTACAACAACTGAGCCGCCAACTACCCTTCCGCCGACAACTGTCGCACCGACAACGACGGCAACGACCGAACCTCCAACTACCACCACTTCTACAACAACAATTCCACGAACTCGCTCAGTTGCATTTGCATCAACTTCGCCACTCTCGAAGCAGTACGGGACGTCTGATTTCTTGGTTTCAACTGCAACTCCATCAACTGGTAGCGGAACCGTTCGTTACTACTCAAGCAATGAAAAGGTGTGCAGTATTGCGCAGCTCACCGGAACAGTGCATGTGGTTGGTGTAGGCACTTGTTCTCTCTCGGCAGAGGTTGACAAAACCGACAGTCATGATTCAGCAATTACCAGTGTGAAAATTGAACTCACTGTTACGAGGGCACCTCTTGTGATCACTGCGTCTTCGGCAACGATTTTCACCGACCCAGCTTTGTACAAAGTGGCACCGTTGTTTAGCAAATTTCAATATGCAGAAAATGAATCAGTGTTGACAACGATGCCAACCTGTACGAGTGACTACTTGTTCAAGGTAGGGGTATTCGACGGTGCAAGAACACCATTGACATATAAAACGTCCTGCAGTGGAGCAGTCGCGAGTAATTACGAAATCACCTATGTAGACGGACTGCTTACCCATATTCGGCGCGAAGACTAAGCCGACTTACTGAGTTATTGCCTGGCTCAAATAGGATGCGTGTATGGCAAATGCATGGTTTGAAACGGTCGCCGAGGCTCAGCGCAGAGCGCAAAAGCGCTTGCCAAAGTCGGTCTATGGCGCATTAGTTGCTGGCTCGGAAAAAGGTCTTTCCAGCAGAGACAACCTCGATTCATTTGACCAACTTGGCTTTGCTCCACATATCGCCGGTCTCTCTGGTCAGCGCGACATGGCCGTGAGCGTGATGGGTCAACAGCTGTCGATGCCCGTCATCATTTCGCCAACAGGAGTTCAAGCAGTGCACCCTGAAGGCGAAGTAGCTATTGCGCGTGCTGCGCAAAACCGCGGCATTCCCATGGGGCTCAGTTCGTTCGCTAGTAAGTCGGTTGAAGAAGTTGCTGCAGTGAACACCCAGACGTTGTTTCAGATGTATTGGTGTGGTGACAAAGACACACTGGTGCAACGCATGGAGCGCGCTCGTGCTGCTGGTGCAACTGGGCTCATTGTCACGCTTGACTGGTCGTTCTCGAGTGGTCGCGACTGGGGAAGTCCGTGGATTCCAGAGAAGGTCAACCTGAAAGCGATGCTCAAGCTTGCACCTGAAGTATTGGTGAAGCCTGAGTGGTTGTGGTCGTTTGCAAAGACTGGTCGTATTCCAGACCTGACTGCACCGAACATGCAAAAGCCTGGCGAAGATGCTCCAACTTTTTTTGGCGCATACTACGAGTGGATGCAGACAACGCTTCCAACATGGGAGGACATTGCGTGGTTGCGCCAGCAGTGGGGTGGGCCGTTCATGGTGAAGGGTGTTAGTCGTATTGATGATGCAAAACGTGTAGTCGACCTTGGTGCAACGGCACTGTCGGTTTCAAACCATGGCGGAAACAATTTGGACGGAACACCTGCACCAATTCGTTCGCTTCTTGCAATTGCAGATGCAGTTGGTTCACAAATTGATGTGTTGCTCGACGGTGGTG
>Ga0194041_10000371_pt1 | contig 17824 bp, 16 predicted proteins | sample JunL449m_MetaG_FD_160082 | JGI IMG/M metagenome (GOLD analysis project Ga0194041, IMG submission 160082) | Anoxic zone freshwater microbial communities from boreal shield lake in IISD Experimental Lakes Area, Ontario, Canada - Jun2016-L442-9m | ecosystem: Environmental > Aquatic > Freshwater >...
ATTTCGCACTTGGTACGTGGTGCGACTGCCCACGTACGTTCGAAGAAAGAGTTCCTATGTATCGCTTTAGCCGACAGATCTTCGTCGAAATCAAGGATGCCGTCGACCCCTCCCCCGACACCGTGTCGGTCGTTGAGGCTCGTCGCCGCATCCTCGCCGCCTGCGAGAGCACCATCGAGCGCCTCGCCCGCGACTCCCGCTACTTCCCGAAGCCGGCCCGCAGCCTCTTCCAGGAAGTGCGTTACTACTTCCCGATCACGGAGCAGGCTCGCGTCTACTACACGATTGAGCGCTACATCGGCCTCGCGCAAGACTTTATTCGCGACGAGATCGAGCGCCACGGCGAAGGCGTCATCGCCCCCTGCCGCGCAACTACCCGCAAGGGCAAGCCGTGCCAGCGCACGCCGCTGCCAAGCCGCGAGTACTGCCCGTCGCACTCGCATCTCGAAGAGCACGCTCTCAGCGTTTAAGCTCAGCGCCTAGTTCTTCAAGCACAACGTGGACTGAGCGAAAGGCTCGGAGACCCCAGCGGTCTCCGAGCCTTTCGTGTTTCTAGTCCTGATTTCTAGGCTTCTTCGTCGAGCCGAAGGTGCAACTGCTCGCCCTCGATCAGTCGCGAGACCGTTACTCCGAGTAGTCGTACCGGTGGCTCGCGGTCACGCAATGCCCGCTCCAGCGCGACCTCCGCAAGCCGCGTAATCTCGACTGGATCAGCCGTCGGCGCACTCGCCGAGCGAGCACGCGACAAGATCCGAAAATCGGGATAGCGCAGCTTGATCGTGACCGTCTGCGCAACCCGCCCCTCCTTGATCAGGCGCTCCGTGACAGAAGCCGCCATGCGGGCAGCGTGCTCCGACAGGATCGCCGGATCCGCGATGTCGTGGTCGAACGTCTCCTCATGCCCAATCGAAACCGAGGGGCCCGTCTCTGCCAGCACCGGGCGCAGATCAATCCCACGCGCACGCTCCCGCAACTCCAACCCAACAGTGCCCGGCAAGACCAGTCGCAGATCAGCATCGTCCAGGTCGGCCAGATTGCCAATCGTCTTCAGGCCGGCCGTGCGCATCCGCTTGTCGGCCTTCGGTCCAATTCCCGGCAGTGCCCGCAATGGCAAGGGCGCAAGGAACTCTTCCTCCTTGCCTGCTGGCACGATCACAAGACCGTTGGGCTTGTCTGCATCCGAAGCGACTTTCGCGATCGTCCTCCCCGCGCCACAGCCAAACGAGGCATGCAACCCCGTCTCGCGCTCGATCCGCCCCTGTAGCTCCGCGAGGAATGCGCGCGCCTCCCCGGCTGTCGAGGCGACCGACGACAAATCGAGGTACCCCTCATCGATCCCGACCTGCTCCACGACGGGCACGGCGGCACGCACGAGCGACCAGACAGCGTCGGAATGGCGCCGATAGCGTGAGTGATCGGGCTTCACAAAAACCGCGTTGGGACAGCGCCGCACGGCCTCCGCCGCACTCATCGCCGAGCGAATCCCAAATGCTCGCGCCTCGTACGAGGCCGTCGCCACAACCCCACGCCCCTGTGGATCCCCACCGACCACCACCGGTAGCCCTGCCAGTGCAGGATTTTCGAGCACCTCAACTGCCGCAAAAAAGGCATCTAGATCTAAATGCGCGACGACGAGAGGCACAAATCCGAGGCTACCAAGCGGTTCCCACGCCATAGCAGGACACGTACTGCATCGCGCCCGTTGTCAGAACTGCGTATGCTCCTCATCTATGGATTGCAGAGGCAGCCAAGATCGACAAACAGGTGCGGCCCGATGAGTCATGACGCGGACAAGCTGATCCGCCAACTCTCGCTCGTGGCGTACATCATGGCCGAGAAGCGGCCGATCACTGCGCGCGACGCCAAGAACGCTGTCGAGGGCTACTACGACATGTCCGACGAGGCCTTCGCACGCCGCTTCTATGCCGACCGCGCAGAGCTGCTCGCGCTGGGCGTGCCGATCAAGTCGAATCGCGACGAGTTCACCGGCGAAGAGCTCTATACGCTGACGCGCGAAAACTACTTCCTGCCGCCGCTGCACCTCAGCGATCAAGAGCTGGCTGCACTGCAGACGAGCCTGTTCCTGCTTGATGGCCAGTTCGCCTACGCCGCCCCGTTGCGCCTGGCGCTGCAGAACCTCGCCCTCGGCCGCCCTGGCGTGCTCGATCGCTCGCCGTCGGAAGGCGTCACGCTCGACCTCCGCGGTGGTGGCCACACGCCCGAGATCGCTGCTCGGCTCGCCAAGCTCGAAGGTGCGATCTCGAAGCAGAAGACAATCGTCTTCTCGTACTTCGCAATCAGCCGTGGCGAAGAGCGCACTCGCACCGTCGACCCGTACGGTCTCTACTACTCCGAGTCGCACTGGTACCTCGTGGGCCACGACCACGACCGCGAAGAGATCCGCAACTTCCGCGTCTCGCGCATCCGCGGCGACATGCGCTTCCACACGCGCAAAGAGCGCGACTTCCGACGCCCTGGCGACTTCGACCCCGCAACCTACCGCGATCGCGCCCCTTGGGGATATGACGCACCTGTCGGCGAGGCCATCCTCTACGTCGCGCCGAGCGCCGCCTGGCTGGTCGACCGTCTCTACAACAAGCATGGCGAAGTAACGACGCACGAAGACCGTTCTGCGACCTTCGAGACGCCGTACAGCGACGTCGATCGCCTCGCAGAGTGGATCCTTGGTCTTGGCGGCCAGGTCTTGCCGCTCGGCCCGCGCGATGTCATCGATGCCGTCACCGATGCGCTCGAGCGCGTACGCGATGCCCACGCTGGCGATCCGCCGTCGATCCGCTCGCCCAAGAAAATCGTCACCGAGCCCGACGCACCGACGGCGCGCCCCTCGAACCCTGTCGCGCCCGAGCGCTTCGCAGTGCTTCAGGCGCTGCTCGCCGATCTGCTCGAGACGTGCGGCACGGAGCAGAGCGGCAGCATCGCGGCCTCCGTGTTGCAGGCGCGCTACGAGATCGACGACGAAGAGATGATCGAGCAGATCAACCTGCTCAACCTCGTCAACTTCGGTGGTGGCTGCTACGCCGTCTACGCCGAGCTCGACGAAGAGGGCATGATCAACGTTCAGAAGGAGCTGTACGGCGAAGACTTCCGCCGCCCAGCCCGCCTCTCGCCGCTCGAGGCCAAGGCGATCCTGATGGCACTCGACCTCGTTGGGCCGCAGATCGCCGCTGGCACCAACTCGACGCTCGCCGCTGTGCGCGAGAAGATCGAAGTCGCCTGTGGCGGCGGTGTCCCGGGCGGTCAGCCCTCGACGACTGCCAACGTCGGTGCACCCGAGGATGTCATCTCGCAGATCTCGTGGGCGATTGAGCGCAATCGCCTCGTCCGCATCAACTATCTGACCCGCACCACGAATCAGGTCGAAGAGCGCATCATCGAGCCGTACCTCTTGCGCGGCGTCAACTCGGATTGGTACATCGAGGCCTACGACTGCACTGCCGAGGGCGAGCGCACCTTCCGCATCGACCGCATCGAAAGCGTCGAGCGCCTGAAGGACACCTTTACACCGCGCGATGGCCTCTCGAACCGCGCCGAAGGCCGTAGCGTCGGCGGCACCAAGGGCTCCGTCAGCGTCTGGTTCTCTCCCGCTGTCGCCCTGCGCGAGTCCGAGAAGCGCTCGGATGCCTCGCACCTCACCGACGGTGCAATCCTCGCGACGATCACCTACGACTCCGAGCGCTGGCTCGAAGACGAGGTCATCAAGTACCGCGGCGAAGCCGTCCTGATCGAGCCTGCTGCTCTCCGCGCCCGTGTCGCGCGACGCGCCACGCAGATCCTCAAAGAAGTCAAGGGCGCCAAGCGCCTCGCCGGCAAGGGTCGACGCTAGCGATTGGTGGCTCGGCGTGCAGCCGAGCCAAAGATCGGATCGTCGGTCGCAGCGAACGGCTCTGCGAGCGAGCGGTACTCCTCCGGCCCATTGCCAAGCGCGATCAAGGCGTTGCGTTTGAGGTACCGCCCATCGAGGCCAGGGATGTACAGACGCTGATTGTGTTCGACGAGGTCCTCGTCGGTTGCGTCGAGCCAGGCGTCGAGTCGTACCCACGCCTCACCCTCGGCGAGCAGGTCTGCCCCACGCTTCTCGGGGCCTTGGTTCCAGGGACAGACGTCCTGGCAGATATCGCAGCCGTAGACCTGATCTCCAAGCGCATCGGCGATCTCGTCGGGGATCTCGCGGCGGCTCTGTGTCCAGTAGGACAGACACTGCTCGGCGTTGAGGACGTACTCCTCGTCGAGCGCACCCGTTGGGCAGGCGTCGATGCAGAGTGTGCACGAGCCACAGCCTTCCCGGGCGGGCTCTGGTGTCTCCGTCACGAGGGGCGCGTCCGTGATCAGCGTGCCAATTGAGATAAACGAGCCGAGGCCAGGGGCAATCGCCATCGTGTTCTTGCCTGGAAACGTCAGCCCAGCCCGACGAGCACCTTCGCGATCGACGTGATGGTTGGCATCGACGTGCACCACACAGCGAAATCCCTCGGCCTTGAGCGCGTCCCGCACACGACCAAGCGCCTCGCGTAGCGTCGCGTAGGGGTCGCTCCAGGCGTAACGCGGTAATCGTCCGACCGGTCCGTCGGGTTTAGGTGGCAACGGGCGCCAGACGGGCAGAATCGCTGTCACGACCGTCTGCGCATTGCGCACCGCAGTCTCGGGGTGACACGACACCTCGGTCCGTGCAGCCGTAAAGCGCATGTCGGCCCAATACCCTCGCTCGACTCGATCCTTGAGCGCCGCCTCGACTTCGGTGTACGCCGACGCGGGAGCGGCACCCAGCACGATCCCCTCGTCGCGCACGAGCGCTGCGAGCTCATCCATGGTCGGCATTCCCATACGGAGAGCGTACCCCGCCGGTCGTGGCGACATTTTGGGCCCGGGCCCAAAATGTCGCGTTGTCGCCAAAGTACTGTTCTCGGCATGCCCGCTGCAGAAGACGAAGTTGAGATCTGGACCGATGGCGCCTGCTCTGGCAACCCTGGACCTGGTGGTTGGGCCGCGATTTTGCGCTGGCGCGACCACGAGCACGAGATCTCGGGTGCCGACGAGCACACCACCAATAACCGGATGGAGCTGATGGGCGTCCTCAAAGGGCTCGAGACACTGACCCGCCCAACAAAAGTCGTCGTGGTGACGGACTCTGCCTACGTCGAGAAGGCGTTTACCCAAGGCTGGCTCAAAAATTGGCAACGAAACGGCTGGAAAACCGCCGCCAAGAAGCCCGTCGAAAACCAGGACCTCTGGCAGCTCCTACTCGACGCCTCCGCAGCGCACGACGTACGCTTCGAACGCGTCAAAGGCCACGCTGGCATCGAACTCAACGAGCGAGCCGACGTGCTTGCCGTCGCTGCACGCGACAGCATGCTGGGTACCTGACCGCTTTTTTTTCAGGCTGGGGTATGATCCCCCGGCTAACCCGATAGGGAGTTTTACAACTCGTGGCACAACAGCAGACCCGACGCAAGCGAACAGCACTTCCCCTCAAGAAGCGCAAGCGCGTCCAGATCACGGACGACCAGATCCGCTACACCAACGTCGAAGGCCTCAAGCGATTCCTATCGGACCGCGGCAAGATTCGTTCGCGCCGCATGACGGGCCTGTCCCGCCGCCAGCAGACGCTTGCAGCGCGCGAAATCAAGCGCGCCCGCGAGATGGGCCTTCTCCCCTTCGTGATGCCCAAGATGGAGCGCGCCCGTGGTGGTCGCTCGGATCGTGGCGGTCGTGGCGAGGATCGCGACGAGCAGACGATGGCATCGGCCGAGGCCTCCCAGGCCACCGAAGCACCGCGTTACGAGGAAGTTGTGGAGGTCGTCGAAATCGACGAAATTCCCGCTGCTGTCCTCGAAGACGAGGTCTAAGCCTCCCCGCTTCCAGTCGTTTGGCACGTTGGCTTTTGCATGCGCCGGCACGGCCGACTCTTGGCAAGGACATACAGGCAGGCAAACGCCACGTACGAGCTCAACTCTGTCAGTTCGCGGGTGCGGCTAGAAGCCGAGTGCGAACTTGGCGTCTTCGCTCATGCGTTCAGGCGTCCACGGCGGCGACCAGACCAATTCGGCCTCGACCTCGTTGACACCAGGCACCTCGCGAATCGCACGATCGATCTCGGAGGCGATGTGTGGTCCGGCTGGGCACCCCATCGACGTCAGCGAGTACGTGGCGTGCACATTCTTGGCCTCGTCAATCTCGACCTCGTAAACGAGACCGATGTCGACGATACCCATCATCAGCTCGGGGTCTTCAACCTGGTTGAGTGCGTCGAGAACAATTTGCTTAGTGACTTCGCTCATGCCTACATCCTTCGCGTGAACTCATAGGGTAGCCGACGCGCCCGTCACGAGCCGAGGCGGTCGGGTAATTGTCGATCGGGCCAAATATCAAGAAAGGCCGCGCGCTCGTCGCCGGTCGCTGACGCGAGCTTGATTGCAGCAAGCGCTGCACGGTCCGATCCGGCCATGTCAGCTGCTCGCTGCTCTGCCCATGCGAGCTGCTGATCAGCGGCAACAATCGCGTCGACCAGGCCTGCGGCGAGCGCTTCGTCTGCACCGACCCGAGCACGCGTCGCAAGGTATTCGAGCGTCTTCGGGCGCCCCACCAACAATTCGAGGCGCACCAGCCCACCGAAGCCGGGCATCAGACCAAAGCCCGCGTGGACGAACCGCAGTTCGGCATCGGGCGCAGCAATCCGCCAGTCGGCCGCGAGCGCCAGCTCGGCACCACCACCCACCGCGTGTCCAGACATACAGGCGACTACGAGCAGGGGCAGCTCTTCGAGCAGGTCGCAGAGTTCAGTTCCGCGATCGGTGAGGGTCTCCCCCGTCTCGTCCAACGCTTCCCACTCGCGAATCGCGGCGCCGGAACAGAACACACCGTCCGCTCCCGTCAGCATCAGGAGGCGCACCGATTCTGTAGCAGCGGCCTCGAGCGCAAAACGCGTAATCAATGCGGCCGCCTCTGGCCCGAATGCGTTGCGCGTGGTTGCATCGTCGATGGTGATGACGGCGAGTGCATCGCGCTGTTCGTACCGGACGGGAGGCATCAACAGAGAATACTGACGCCTCAGGCACCGATGGTGACGGTAGCCCGATACGTCTTCGGCTTAGTGCCCGGTTTGACCACAACGACCACGACCCGACACGAACCGGCCTTCACACCACGAATTCGATTATGACGCACGACGCATGCCGTCTGACTACCGCGCGGCAGCGCAAGGCGCACCGTAATCGGCTTAGCTATGGAAACACCGAGTTGCCCCGCAACGCACGCTCCTGTGACGAAGGTGCCGCGCGCAACGACGCACGCTGGTGTGGTCTTGGTAGACGCGACTGACCCGGCATCGGTCCGCTGCCCTGTCTCGGAGCCCACGCAAGCTGTCGCCGATACGGACCCGGCCGGGCTGGTCGTGCCCTGTGGACACGGCGTGGTCGACAGTGCTCCCGCCACGGCCACGAACGTCCCAGCTGGTGGGGTTTTGCAGCGTATTTGGCCGGGCTCATCTTGATATGTCCCAACGGCGCAATCCGTCGGTGTCTCCGCGCCTGACTCGGGGGCGTAGGTCCCTGGAGGAACCCCGAAACAGGTTGAGTTGCCGACGGTTGCCGCGAATGTTCCTGGCTGGCACGGCAACTGAACAGTGGAACCGGGACTGGATGTGTAGTGCCCTCGCGTGGTCTGCGTACACAACGGCCAACCGTCCGCACTATAGGTGCCGGCGGCGCACTGATCCACGATAGAGAGCAGCACGGTGCTAGCGCGGGCGAACATATTTCCAGAAGTGTTGAGGATGAACAAATCGACGGCGTACGTGTCGGCCGGAAGCATCCGGCTGGTCTGCAGAGGCGTGCTCGTGACGCTCGTTACCCCGGGGTTTGCTGTTTGGAATGCCATAACAGTGTCGTTAGGCTTGAAGACAATCGTGTGTGCAGAAATTGCACTATCGCTCAGGTTGATAGTTACCGACCAAGACGCTCCAGTGAACAAGAGGTAGGACGTGTGTACGTTGTTTGCAGCGCTATCGCCGTCCGCGTTCCAACTGACTGTCAGCGACTCGTCCGAGTGGTACGTGGCAGACGGCAAGGGGCTCGTAATCGCAAGCGCGGCCAACGCTTGCGCGGGGACAACAAGGAATGCCAGGCCGATCAGCAACGCAACGAGGCGCCTCATCCTGGTTGCCCCTGTTCGGCATCCAACTTGCGGATCGCCTCCGCCGCACGCGCACGATAGTCCGCGACCAGCTCGGCGTAGTCCTCGTCACCGATGTGGTGCGTGGCGTGGTCGACTTCGAGTTCCTTGAGTGCCCCGAGTGCGAGGTCACGCTCTTCGCGGAGCGCCAGACGACGGCGCTGACCCTCGGTAAACGGATCGAGCTGGTCGCCAGCCGAGGCGGGACGCACCAGTGGCCAGGCAACACCGACGACGACAGCGAGCGCAATCAAGCCAAGGACGAGGGCGGCAATCATCACGACTCTCCTGGCAGTGGCTCTTCGGCGTAGCGGCGCAAGATCCGGCGCGCCTCGCGCTCGTCGGGCCAGACGCAGAGGATGACGCCGCCGACAAAGAAGAAACCGGCAATCCAGAGCAGTCCAACGACTGGCTTGTAAAACGCCTTGATCTGGACCGCGCCATCGCCACGAATACCGTCGAGAATGATGAAGAGGTCGCCGCCTGTCAGCGTCGTGCGAATTGCTACCTCGTTCGACGTCGTCTGCTCGCGCAGGTAGGAGCGCTTGGCAGGCTTGAGCGTGCCGAGGTTACTGCCATCGCTCGTCACGTTGAGGACCGCTCCGCGCTCGACAAAGTTTGGGCCACGCGTCTTCTCGACTCCCGTGAACGTCAGGACGTTGCTGCCGACCGTGAGTGACTGGCCCGGCTTGAGCAGACCCTCGGCGCGCGTCTCGTAGGCGCTCGAGCCGATTGCGCCGATCACGAACAGGATCACGCCGAGGTGCACGATGTAGCCGCCGTACCGCCGACGATTGCGCCCAATCAGGTGCAGCAGCGCCACCAGCCAGTTCTCGCCATGGATGCTGCGGCGCGCTGCCACTCCACGCACGAACTCGCTCAGGATCGTCACGGTCACGAAGGCGCAGACACTGCCAGCGGCAACCCCAGGCCATGACGAGTCGAGTCCAAAGCCGATCATGACGCCGCCAGCAATCAGGCCAGCGGCCACGGGCCAGAGAAACGAGCGTCGCAGTTGCTTAAGCGAGGCGCGACGCCAGGCAATCAAGGGACCAACGCCCATCAGGAATAGGAGCGGAATGCCGAAGGCAACCACGAAGAAGACGTAGAACGGCGTCGAGACGGTCTCGCGTACCGACCCGACGGCCTCGGTCAAGAGCGGGAAGATGACACCCCAGAGGACGGCGAAGGCGAGTCCGACGAGCAGCAGGTTGTTGAACAGGAACGTGGCCTCACGACTGACGAGCGACTCGATGCGCTGATCGGCCTTCAACAGCGGCAGGCGCCAGAGGATGAGCCCGAACGCCCCACCGAGGACGGCAGCAAGGGCAAACACGAAGTACCAGCCGATGTTGGTCGAGACGAAGGCGTGGATCGACGAGAGGATGCCGCTGCGCGTCAGGAAGGTTCCGAAGATCGACAACGCAAACGCGCCAGAGATCAGACAGATATTCCAAACCTTGAGCATGCCCTTGCGCTCCTGCACCATCACCGAGTGCAAGAAGGCGGTCGCGACAAGCCATGGCATGAGCGCCGCGTTCTCGACGGGATCCCAGGCCCAGAAGCCGCCCCAGCCAACCTCCGTGTATGCCCAATGCGAGCCGAGCAACATGCCGATGCCCAGAAAGCCCCACGAGGCGAGCGTCCAACGCCGAGAGGCAACGAGCCAACGTGCGTCCGTGCGTCCGGCGATCATCGCAGCCATCGCGAGCGCGAACGGGATCGCAAGCCCGACGTAGCCGAGGTAGAGCGCGGGCGGATGGATCGCCATATACGGGTTCTGCAGCGATGGGTTGAGCCCCAACCCATCGGCGGGAGCCAGTTGCGTGACGAATGGACTCGCCGGCACAACCAGCAACACGAGGAAGAATGCGCCGATCAGCGCCAAGACCATGATCAACCACGGCTGCAACTCACCAAGCGCCCGTCGCGTGGCGCGAAGGGCGAGCAGGCTGAAGGCCCCAAGAATTGTCACCCACAGCAGCAACGAGCCCGCCTGCGAGCCCCACCAGGCCGTAAACATGTAACCCGCTGGCAAGGATCGCGATGTCGTGTCGGCAACGACCTTGAACGAGAAGTCGTGAGTAAAGATCGCGTAGAGGAAGATCGCGTCGGCGATCACGACGAGTGCGAGGATCGCCCAGAGCGCGTTACGGGCGCTGGTCAGAAAACGTCGATCGCGCCCGAGACCAGCAAACAATCCACCGGCAGCCGCATAGATCGCGAGCAGCAGCGCAAGGATCAATGCACCTTGGCCGATCAGTGCCACGTCACGTACTCCTGACAGCTCAGGACGAGCCCGACGACGTCGAGGTCGTCGCCTTGTCCTGGTACTTCGATGGACACTTGGTCACCAGTGTGTCGGGAATGGCGGTAAAGACGCCGTTTTTGAAGGTGCCGTCGATCACGATGGCGCGTCCTACGCGGTACGCGTCTGGGACGGCACCATGATATTCGACGGGCATCGTGGCGGCATGCTCGTTGTCTTGCAAGATAAAGCGCATCCCGTGTGGATCTGCGGCGTCGCCACTCGTCTCCGTGACCTTGCCTTCAAGGCGCACCTTTTGCCCGTCATATCCCGTCGAGGCCTGAGCAACACCAAGCACAGGAATCGACGAATCGGCGAAGGCCGTGTAGACGGCGAACGTGCCGAGAAGCGACGCAACAGCCAACGCGATCACGAGGCGGACGTGTCGAATGCCGGGCTTCGGTCCGTCTGGAGTTGCGGGCGTTGCATCGCTCATGCGTTACTGATTCTATCGGAGGCCTGATGGTTTTGGACCACCCTCGAGCTACGTGTTCTGCTTAGAGGACTGCGCAATGGTTTATGGCCAAGGTAGGCGCGACGGTGACTGTGGGGAGGACATGACAACCGCGCGGATGTGGTGTCCTCCCCTGCGTGGCCGATTGGGGAACCCGTGGCGTCTCAAGAGAGGAGGACACCACATCCGCGCGGTTGTCATGTCCTCCCCTGCGTGGCCGATTGGGGAACCCGTGGCGTCTCAAGAGAGGAGGACACCACATCCGCGCGGTTGTCATGTCCTCCCCACCCGAGCCATATGTAACCCCGCAGGCTCGTCGGGCGGACCGCTACGCAGCCTCGGGCTGTACCCCATCGATGCGCAGCAACTCGTCACGCATCTCGGCACGGTCGATGTACGACATCGCATCGGCGTACCCCTGGCTGTAAGCGGTCCGCAAATACCACCCGATAATCTCGGGATCCCACTGCTCGCGAGGCACTTCGAAGAGCTCCGCCCAGAGTCCGGCCAGCCGAAGGTCGAGCAACCGCGCGAGATCCTCATGTCGTTCCACCTGTGAGGCACGCTACTCGCGCCGCCGGACAGTGATCGCGAACGGCATACTTTGCGGCAATGGCTCTCGCGTTTACCGTTGATACACCAAGATCGTTTGAGGCCAATCCGGGTCTGATTTCGTTTCACGCCGGCAAGCCCGTGGATACCCTCGAGGTTCGCGTCAACGGCAAACGCTACAAGGTGGTGCCACTCACAAGCCCACAGCGCAAGGCAACCATCGGCCCGCTCGGCCTGCCGTCCCAGGATCTGACAATCACGGTGACGGGCTTTCGGGATGGCAAGGTAGTCGGGCGACAGACCGCAACGAATGTCCTGGGTCTACCGAAGGCATCGATGACGATCCTCCCGGTCACCAAGACTCCACCTCTCACACAACGCCGCATGGGCCGTCTGCCGCGCCCAAGCGGAACGGCTGCCGCCTGGACCGTCAATCTCGCCAGCGGTCTCGGTGCGTCGTTCAACGCCGGCGCACGCTTTACGGCCGCCAGCACCGCGAAGTTGCCGATCATGATCGACCTGTTGATCATCACAAAGCGCGACATCGTTGGATCGCAAATCTGGGATTCGCTGCAGGCGATGATTCGCAGTTCGTCAAACGACGCCGCCAATACGGTCCTCGAATACATCGGTGGTAACACGACCAGTGGCGGCGCTCAGGTAACGGCTATGGCACACCGACTCGGAGCGCTTCATACCAACACCGCTGCAGGCTACCTCGCGGGCCAGGACCGTAAGGGACCCAACCCTCCCGTGCAGGTCAACGCGCAGGCCGACGTTCCCTGCTGCAAGGTGACGACGGCACACGATCTTGGAATCTTGATGCAGGAGATCGTTGAGGCGGCCGCGAGCAAAGGCCGCGCGCATCGTCTTGGTCTAACTGCCCGCGATGCCCGCGTGGCGCTCTGGCTCCTCGCACACACGTCGAACCCCGGACTCTTTGAACCATGGACGCAATGGATTACCGCACACAAGATTGGTGATGTCGACCGAGCGTGGCATGACGTTGCGGCCATCTTTACCCCCAAGGGACCACTGATCACTGTCGCAATGACAGACAACCCCAACGGGATCAACCTGTCGACGTCTGCCGAATATGGCAAACGGGTTCTCCGCACCGCTCTGGCAGGACTCCAGGCACCGCCCCCCGAGCCCGAACGCCCGATACCATTTCATACGTGAGTACGGCCGAACACGCGGGTCTCTCCACGGCACAGGCTGAGGAGAAGCGCCGCGCACTGGGCGAGCAACGCAAGGACGCGACAAGCATTCCGCTGCGCGCGATCCTGCGCCGGAACGTCTTTACGCTGATCAACCTGATCACGCTCGGCTTCATGGTTCTGATCGTCGCGGCAGACGCCTGGAAGGACGCTCTGTTCGCAGCCGTGATTGCACTCAACGCGCTGATTGGTATTGCACAGGAGTTGCGCGCTAAGCGGACACTGGATCGTCTCGCGCTCCTGATCGCTCCCCAGGCTTCCGTCCGGCGCGATGGTGCGACGTGCTCAGTGCTGGCCGAGGAGTTGGTGCCCGACGACATCGTTGAGTTGCAGCCTGGCGACCAGGTCGTGGCCGACGGCGAACTCGTTGAGGCGCGCGGGCTCTCAATCGACGAGTCGATCCTGACGGGTGAGACCGACCGTGTTGCCCGCCGCACAGGCGACACGATCTATTCGGGCTCGTACTGCACCGCAGGCGCGGGCATCTATCGCGTCACCGCCGTGGGCTCGGCTGCGTATGCAAGTCGCCTGACACAGACCGCCAAGCAGGCGACCGATCAGCGCTCTCCCTTGCAACTCGATATAGACCGGCTCTTGCGGGTGCTGCTGCTTTCGATGATCCCGCTTGCCGCCGCACTGCTCCTCGCGTTTCGGATCCACGAAACGCAGTTTCAGCAGGCCGCAGAGACCGCGACCGCTGGCCTAATTTCGATTGTCCCGGAGGGACTGATTCTGCTGGCGAGTATTACCTTCGCGCTGGCTGCCGTCAAACTCGGGCGTATGGGCGCGCTGGTGCAGCGCCTCAATGCCGTCGAGTCGCTGGCTGGTGTTGACACGCTCTGCGTAGACAAGACGGGCACCTTGACCGACGGCACGCTTCGACTTGCCCACGTTGTGGCGGCCTCGAGCACGACGGATGCCGACGTGCGACTCTTGCTCGGTCGGCTGGCTGGGTCGGCTGAGGTGCGCTCGGGCTCGTCCGACGCAATTGCTGCGGCGATCCCCCACCCCGCGGAGCCGGTCCTGGTCGAGCTGCCGTTCTCGTCGCGTTGGAAGTGGTCTGGGGTGCAACTGCACGACACGGTGATCGCGCTCGGCGCTCCCGAAGTGCTTGGCATGGGCTCGCTCTCCGCCGAAATTGAGGCCTTCCAGACAGAGCGCGGTCGTGTCCTCGTGGTCGGTACGGCGACGGCACTCCCAGAGATCCCCGAGGAAGACGACGCGCCGGTACCGACTCCCCCAGGCTTTACCGCGCATGGCATCGTCGTCTTGGAGGAGCAGATGCGGCCCGACGCTGCCGAGGTGGTTGCGTACTTTCGCGAGCAGGGCGTCGACCTCAAGGTCATCTCGGGCGACGCACCACGCACGGTCGAGGCGGTCGCAAAGGCTGCCGGCTTTGGTGACACCACGGCGATCAGCGGCGCAGATCTGCCAACGGGCGACCTCGATGCGATTGCCGATGTTGCCGTTTCCCACAGCGTCTTCGGGCGCATCACACCCGATCAAAAGCGCGAGCTCGTTGATGGCCTACGGCGCCGTGGGCGTTATGTCGCGATGATCGGCGATGGCGTCAATGACGTCCCGGCAATGAAGGCCGCCCGCATGTCGATTGCGCTCGGCTCGGGCTCCCAGATCGCCAAGAGCGTCAGCGACATGGTGCTGATCAACGGCTCCTTCGCCACGCTCCCTGCGGGTGTCGCAGAGGGGCGCCGAATCCTGGCCAACATTCGTCGTGTCGCCAAACTCTTTGTCGTCAAGAGCGCCTTCGCGGCGACGCTGATCTTGACGATTGGTGTCGCGGGAGCCGAGTATCCATTGTTGCCACGACACATCACTCTGGCTGCCGCCTTCACGATTGGGATCCCTGGCTTTGTCTTGGCCGTCGCACCCAGCGTTGGTCGCCCCACCGACGTGCCCTTTCTGCGCGACCTGCTGCGCTTCAGCGTGCCAGGTGGAGTTGTGAGTGCGATTGGCGTGATGGCCGCGTATGGCATCACACGCAGCCTGCCTGGGCGCACCCTCGAAGACGCGCGCTCCGCCGCGCTGCTGGTGCTTGTCTTTATTGGGCTGTACTTGATCCTGCTGCTCGAGGACGAGGCGATCGAGCAGTCTCAGGTACGGGCCTGGGGTGTCGGCATGCTGATGCTCGCACTCATCGTCGGCTTTGTCGCGGCCTTCGCGATTCCACCGATCGCCGACTTCTTCTCGATCAACCCTCCCAACTTCACCGAGCTGCTCGTGGTGATGGGATCACTCGCGATCGCGATTGGTGTGCTGGGTGCGCTGGGCTTCCGTGCGCCACTGTTCCTACGCTCGCTCGTACGGCGTAGCGGTGATCTTCCGACCTAATACCGGGCGATGCGTTAGGGCCGTGCGTGACGCCAGGCGCTAACCGCGCGTCCGTGCCCGACGGTACCCGTGGTCCGCAACCATGACGCCTTCAATTTGGCGGTGTCCCCTGCCCCCCGCCGCAACGTCTGCCAGACCGGCAGCACAGTGAAATCATCTTCGCTGACGTACGTCGGTACATAGTCAATGCGCCGAAGCTCAGACTTTCCGTTGGGATTGACCCGAATCCGCAGAAGGCCGATCAGACCGTCGCGCGACGACGGAACTAGGTCGGCGTACGCTCCCTGATTTGCGAGCAAGTTGCCTTCACCAAAGACGACGAGCTTGCCGCGCACGTATCGAATCGGCTGAACGACGTGCGCGTGCTGCCCCACCACAGCGGTGATGGCGCGCGAGCGATTGAGCACATTCGCCAAGTCCATTTGCAGGGCCGTTGGCTTACTCACAAACTCTTGGCCCCAGTGCAGGGTGACGATCACAACATCTGCACCCAGCTTGCGGGCACGCTTAGCGTCCGAAATGATCGTCGGACCGTCGGCCCACTTGAGACTCCACGGGTGTGGCTGTTTCTGCCCGTTGCCAAGTTGGGTGTAGGCGAGAAACGCAACCTTGACACCCTTCACCTTGAGGATCGTGATGCGGCGGGCCTGCTTGGCGGACACTGCCGATCCCGTGTGTTTGATGCCATGTCGACGCAGCGTGGTGATCGTGCTGTTGATTCCGTCCTGGCCATGGTCAAGCGTGTGGTTCGAGGCTGTCGAACAGACGTCCCACCCGGTCACCCTGATCGCACGAGCGAGGGAACGTGGTGTCCTGAACACCGGGAATCCGACCGGGTCACCAGACATCAGCGGCGTTTCGAGGTGACACAGAGCAAGATCTGCGCCTCTGATGAAGGGCCGGATTTTTGCGAACAGCGGTACGAAATTGAAGCCCTTGCCGTGGGCGTAATCGTTCGCAATCTCCCAGATCGCTTTGTGCACGAGCAGGTCGCCACTGACGGAGATCGTCAAGTTGACAGCCCGCGGCTTTGGCTTTTCCTGCTTGTGTCGTACTGGCGGCACCATCTCGCTGTTGCTGAGCATTGGTCGACCAGCAGCGGTTGGAGCACCGCACGCCAGCAGCGCGCTACAGATGACCAACCCCGCGATTAGGCGATTTTTCCGCACACGTGATGCTACTCACCGAGTCCCCGAACTACCAGCCTCCACGAACGATCCTCGTACTCACCCGCGTCGTGCTGCGCCGAGCTAGTCGGCAGTCACAGCCACGGGAGCGTCGCCGCTACCCGAGCCTTCGCCACCATTGCCCTTGCCGCGTCCGCGACCACCACGACGACGACGCTTTTTTGGCGCATCGCCTTCGACGCGCGGCTCGGACGAGCCCTGCTGCGAGTTCTCGTTCTCGACCACGAGCACATCGACCTCGCCAGACTCTTCGGCTGCTTCGATCTCTTCGGCAATCGCAATCTGCTCGGGCGTCAATGGCTGCACAGGCTCGTCGATGCCCCAGCGCTGAATCTTGCGCTTGAGGAGCCGTTCGACAGCGTCGAGCTTTGGCTTCTCTTTGTTCGCGACGAACGAGATGGCGAAACCCTCACGACCAACACGACCGGTGCGGCCGATGCGGTGGACGTACACCTCTGGCTCGTCGGGCAGGTCGTAGTTGACGACGTGCGTGACGTGGCTGACATCGAGTCCACGCGAGGCGACATCGGTCGCCACGAGGATTGGGATCCGCTTGCCGCGGAACGCGATCATCACGGAGTCGCGGGCACCCTGGCCCATGTCGCCATGGAGGGCGCGCACCTTGTGGCCGCGTCGCTTGAGGTCGTCGGCCAGCTTCTGCGTACCGATCTTCGTGCGCGCGAAGATGATCATCGTTGGCGGCTTCATCTCTTGGATAAAGCGCTCCAGGAGCTCGAGCTTGTCGCGGCCCTCGGCGAAGGCAACGCGCTGCTCGACCGTGTCGACCGTGATCTCCTTCGAGGCGACCTTGACGAATTCGGGCGTGTGCAGCTCTTCCTCGGCCAGCTTCTTGATCGGGTCGGGCATCGTGGCGCTAAAGAGCGCCGTCTGCTTGCCCCACGGCGTGCGCTTGAGGATGTCACGGACGTCGTCGATAAAGCCCATCGAGAGCATCTCGTCGGCTTCGTCGAGGACCACCATGCGGCAATCCGACAGGATCATCTTGCCGCGGCGCAATAGGTCCAGCACGCGTCCGGGCGTGCCAACAACGATCTGGCCACCACGGTTGAGGGCGGTGATCTGCTCGACAATCGGTGCGCCACCGTAGACGGGCACGATGTTGACGTTGTCGAGATACTTGGCGAAGGAGCGCGAGGCGTCCGCCACCTGCAGCGCGAGTTCGCGTGTCGGGCAGAGGATCAGGGCCTGCAGATCCTTCGAGTCGGGGTCGATGCGATCAAGGATTGGCAGCATGAACGCCGCGGTCTTGCCGGAGCCCGTTTGGGCTTGGCCGACCATGTCCTTATCACGCAAGAGGGCATCCATTGTGCCCTCCTGGATTGGCGTTGGCTCGGTATACCCGAGGTCGGTCAACGCGCGTAGGATCTCCGGCTGGAGATCGAAGTCTTCGAAACGCAAGATGTGGTCCTTCCGAGTGATGACGCGCGGCACTCGGCAGCACGTCCCGCTACGAGCCCCCAATGGGCTCTGATGTGACTAACGATACGTGACGAGTCGGGAACTACCTGCCGGTTAGACCGATCACGACGGTTCGAGGATGCGACGA
>Ga0194041_10000375_pt1 | contig 17697 bp, 15 predicted proteins | sample JunL449m_MetaG_FD_160082 | JGI IMG/M metagenome (GOLD analysis project Ga0194041, IMG submission 160082) | Anoxic zone freshwater microbial communities from boreal shield lake in IISD Experimental Lakes Area, Ontario, Canada - Jun2016-L442-9m | ecosystem: Environmental > Aquatic > Freshwater >...
AACATCTGCTTTTCTCGTCTTTCTCTTATTTCTGCAGTTTGTTTTACTACATCTTTTTTATTTTCTGGTTTTCCAGGTTCATATGTTTGTAATAAGGTATCAATATCTTTCATATAAAAATTATAAATGTCCTTATCTTTTATAAAATCCGACACTTTTGTATTGGTTTTTTTTGTAACGTGATTCTCACCATTAGCAATTAATTCTTTTTTATCAAATGAATTATGTACATGAGAAAGAACCAAAATTGTTTTCATTGTATCTAATTGAGCAAATGGAATACTATAATCTTTTAAAAAGTGTCTTTCTTCTGCCAAGCAAGCCGTTTCTTCATATTTTGTTTGAAGTAACAATTCTTTTCTAAAAGCGAATGTTGCAGCAGTGGCATGTTTTTCTCCATAAGGACCAAAACGATACATCTCCCCAATATGTTTAAAATAAATGTGCATAACACTTGAACCGGCGCATAATGCCTTTGGGTTTTTTTGCAATGTTTCTACTGCATGACTAATTCTCTCTGGCGGATAATAATCATCATCGTCCATATAAATAATGATGTCTCCTGTACATTTTTCATGTGCTAAATTCCGTTTTTTTCCCAATGTTAATTTTTCATCATATTTAAAATATTTGATTTGTTTTATATCTTTTAACAAATCTTCTATTTTATCAGTTCCATCATCAATAATAATCCATTCTATTTTTTCCTTTGGGTATGTTTGATGTTCAAAACATTTTATCATATATGGAATAAAAGGTCTACGATTAAATGTTGGGGTACATATACTCACCGTGGGTAATTTATCCTTTTTACTCATTTTTTTGGGATTTTTATTTTTCATATACAATATAATAATAATATAAATTACTCTTTATATATTATCATTAGTTTATTCTATTTAATTTTTCTCTATTATTATATTTATCTATACATAATTATATTTATCTCACTAAATTCTATTTACCGGTTATTTTACTGGATATTTTTTTTATTTCGTTCAATAGTTTTTTTCCAGACAATATTTTTCCACCCGCAGATTGATTTATATTACAAGTCTTTCTAGCTTGTTCATAAGAAGTCAAAGGAGACAAATTTGTCGGAATAACCCCTTTATATATAGTAGAACTAATGATGTTAAAATAAAAGGATAATGCACATAATAAACAAACTAACCCTGCAATTGGGCCTACTGTAGATAATGCAGTTAAAATAATTAATATTGTTAAAATTGTCATGACAGTAACCTTATGATATTTAAATACTTTTTTAATAATGGTTATAACATCTACTTTTTTATCGTTCATTACACCCTTGTAACTTAATATAGAAAACATGGTCCATAAAACAGAAAATAAACTTAATAAAACGAGTGACCATGTTCCTACTACAAAAAATAAAATAAAAAATAAAAATACTAAAAATAAAGCAAAACAATACCCAATAGGATTGAATAAGAATTCAATATTTTCCCATGCATTTGGATCTTTTGATAAGGGCGACCTTGTTTTAAAGAACCAACTCATTTTTACAAACCATAGATACATTGAATAAAAATATCCTACAACTAAAAGAATAAAAAACATAAAATGCATGATAATTGGTCCTAAAATAAGAATAGCTGTTTCAGGAACTATTTTATTCATTAATCCTAATATGAAATTTATATTTGAATAATTAAAACAAATCAAGTCATCAATAATAGAGACAAAATAATTGGTTAATCCAAAACTATTAGGAGATTCCTTAATGTTTTTTAATATCTCTAATATAATATTTGCACTATTTGTATCATCATATGGAAACTCTATTTTTTGAGATTCTTCTTTATTTGTCTCTGGAGAGACTGCATTAAATATATTTATCAAAATAGCGGTAATTCTTGGTGCTATACTAATATAAGGCTCACAGTTAATATTTGTGGGTAAAATATTGGATTGCGCTATTTTAGTTGCATACAAAACCAATCCACCAATAGTGATGTATATCACGACAAATATAGTTAACACAATTACAGAGATAACAAAATTTCTCATATTTTCAGTTATATTATCCTTATCACTTTTATTACTAGATGTACTCATTATTATATTAAAATAATATTAATTTTTAGATATTTGTATAAATAATACGGATTATCATTTTTATATAAAATATATATTTATAAATATGTATTTATATAATATAAATATATATGGTAAAAAAAAATATCAAATATATATATTTTACATTATTTAGCATTTTATTATTATTCGTAATATTTACATGGGGAGATTATTTAATTAAAAATAAGTATATTACAGAATGCTTCCAAAATCAAAATAATGATAATAAAAATAGTAGTGAAAGTACAAAAAATACAGAACCTGTTAATTATAGTTATAATGAGAGTCCTTATCAAACCACGAATCCAAACAATATTTCATTACCTTTAAATACAACCTATAGTTGTGATAATATGTGTGGGCCTACAGCACGTTGTTCTATTACTGGACAACAATGTACCGCGGATATTGATTGTCCAGGATGTCAACCATACACGCCTCCTTTACCAAAAACAAATAATTGTGTTCCAGGAGATAATGATGCTGGGAAACTCACTTTAGGCACTACACCTACTTATTCTACACTTACTACAGATATTGGCACTCAAGCATCATTATTCACTTCTGATAAATTTAAAACAGCGCCTCAAGCCAATTTTGGCGTCAATACATGGAGAAGTTCTTTTGATAAACAACAAAGTCAATTTAATGACAAATATAAATGTAATGATTATCCTCATTTAATGAAATACCCGAATAGAGATTCTACTACAGGATTATTTGTACAAGATGGACCATTAGCATCTAATGCATATTTACACTAATTTTGTTTTTAAGTTGCATATACTAGTCCTGCATTACCACCCACAAAAGTGACCATATTAATACGCTCTTCCATTAAAACAAAATTATAGTTATATTCGTATATTCTCCAAGTCGGTTTATTTATTCCTATAATTTCTTTCGTTTCAGGATCGCAAATAGTTAATACTTGTGCCAATGGATCCAGTGGAGGAACTGCAGTAGTAAATTCAAATTCAATCTTATTAAACCGATTCATATTAATTGCACCTGATGGCTGTAAGTCAAAAGGCGATGTGTTTAGGCCAAATTGATAACAATATAACCCTAAAGGGGCATTTCCTGCAGTTCTAATATATTTTTCTATAAAATTAAATACACCAGCAGGTTGTATATTCTCTCTGTATTGTCCGTCTAACAATATTCCAAGAGCAATTAATATTTCTTTTTGATTTTGTAAACTAAATATTCCAGACAACATTAATTGAGTCAAATGCCCATCTACGTTTACACCTGGACCAATTGTTCTTCCATCTATTAATTTATAACTGCCTGATACAGGGGCAGGTATTAAATCATTCGGCAAATAATTATATGGCCAGTTAGTATAATTGGACCATTCATTTCTTAAATTCGCATCACTCCTTTGTAAATACCACATCCAACCACTTACTAATCCAATAGAATCAAGCTCTATTTTATTTGGCCCGGTAACATTATAAAAAACCTTTTCATTTACTTGTTTAAATAAATATTTTTGTTCATTTTTAGCAAACAATTTTTGTTCATCATTAGAGAGAAACCCATATGTACAATTTAAATGTATATCAGAATTCCAAATGGACCGTGTATCCAAATAGGAATCTATTGCCAGATCCACATCTGGCGGGATTTGTAAAAACCGATGTATTTGCATATAATATGCATTAAAATTTGGAGCTACATAAGGAAAATTATTATGATAATCAAAGACATCACGAATTCTAAACAATTGATTTATCGGCCTAAAAGTAACTGTTATTTGTAATTCATTATATTGTAATGCCACTAAAGGAAACGCCATTTGTGTTTTTAAATTAAACCATGCATTCATTGGAATATATAATATTCTACCACGTATAGATGGTTCTGCACCGGCGGGACTATCTGTAAAATATGCATTTGGGTACATATTTACACGGGTACCTGAATTTGCCGGATCATTCAATTCAGGTATATTTCCAGTCATTTCATTGAATAATGTCTTTTTGTCTGTGTTGAAATCTCTTTGCACAGTAGATAATAAATATTGCCCTGAAAATTCTTGTAATTTTTGATTGCCACAAGTAATGGTAATTTTACTTATCATTTGAGAACCAATATTATCTATCCATTTAAATTCATAGGGTGCCCAATCAGTATATGATTGCGAACCATCAGAATTAGTTATTAATCTAGGTGGAAATACTGGACTCCAAATAGTTGGAAGTTGAACAGATAAATAACAATCCATTAATAAATCTGCATATCTAGGAATTTTAAATGTAAAAGAAGATTCTTCTGTTAATTGCAATGTCTTGGCACCTTCATAATCAACCCTAAATTTTTGGAGACCAAAATTTGTATATTTTGCATAAGTAGTTTTCCAAAAAGTTTTACTTGGATTGGAATTTAATATAATATTTTGTTGTCCTTCACTTACTAAATTTAGTAGTCCGCCAGCCATATTATATTAATATATATATATTCGTTTTATATATATTAATTTTAATTATATAATTCATTTAATATAATATTATATGCATGTATATTCATTTAATATATATTCATTTAATATATATTCATTTAATATATATATATTATAATAAGTAAACAATGGACAAAAACGCAAGTGTAAATATAGCAACCGATAAAATGAAAGAAGATTTTGTGTCTTTTATTATTTTTATTATAATTATATTAATTCTTATTGTTATCGTAATTTGTGTAATTTATATATATAGATTGAATAATAGCGAATGCACTTATATGACAAATCTTTATGGAACAATTGATGGAAACATTTCTTCTATTAATCAAAATAATGCAGATTCAAGCGGTAATTTGTATGATTATTATATTAAATCCGCATATAACGCATGCAGTGGGGGTAGTTATAAAAATGATTTTGTAAATATTTGCAACCTGAAAAATGTACTTAAACAGGGCGTTAGATGTTTAGATTTTGAAATATTTTCTATCAATGATAATCCAGTAGTGTCTACTTCAACATCTGACAGCTATTACATTAAAGAAACATTTAACTATGTGAATTTCTCTGATGTAATGAAAACAATTAACAACAATGCATTTGCAAGTGGTACTGCTCCTAATTATAACGACCCGCTTATCATTCATTTAAGATTCCAAAGCTCTAACCAAACCATGTACACTAATTTGGCAACAATATTACAAGGATATGATTCTATTCTACTTGGGAATGATTATAGTTTTGAAAATAACAACCTAAATTTAGGGTCAGTTCCGTTACTTGATTTAATGGGAAAAGCCATTATAATTGTAGACAGATCAAATACATCATTTATGGAAAACCAAGCATTTTTAGAATATGTAAATATGACTAGCAATTCAATATTTATGCGCGCATTATCATATTATGATGTACAAAATACACCAGACCTTGGAGAATTACAAGATTATAATAGAAAATGTATGAGTATTGTATTTCCAAATACAGGTGTAAATCCTGCGAATCCAAGCGCCATTTTAACAGGTGAGGCTGGTTGCCAAATGACAGCTATGCGTTTTCAATATGTAGATAGTTATTTAGAACAATATACTGCTTTTTTTGATGAAGCAGGAACTGCTTTTGTATTGAAACCGTTAAAACTTCGTTATGTACCAGTTACAATTCCTGTTCCAACTGCACAAAAACCAGAGTTGTCTTATCAAACACGTACGGCTAGTACAGATTATTATAAGTTAAGTTTTTAATTTTAATTTAATTAAATTATTGAACTATTTATTATTTTTTATTATATATTCTTATCAATATATAATAATAAGGAAAGTATGAAATATAATAACAATGTATGTGATAAAAATATTAATTTTGCAGACTGCGAATTAACTATTTTACGTTTAGCTGTAGATAAAGCAGAACAAAAAATGGGAAGACGCATAGTTACTTCAGAAGATGTAATAAAAATAATTCAAATTGTAGAAAATTTTATCAAAAGAAAAAATCTAATTTGTTATGGTGGAACAGCGATTAATAATATTTTACCCAAAGAATCACAATTCTACAATAAAGAATATGAAATACCAGATTATGATTTTTTTACCACAGATTCTTTAAAATACGCAAAAGAATTGGCCGATGTTTACTATAAAGAAGGATTCACTGACGTAGAAGCAAAATCGGGTCAACATCATGGAACATACAAAGTATATGTAAATTATATACCGGTGGCAGATATAACCCATATTCCTAAAGAAATTTTTAATTCTCTCAAAAAAGAAGCATTGCGCGTAGGAGGAATCTTATATGCTCCACCTAATTTTTTAAGAATGTCCATGTATTTAGAGCTTAGTCGTCCTGCGGGAGATATTTCTAGATGGGAAAAGGTATTAAAACGACTCATAATATTAAATAAATATTATCCCTTGACAAATCTAAATTGTGATAAAGTAGATTTACAAAGGAAAATGGAAGCGCATGCAGATGATGCAGTCCATATTTATAATTCTGTCTCTCAAACATTTATAAATCAAGGAGTTGTGTTTTTCGGCGGGTTTGCAATAGCTCAATATAAAAAATATATGCCATATACTCAGCGAAAAAAGGTAGAACAAATCGCGGATTTTGATGTATTATCTAATGACCCTGAAACTACTGCAGAAATTGTGAAAGAACGATTATTAGATATAGGGATTCATCATGTAAAAATAGAAAAACATGCACCTATTGGCGAGATTATTCCTCTTCATTATGAAATAAAAGTAGGAAAGGATACTATTGCATTTATATATAAGCCAATTGGCTGTCATAGTTATAACATAATAACTATTAAAGGAGAGAAAGTAAAAGTTGCTACTATTGATACGATGTTAAGTTTTTATTTGGCATTTTTATATACAAATAAGCCATACTATAATGAATTTATGGACCGTATTTTATGTCTCTCCAAGTTTTTATTTGAGGTACAACAACAAAATAGATTAAAACAAAAGGGTTTGTTAAAACGGTTCAGTATTACCTGTTATGGTCGTCAAGAAGGGTTGGAAGAAATGAGAGCTGCAAAAGCAGAAAAATATAAAGAATTAAAGGGAAAACGCGGAACAAAAGAATATGATGAATGGTTTTTACATTATGTACCAGACACTGATAGTCCATATGGAAAAAGCCGCAAATCATCTACAAATTATACTACAAATAACACTAAAAAAGGTAAAAAGAATGCCACGAAAGCAACTACAAGGAGAGAAAACATGAAATTGAAAGCCAAATCCAAATCCACTACAAATATCATAAATCCGTATAATAAAACACGAAAAACAAAATTTTGGTAATTGGTAAATGAAATAAACGATACCTAAAATACATATATATCTAATAAAGTTGAATAACACATGTATATTATTTTAGAAATCAATTTATAAAAAATAGAATTCTCAAGTTCTAATGGGAACCATTTTTGAAGTAACAAAACAAAATATATGAAATGTATAAATGTATATTCTATTATTTTTTTTATTTGAATATATACCAAAGCGATACACCCCCATTCATTTACATAACTGCACATAGAAGTACTAGATTGTTTTATATAAAAACAATGTATATCTAACAATCCAGCTAATATGCGGTGAAAATTAGTCTTTTCATTTTTAACATTTATCATATAATTTATTTTGTCGTATCCATACAAATCTAAAAATAAAATTTTTTTGGAACTGTTTTTTTCCGCTGGAAATATATATGGGTTCACACCATCTATATATTTTTTTTTATAACTCATAGTTCCATCAATTAAAAAAGGAACAAAACAAGATTTTATAATGGTTTCAATAATATCGTCATTGTTTTTATATGTACTTTTTACAATTTTTTTTCTTTTTTTTATATTATAATAGGTAACAAAAAACTTTTTATTTACCTTTTTATAAAAATCAACCGGAATAACTTCGTTTAAATACATGTGCAGTTCTTTTATTTTTTTCAAGTGATAATTTTCTTTGAAATCCTGGCAAAAAATATCGTATAATTTATAAAAGGAATCTAATGAATTTACATAATACAATATACCACAAATACTTCCTATACTACAAGCAGAAACCCGTTCTATTGTAATATACCGTTGTTTTTCCATTTCTTTTAGAAAATATAAGGCACCTATTAAATAACTTCCATTAAATACACCTCCGTCTAATATTAAATCTAATTTTTGTATTGATAATGTGTTAACATTTTTTATATTGTCAGGTAAATTACTAATTAATTTATTAATATATTGATGTATTATTTTCATTATTATTTATTTGGTTGGTTATTACTTTATTTATTAGAAAAGAAAAGTATTATTAAAGCGAACGTTGTGTCAAAAAGCATTAAATAATGTAGTTAATTTATTGAATTTATAAAAAACAAAACCAAAGAGAAGGCTTGTAAAAATAAACCCATTTATATTATAGTTCCCATCTTTGGAAAAAAGAGAAGGAATATATGCGAATAAATACTTTTTAAAGATTGGCAATTGAAATAAAAAATATAATATGGCTAATAAAAAAACTGTTTGAATCTCATTATATGCATCATTTAAAGAATCATTAAATGAATCGGATTTTTTTAAGTTATTGTTATATGCAGAAAGAATATTTTCCGAATTTTCATGATTTTTAATATAATCAACAGGTTGTTGCTTTTGAGGAATATAATTAGGCTGTACTTGAGCATCATGCATAATACTATCAGTTGTTTTGGGGATATCTCTAGAAGGCAATTGAGTAGCAGAACTAGCGCTTGCTTGTTGAAGTCCGCTAATAATTTGATTAATGGTGCTTTCATCTAAACTTACATGTGCATGTGTTTTGACATTTGTGGCGCGTTCATTCCCTTGTAATATTATGTTATTCCCCCCCCCAGTTGGGTCCATAGGTAATTCTAAAATGCTAGTTGTTTCACTCATTAAATATAACAAAGAATGATTGATTTTCATTATTACGCAAAAATATAAAATAATAATGAAAATGAAATAGTAAATTATGAAATTGAAATAGTAAATTATGAAATTAAAATAGTAAATTATGAAATTGAAATAGTAAATTATTATGAAAATCCAATAATTTTTTTATCATTCGTGCATTTTGTAGATTCGGCCTTGTATTGATAACACTTATTTTCGTGTTCATAAATTTTATCTTTTATTTCTTCTAAAGGCGGAGCCATGAAAATAATACAGTCCTTTTCTTTACATATAGTTCTAAATATAGTAGCTAATCCAAATCCTAATAATAGAGACATGATAATTTTCCCATTTTTTGTATGTACAAATTTTCCAAAATTAACCATTACTGCCTATATATTATATTAGTATATAAACATTTTATCCAGGATTATCAAGCTTGTATTGGAATATTGGTAATTTTGCTTTTATCAGTCGGACATTTTATTTCTATAGGCTTAAAATAGAAACAATTATCTGCTTTATCTTTAAACAGAACCTTATCTACATTTTCAGGGCTTGGATAAATATATACTGTTTTCATTTCAGGACCCATAATATAAACAAAAAATAATCCCACTGCTAAACTTATTATAAAAATGGGGAGAGAAATGTAATCAAATATCATTTATAAATTATATATATAATAAAAATACATTAAATTATTGGCTTTTGAAATTATGAAGATACGTTTTATATATTTGTTTTGGGATTAGACTCTTTAGATGAGCTAGTTGTTCCCCAATTAAAATCAGCTATTCCCAAAGTAGATGCAACCTGGGCTATACTGTTAGATGCAATCTTGGCTATACTTTTAGGTGTACTGATATCTGCACTTTCATTTTCTACAATTTTAAGTGTTGGCTCAGGAATAGGTGCAACGGTTTTCGGTGTTGGCGCAGGAATAGGCGCAACGGTTTTCAGTGTTTTTGTTTTAGGTTTTGTGTTTTTAGGTAGTTTTGGTGTTATTTTTCGTGTTTTTGGTTGTGTTGCAGTTGGTTTCATAACTCCTCCCGTTATATTTTCCACAATAACAGGAGACATACGATAAAATTCCATATCATGTATATTATTTTTTTTTTGTATTAAATGATACATTTGGGTAGAATCATTATATTCTACAAAAGAATCGCGATATTTTAATTTCATTATATTATTCAATAAAGGTTGTAATCTAGTTACATATATGCTTACAGCATCTTTAACATATTGAGTATCATTTGTGCCATTAAATTTGGCAATTGCTTCTTGAATGAGAGTAATAATTGCATAAGCTTCTTCACCCTTTTCTTGTAATTCTTTTTTTACTTCTGCATTGTCTATTATGGTTAAATATTCTTCCAATATAAAAGTCAAAAGGGAAGAACTTTCATTAATATTTTCTTTAAAATTATCAAATCTTTCTATTGCTTCTTGTTCATTAATATAGTGAAAGATAAGTCTATTTTTATCTTCTATAATTTTATTTTTAGCATCTTGAAGCTGGTCTTCTTGTTCTTTAATTAATTCTGTGTATAACTCTATTATTCCTGTATGTAATACTATTTTTAAATTACACGGGTCTACCAAATCCCCACACACAGCTTTTAATACTTTATTGTCTATTTCTTTATCATATTTAGAAGAAAAAATAGTTCCTACAGGTCTTTTGCAATTTACACATTTTAATTTTATTTGTTTATACCTTTTATGCTTTTCTTTTATACTTAATTTATTATTATTTATTATTTCTCCTTTATATTTTTTTTTTTCATCTTCGTACTTTTCCTTTAATTTGTAATAATTGTCTAATGCTTTATAAAATTCTGAATATTCATCACTCATTCTCTATATATTATCTATTTTTTATATTTATTTATTAATTACATCATATTCATTTCCCCAATTAGGCAATCCGGTAATGAGTTCTTGATGAGCCATTCTCTTGGCTTGTTGTAAATTTTTTATTTTGGATAAAATATATTGTTGTTTTTCAATGTTTTTACTCTGTAATTCAATAGGACTTAATTTTCCTTTATATTTAAATACTAATATGATTCCTAAAATGCATAAAAACAATAATAATAATCCAATATTAAATACTACATTATAATATTTCATTTTAAATATATGAGCTTGTTTAAGTGTTTGGTTTAAAAAATATTTTACTCCAGGTTCAATTAATATAGGTTTGGCGATTTCATCTGGAAAATCCATTATATTATTTTATTATATTTATAACATTTAATAAATATGATACAAATCCCCATTTTTCATAAAAATATAAAAATATATTATATGGATAATAATATCTGTATAATATCTATATGGCATCTTCTTTTTTAAATATAATTACTTTTGTGTTGACTACCATATTCTATTATATGGTAATTAAACCAGTATTAACATACGAAACATTTACAAGCCCAGAACAATTTAAAGAATACACTAAAAAAAGTTATAATGCATTAAGTATTTATTTATTACTTATTATTGTAATACAATTTATTATAAATGTTGCTGCTGTCAACAGTCAATGTGGTGGAAACATAACTGACAATTTGGCACCTGCTGGATTAATGACACTTTTTCCATGGATACTTATTTTTGGTGCTATTATAGTAGTATTGATCATGTACCCTGGATTTAAAAGCGCTTTTTCGGATGTAATTGGATATTTTTATGTATCAGGAACTGCAAATAAAGTAATGACAGAACTTCTTATTAATAAAAATATTCAACAAAATATTGATGACGCTTCTGATATGAGTGAAACAGAAAAACATAATATGGAAAATGCAGCAGATGCCATTATAAAAATTTGTGGAAATACTTCCATTCTTATTAATCAAATAGTGCCTTCTAATTTTAACAAATATTGGAGTATATTACAACCGTTAATGAAACCAAAATATCAAACAGATAGTCCAGAAACAACCGAAATGAAAAACCAATTCTTTAATTTAGTGGTTACACGTGATGCTGTCGGAGAAGCTATATGGTATTTGTATACTGGTATACTACTTACATCTATTGTTCAAATGAAAATTGCTACTACACCATGTTACGTAAGTAAAGCCACAATGGAGAAAAATTACCAAAACTTTTTGAATGAAGAAGCGGCAGACAATGCACAAAAGGCAACCGCACAAAACACTGTATATACAATAAAAGAATAAATGCGAATATAAAAATAATCAAATATAAATATTTTATTTCTCAATTTTAACTTCCTTTGCAATATTACGAATGATTTTTTGATTGCTTGTTATATTGGTGTCTAATGACTGTATAATAATATTATTATACACATCGCTTTTACATGAATCACTATGAGCGCAATCCGGATATTTTTCTCTCCACTTAGGAATCATACGAATATTTTTATTCGCAATGGTTTTGATGGCTTTAATCAATTTCTCTCTTTCCTCATTTTCTTTTTCCCATTTATCTGCTTCTTTAATAAAAATAGTTTCCCTCTTGGTATCGCTACAATGAACCGGCCTTTTGTTTATATCTAAAGCTTTCAAATTACGAATAATAATATTAGAAAGACCTGTAACGTATCCCAATTCCCCTACTTTTTCCAAATCAGATAATTGAAATTGGAGAGAATCTACGAAATCAGTCAAGTTCATAGCATCTTTACATTCTTCGTTTAAAAATACGTTTAAATTAAATGTTTTGTTATGGCTATTATTATTTATTAGTGTATTATTGTTTGTGCCATTTTTACAAACTTCCAAAACAGAATGCTGCAACTCAGAATTACTTTTTACAAGGTCTGTGATAAGCGTGGTTAATATTTTAATTTCTGTATTTGCCAAAAAATCTTTTTCGTCGTTTAGATGTTGCGATGTATAATTACATGTTTTACTATGCCTCCATAATCCAGAATAATATTTATAGTTTTTACCACAATTGCATGTAAAAATACTTTCGGCATTTTTTGGCATTTTTTTATCATCATTTGATATCATTTTATATCTTTTTTCACGATTTTTGTGTTTTCGTGTCAACTCATGTATTACAAAGTTAGATTGCTTGCTACATTCAAAGTCACAGAATAAACATGTCCATTTTTCGGCATTTTTTGGCATTTTTTTATCGGCCATTATATCCATAAATGATATAATAAAAAATGCCTAAATTCTTTTCACAAAAAATTAAAAAAATTATGCTCACAAAATATTTTTTTTTAAAAACACCAGCAGACGCTAATTTTTCATTATGGTCACAAAAACGGTTTTTTGCAAAAGTCTTTTTGCCTTTCCCGATTTTGGACATTTTTTTTGTCCATTTTTGATTTTGGGAAAACACTTTTGACTTTTTTTTTTAAGTTTTTATATTATATATTCTCAAAGTAACTTAAAGAAAATAGTAATTAAAAATAATTATTAGAATTTATAATTTCTGTGTTTTTATCATTTGTTTTTTATCAAAACAATTTGTTTGGCATAGTTACATATGCAGTAACTAATAAATAAGATAAAATTCCTAAAATTAAAGATAATAACCAAACAGGGAAAATTGTTTTGTTTTTATATCCAATCCCAAACTCTCTTATACTGCCGTCTGTGTTATATAAAAAACCAGGTTTTACTGCCTGAATACCTCCAAATAAAATAATAAATAATAAAATAGCGGTAAATGTAATATTCTCTCTAATCAATTTTTTATACATCATATATATAATTATAAACATTTTTTTATAATTATAAATGCACGTTTTTTCTAATCGTAATCCTCAAAATTGTCTATCTCTCCTCCTTCGTAATCATTCCCATCCATATAATCATCTGTCATTCCTGACATGTCATATGCATCTCTATCAATTTCTTCTCCACGGTGTATTTCATCCAAGTAATCATCTCTAAAATCATCAAATTCGTCTATAGAAATGTTGGCCTTTTTCCCACTCACCATTTCATATTTTTTCATTGTTTCCATAAATTCAATTTCATTATCATAATGGTCTTTATCATATGTTCTCAACCCCTTTTGAAGCCCTTTACTCCAGTCCCCTAATTTGTTTATTTTCAATACAGTATCTATATCTCTCTCTTCTTCTGTTTTTTTTTGAAGTCTATCTGTTATCATATTTTTCTCTTTTTCTTTTAATTTGAAAATAGTATCCTCTATCTTTTTATGGGAAAACTGAATTGTATTTTTATAATTATACATTGTTTTTATAAAGCATAACAATAACTGGGATACATTTTGTTTCAAATCTTTTATATTCCCTTTTAACACCACCATTGTTTGAACAGGAGTAGTCACATCATATTCTTTCTTTGTCTCTTGTTCGCCCATATAATCTACTGCAAAAATGTCAATTGCATCTTTTTTCTCTGCAACTTCTTTGACAACCATACCCTCTTCCTCTGATAAATCAATGTACTGGACTAGAATTTTTAAGAGATAATATTCAAATAAAAATCGGCTTGTTCTTTCATCAAACACCGGTTTAAGTTCCTTTTCTTTATATTTGATAGAAGTAAAGCTAGGCGTTTCATTTGCTAATTGAATATAATTTTTACAAGAAGTTTGAACATGCTTCAATATATTATATAAAATTTTGGTATCATAAAATTGAGTTAAACATTCATATTGTGATGCAACAATTTTTTTAATATCCATTGTATGTGTTTGAGATAAATCCCAATATTTAGGCACGGGTATACTGTTATAATCTACTTCGTTTAATATGATATTTGGATATACACTTACCAAATTTTGTATACACGTTTTATAGTAATGAATAGAATTATAGAGAGAATCATCAGAAATTTTGGCGAGTTTTGTTTCATCATCTGTCCAATTAGACAAGTTGTTTATAAAATCAGTCATCAATTTTATTTCTTTCGTTGTACTATTCCCCTTGTGTCTAGTAATATGGTCTACAATTTCTCTCTTCATGCTATCGTTTTCTTTAATTAAAAAATTATTTAAATCTCTTGATTCTTTTGTTGTAGTACTAGTAGCTACATTGAATGTATCTAACGCATTATTTATAAAATCAATCAGCTTATCATCTACCATTCTATCCTTTTTACAATTCTCAAGTACATCTGTAAAACGAGAAATAGAAGAATGTAGTTGAATATTACTAATGTCTACATCTATCATGTTGTTACGAGAAACAACCTGAAGTAATCGCAGCATCATTTGTTCTGTATATTCTTTTTTATCATTTTTCAGTTTTTGTATTATCTCAATATCAGTATCATTCTTATTTATATATAATGGTTTTTCACCACATAATGGCAATAAATCTTCGCTGATAGGAATCATGTTTTTGAAATGACAAAAATGAATAAATGCCATATAAATTGTTTTCTCATCAAAATGATTATTAATTACAGGAAACATTTTTTTTGTATTAATACGACTAGAAAATATATTCGCTTCACTATAAAAGTGAATGTCCCTTAACGTATTCATATTCATTTTAACCACATTATTGTATTCTGTAATATTTGCATTTTCATTTTCAAAATATTGGAGTGTAGTCATTTTATCATTTGATTTTTCATTACAACATGCATTCTCCAAAAAGGATTCACCTGACATTTTGTTTAATAACAATTTTTTCTTCTGCACAATTTCCTGTATTTTTTCTTGTATAGCGAGAGAAAATTGTATGTTTTTGCTTTGAATAATAGATATCTGGTCTATTTGTTTTGGCGACCCATATTTCAAATCATTCAATAATTTATTTTTAAATTCCCCTGATATATTAATTAAACTTGTTATTTTGAATGGTAATAAAGGAGGTAAAAACTGTTGCCAGTTAAGAATATCGTGCTCATTAGGAACTTCGTGTGTAGGCTCAGATAACAAATAAACTGTTTTTTCATTTATTTTAGATTTTACAATAGCCAATTCTAACAAACTATCCACCGCATTTTTAATCTTGGATGCAACAGAAACTTCTTTCATTTTGGCAAGTGCACTCCATGGGTCTGCTATACTTTTAATTTTATAAGCAATGCATGCCAAATAATTCAAACTACTCATATCCCCTTCTCCTTCAAACGGATATCCAGTAAAAGATTTGACACAACCAGGGAAAGTCTTCTTAGATTTAATAGAAGGCACATTCGTTTGTACCGCAATTAAAAACATACCTAATGTATAGAATAATATGGTAGCATTATACAATGCAGTATAAGATGGAATTATGATTCCTTTATTCGCCATTTCTTTAATTTTCTTTTTGTAAGAAGTTTCGCTTTCTAGGTTTGATTGAATAGATTCTAATACTGCGTTTATTATAAACTCTTTTTGCGATTCTATGTTTATTCCCATTGAAACAGACAAGGCATTTATTATATTAATAATAATTCTCATTTCATCAGTTATATATTTTGGTTGAATAGATGATGAAGATTCCGCCGCAGGTTTTGCACTACTAGTTATATCGTCGCCTGTCTCTTTTTCTAACACGTCGCGCGTAGACACTCTAAACCCATCTTCATACCCTTCTTCCGTAGAAAATCCAATATATATAATCTGTCTTCCGGTGTGTTTATCCACCCAATAATCACCATCTTCACTTTTTTCACCGATTTCTTTAATTAACTTTTGCACAAACATTACATATTCATCGGGTGTATTTATATAAGCACATGCCATTTGGTATATAAATGTAGGCAACAACTCTGTGTTAGTTTGATTACAATATAACCACCAAGATGTCTCCTTGATTCCTGTGATGCTAACCGTATTTTCAATTGCAGGTCTGGTAAATCTAGTGGCAAATTCTATAATATTATGCTGTTTTTTAACAAAATCAGGTTCCCCCAAAATGAGGTCTAACAATTTTGCATATGGGGAAATCACTCTATTAGTAGAATCAATCGCGCTCAACCCTAATTCATACATTGAATTATTATATTTCAATAAAGTATCATTTTCTAGTTTTGTTAACATGACAAATGTATTTTCATAATTTAGCATTTTTTTCTCTATTTTTTCTTTGAAATCTTTTAAAGATAAACTGTATTGCTCATCAAACTGGGTTAATATTTCTTTCAAGTAGGTGTCTTCCATTTTCATTTCATTTACATTGATATTTTCACATTTATCGTCTATTTTATTTGGAACACTTATGCATGATGGTTGCATATTACATAGAATATTTGGTTCATCCGTTATTATATCTTTCTCATTGACAAAAGGGTCAAGTACCCATTTATTATTTTTGCGGATATAATATTTATATTCTTCATTATCATTTAGTTCCATATTTTTATCATACAAAATAGCATAGTTGTTATCTTTTACCAGTTTATGTCCAGAAAGAAGAGTATCTGCAAGGTATTCCGCTTCGGCGTCTTGTGAAACCTTTAATTTTTCTTTGATTTTTTTAATTAAAAAATCAATAAATTTATCTGGTTCCATAGAAATCATTTCTCTCTCATAATCATCTATGAATCCATAATTGGTCGTATCATATCTTTTATCAAAATAAATTTCTTTATCATTATCTAACATGAGCTCCGCTTCTGTAACATAGAATTTTGAAATAATAATATTTTTGCATCCCTTGTTGTCTTTAAATTGATCTATAGCCTTTCCTAATTCGCTTTTTTGATTGTCAAACACGCTAGTAAATTCATCTGGATACATTAATTTCATATTTTGGAAAGTTAACACGGTAGTATAG
>Ga0194041_10000376_pt1 | contig 17693 bp, 16 predicted proteins | sample JunL449m_MetaG_FD_160082 | JGI IMG/M metagenome (GOLD analysis project Ga0194041, IMG submission 160082) | Anoxic zone freshwater microbial communities from boreal shield lake in IISD Experimental Lakes Area, Ontario, Canada - Jun2016-L442-9m | ecosystem: Environmental > Aquatic > Freshwater >...
AAGCCAGGCGTTTAGCCAGAAGTTGTATGAAGCAGCAGCACGCGACACTAACGCGGCAGGAACGTCTGCCAGTGGTCAAGCAACTGGCAGCGACGACGACATCGTTGATGCCGAAATTGTTGACGAGAAATAAGTCGGCGGCAACTCCATCATGAGCGAATCACACGAAGATCTTGTCGTGGAGTCTGAATTGTCAGACTCCAGGCGAGAGACCATTGTTGAAGGTGCGGCGTCACATACTGAAGCCACCATCGAAGACGTCGTGAAAGAGCGCGACGAATTTAAAGACATTGCACTGCGAGTGCAGGCCGACTTCGAGAATTATCGCAAGCGTGCTGCTTCGCAAATGGGCGACGAACTTGATCGTGCACTGGGCAAGCTTGTCGAACAGTTGTTACCGGTACTCGATGCATGTGAGGCAGCAGTGGCTCACGGTGTTGAGGGCGTAGAGCAGGTGTGGTCATCACTCATTGGCGCGTTACAAAAGCAAGGTCTCGAAGCATTGGATTTAGCGGGTAAATCGTTTGATCCAGCATTGGCTGATGCCGTGATGCACGAGGAAGGTGATGGTTCAGAGCCGGTAGTGCTTGAAGTTTTGCGAACCGGTTATCGCTGGAAAGGCCGCGTGCTTCGCGCAGCAATGGTCAAGGTAAAGGGTTAATCATGCAACGCGAGTGGTTTGAAAAGGACTACTACGCGGCATTGGGTGTTACGCAAACTGCAGTAACCAAAGACATCACAAAGGCGTATCGCAAACTTGCGCGGCAGTTTCACCCCGATGCGAACCCGAACAATGCTGCTGCTGAAGAAAAATTCAAAGAAGTATCGGCCGCCTACGACGTACTCGGTGATGACGTCAAGCGTAAGGAATACGACGAAGTTCGGCGCCAAGGACCATCGTCATTCGGTGGAGGTTCTGGCGGCTTTCGGTTTGACCAAAACGACTTTGGCGGCGATGGGCTTGGCGATCTGTTTGGACAAATGTTTGGTGGTGGTCGTCGGCGCAGCCCGTCTGGCCCACAACGCGGTGGGGATATTGAAGCAACGCTTTCACTTGGATTCGCTGAAGCAGTAGAGGGCATCACCACATCGCTTCATCTCACCGCGGAATCGCAATGTTCAAGTTGTCATGGGTCGGGTGCTCGAGCCGGAACTACGGCAAAGCAGTGTGGCCAGTGTCGTGGTCGTGGAGTAATTGACGACAACCAAGGAGTGTTTGCGTTTTCAAGTCCATGCCCACGATGTAATGGGCGAGGCTCCATTATTGAAGCTCCGTGTGTGGGTTGTCGCGGATCTGGAGTTGAAATGCGGCCGCGCGAAGTCAATGTGCGCATTCCTGCTGGTGTTGATGATGGACAAAAGATTCGACTGAAGGGCCGAGGTGCACCTGGAAAGAACGGTGGACCAGCAGGTGACCTCTTTGTTGTATGCCATGTTGCTGCGCACCCGGTTTTTGGTCGCGATGCGAACAACCTCACAGTTCGACTGCCGATCTCATTTAGCGAGGCAACGCTCGGTGCAGATATCGAAGTGCCAACGCTCGATGGGTCAATGGTGACGCTTCGTTTAAAAGCAGGAACCCAGAGTGGGTCACGACACCGCGTGAAAAATAAGGGCGTTGCAAACACGAAAGCATCCGGCGATCTCATTGTCACCGTCGATGTAGCTGTTCCCACAGAACTCAACGACACCGAACGCGAAGCAGTTCAAGCATTACAGCAAGCAGCAACTGCGTCACCACGTGAACGAATTATTCAACTCGCAACTTCAGTGAAGCGGAGCTCGTAATGGAACGTGAAACACGCGCCGTCTATGTCATTTCGGTGGCGGCTGAAATAGCCGGTGTACATCCGCAAACTTTGCGCATTTACGAACGTCGAGGCCTCCTCCAACCCGCGCGTACCAGTGGCGGAAATCGCCGGTATAGCAACGCAGATATTCAACGGCTTCAACGCATCGCCGAACTCGCTAACGCAGGAATGAATCTTGAAGGTATACGCCAGGTCCTCGAACTTGAATCTGAAGTAATTCAGTTGCAGCGTGAAGTTGAACAGCTACGTAGTGAACTTTCATCGGCTACTCGCCACCGTCGCGAAAGCAACGAGCTCGTACCTCTGCATCAAGCCATCACGCTCTTTGGTCGCACGCCTTCAATATTCAGAGACAAGAGGTAAGTACTCATGGTTGATCCAAAGAAATGGACAACGAAAACCAATGAGGCCATTGCTGCAGCAATGCAGTTGGCAACATCAAACTCGAACCCCGAGCTGACCCCCGACCACGTTCTCATTGCGCTTACGAGTCAAACTGACACTGTTGTACCAGCACTATTGGCCAAACTTGGCATCGCTGCTTCAATGTTGCACGATCGTGCAGAGGTAGTGGTTAATGGAATGCCACGCGCTCATGGCGGTAGTGAGCCGCGAATGAGTCGCGAATTATCACAAGTCTTTTCCGCTGCAGAACAAAGCCAAAAAGATTTGCATGACGACTATTTGTCGGTCGAGCATTTACTGCTTGCGTTACACACTCGAGTTGGTGTCGGCAGTGAAGAAATGCTTCAGGCGCTCCGTGACGTTCGAGGTTCACATCGAGTGACATCTCAAAACCCCGAGGAACAATTTCAATCGCTTGAAAAATATGGAGTCGATCTCACTCAGCGCGCACGTGATGGGAAAATTGATCCCGTTATTGGACGTGACGAAGAAATTCGTCGGGTCATTCAAGTGCTGTCACGCCGAACAAAAAATAACCCCGTGCTTATTGGTGAACCAGGCGTTGGCAAGACCGCAATTGTCGAAGGGCTTGCACGACGTATTGCAAGTGGGGACGTACCAGAAGGTTTAAAAAATAAGCGTCTCGTTTCACTCGACATTGGTGCCATGTTGGCTGGTGCGAAATATCGCGGAGAGTTTGAAGAGCGGTTGAAAGCGGTGCTTAAGGAAATCATCGATGCCAACGGCGAAATTATTTCGTTTGTTGATGAAATTCATACGCTTGTTGGTGCTGGCGGTGCAGAAGGTGCAATCGATGCTGGCAACATGATTAAGCCGATGCTCGCCCGAGGTGAGTTGCGCATGATTGGTGCGACAACACTTGACGAATATCGCAAGTATGTAGAAAAAGACGCTGCGCTTGAACGCCGTTTTCAACAGGTGTTTGTTGGTGAGCCAACAGTCGAAGACACCATTGCTATTTTGCGTGGCTTGAAAGAACGCTACGAAGTTCACCATGGTGTTCGAATTCAAGACAATGCCATTGTGAGTGCTGCTGTGTTGTCAAACAGGTATCTCACTAATCGATTTCTTCCTGACAAAGCAATTGACCTCATGGACGAGGCAGCAAGCAAGCTAAGAATTGAAATTGATTCATTACCGACCGAAATTGACGTTATTGATCGCCGAATCTTGCAACTGGAAATTGAACGTGTTGCGTTAGAAAAAGAATCAGATTCGGCATCTACAGAACGTCTCCGCATCTTGAATGAAGAATTGATTGAACTGCAACAGCAGACGAATGAAATGAAAGTGCATTGGGATGCCGAGAAGCAGGCGATCAGTGCGATTCGTACGCTGAAAGAAGAACTCGAAACATTGCGCGGTCAAGTAGAACGTGAAACCGATCTCGAGAAGGCTGCTGAAATTCGTTACGGACGCATTCCAGAAATTGAACGGCGCATTACTGAGGCAACTCACGAACTCGATGTACTGCAGTCATCAACCCGAATGTTGAAAGAAGAAGTAGACGCGGAAGACATTGCTGAAGTTGTTGCGAAGTGGACAGGTGTTCCGGTAACAAAACTCATGGAAGGCGAGATGCAAAAACTCGTGCACCTGGAAGACCTGCTTCATCGCCGAGTGATCGGTCAAGATGCTGCGGTGACGGCAACAGCGAACGCCATCCGACGCAGCCGTGCAGGATTATCGGATGAGAATCGACCAATTGGTTCATTTATGTTTCTTGGACCAACTGGCGTTGGAAAAACCGAGCTTGCGCGTGCACTCGCCGAGTTTCTTTTCGATGACGAAAAGTCGTTAGTACGAATTGATATGTCGGAGTACATGGAAAAGCATTCCGTGAGCCGACTTATTGGAGCGCCACCTGGATACATCGGCTACGAAGAAGGCGGTCAACTCACTGAATCGGTGAGACGTCGGCCATACAGCGTGGTCTTGCTTGACGAAATTGAGAAAGCTCATCCCGAGGTCTTCAATGTGCTGTTGCAACTGTTGGACGATGGACGTCTCACTGACGGCCAAGGTCGAACGGTTGACTTCACCAACACCGTGCTCATCATGACGAGCAACTTAAAGGGCGAACCGATCGAGTATTTCAAACCCGAATTCGTGAATCGCATCGACGAAATTGTGCGCTTTAGAACCCTCACTCAAGACGACATGGGCGCCATTGTGGACATTCAACTGGAGCACCTCATCGAGAGATTGGCGCGGCGTCGTATTGCACTTGCCATTACTCCGGCTGCACGAATCATGCTCGCTGCACAGGGTTTTGATGCCGAATACGGCGCGCGACCCTTGAAGCGATTGATTCAAAAGACCATTGGTGACTCGGCTGCGTTGCTCATTCTTGAGGGCAAGGCCAACGAAGGCGACTCCATCGTTGTCGATGTGGTGAATGACGCATTGAATACTTCGGCACAGCGCCTCGAACAGGCATAACGGTTCGGTCGGCAGAGGCGCTTCGCGCTGGGCACAGTATGATCTGATTACGTTCCCCACAACTTCAGGAGCGTTGCATGCCCGTAGCAGTAGTCGTCGGTACCCAATGGGGTGATGAGGGCAAGGCCAAAGTCATTGACCTCCTCGCCGAAACACATTCACATGTTGTTCGCTATCAAGGTGGACACAATGCGGGACACACGGTTGTCGTTGGCGATCAACGATATGCGCTGCAACTTATTCCAAGTGGTGTGTTGTATCCACATGTCACTCCTGTAATTGGTAACGGCGTTGTGGTGGATTTGCCAACGTTATTTAAGGAAATCGATTCACTTGAGAGTCGTGGAATTTCGTGCAGCAAATTAATGGTGTCAAGTTTGGCGCAACTCATCTTTCCGTGGCATCAAATGCTGGATGCATTGCATGAATCCAAATTGGGCGATGCAAAAATTGGAACAACGCTGAAGGGAATCGGGCCTGCTTATGCCGACAAAGCCCTTCGTGTTGGACTACGGGTTGGCATGGTGCGTGACATCCCAGCATTTGCACAACTTGTTCGCGAACGTGCAACCGCGGCGCGAGAGATGCTTGTTGCACTCGGTGGAGAAACATTTGATGTTGAAGCAATGGTTGCTCAGTTCACCGAACTTGGAACACGGTTACAGCCATACGTAGCAGACACGGTGAACGCACTGCATAAAGCGATTGAATCTGGTGACAACGTGTTGTTAGAAGGAGCTCAAGCGACTTTCCTCGATCTTGATCATGGAACGTATCCGTTTGTGACTTCGTCAAATCCAACTGCAGGTGGTGCGTGTGCAGGAACTGGAATTGGGCCGCGACAAATTTCGCGCGTGGTTGGTATTGCAAAGGCGTACACCACTCGAGTTGGCTCTGGTCCATTTCCTACTGAACTCATTGGCGAACTCGGAGACAAAATTGTTGACATTGGCCACGAATTTGGAACGGTGACCGGACGCCGCCGCCGTCCTGGCTGGCTCGATTTGGTCATGCTTCGCCATGCTGTGCGAATTAATTCGCTCACGGAAATTGCGCTCACGAAATTGGATGTCTTAGACACTTTCGACGAAGTACGCGTGTGCATTGGTTATTCGCTTAACGGACAACCGCTCGACGGTTACCCCGATGACAGCGAATTGTTAGGCGAGATAACGCCTACATACGTGGACTTGCCAGGCTGGAAGCAAGAAATCCGTGCATGTCGTACCTATGAGCAACTCCCTGTTCGCGCACGAGCCGTTGTTGAACTTGTTGAAAAATATGTGGGAGTACCAGTGAGCATTATTGGTGTCGGGCCAGAACGTGATTCATGTGTGGTGCGTGCATGATCGATCGATATTCACTTCCAGAAATAGCCGAGATCTTTTCTGATCGCTCTAAGTTCGCGCGATATTTGGAAATTGAGTTACTTGCCACTGAAGCGCAAGCAAAACTTGGGGTAATTCCACAACCTGATGCACAGACATGTCGCGCTAAAGCACCACTCGTTGATGACACTTTTGTTCGCAACGTTGCCGAACGTGAACTGATAACAGACCACGACGTGGCTGCTTTTGTTGACGTGGTGCAAGCAGCTATCGGTATGCCAGCAGGAGCGTGGATCCATCACGGACTGACAAGCACCGATGTTGTTGACACAGCTTGGTGTTGGATGTTGAAAGATGGTGCAGAACTCATACTTGGCGCAATGAATGAACTCATCGCAAAACTGCAGGAGTTGGCGCAAACTCATCGAGACACCGTGATGATTGGTCGAACGCACGGCATTCATGCCGAACCAACAACCTTTGGCGCAAAGGTTGCGCTCTGGGCATTGCAGGTAGATCGCGATAGGTCGCGCATGCGCGCTGCGCGTGAAGCAATTGCCGTCTGCAAGTTGTCTGGTGCGGTTGGAACATATTCAAATATCAGCCCCGACGTAGAAGCACATGTGGCCAAAGCTCTTGGTCTTGTTGCTGTTCCTGCAACACAGGTGGTTGCGCGCGATCGCCACGCAGAGTTCTTGTGGGCATGCGCATCGCTCGGGACAACCATCGAAGCAATCGCAGTTGAGCTACGACACCTACAACGAACCGAAGTCAGTGAAGTTCGTGAAGGTTTCAAAGCTGGACAAAAAGGCAGTTCGGCAATGCCACACAAGCGCAATCCGATTTCTGCAGAAACGCTTACGGGCCTCTCGCGCGTACTCCGTTCAAACTTGCAAACTGGTCTCCAAAATGTTGCCTTGTGGCATGAGCGAGATATTTCGCATTCTTCGGCAGAACGCATTGTGTTACCTGATTCAGCAATGCTTGCGTATTACGTGACAAAGCGACTGACCAAGGTGCTTGCAAACCTCGAGGTAGATACTCAACGCATGTTGGACAATCTGTCGAGCAGTTTTGGTGTGGTGTTTTCTCAACCAGTTCTTCTTGCACTCGTTGATTCGGGTCTGACGCGCGATGACGCTTATCGAATCGTGCAAGAAGACGCCGCATCTGCATGGAGCCAACGTCAGCAATTGCGCACGGTGTTAGAAAATGACGCGCGGGTAAAACTGTCGAGTAAACAACTTGACGATGCATTTGACTTGCGCCGATCACTGGCACACACCAGCAAGACACTTGACGCAGCTGCACGAATTGCACATTCATAATGAGTGATCTTCCACGTTTAGACCCACAGCGAGAAGCATTGCGTGAGCATGTGCTTACTCATTCGCTGAAAAAGGGAAACTTCACGTTGAAGTCGGGTCGTGCAAGTTCGTGGTTTCTTGATACAAAACAAACTGCATGTAGACCAGACGGAATTTTGCTTGTTGCTGCTGTTGTGTTTGAAATTCTTCCAGCAGACATTGATGCAATAGGTGGACTCACTATGGGTGCTGACCCTGTTGCTTATGGCGTTGCTGCTGTTGGTGCAACACGAGGAAGAAACCTGCGCAGCTTTAGTGTGCGTAAGGAATCAAAAGATCATGGAGTAACTGGACGTATTGCTGGTGCATTACAACCCGGTGATCGTGTAGCAATTGTGGAAGACACGGTGACACGTGGAACATCAATTTTTGAAGCGGTAGAAGCGATTCGCGAGTTTGGAGCAATTCCTGCGTTTATTTCTGTAATCGTCGATCGCGGTGGAACATGTGCCGAGATGGCACATAACGCTGGTGTATCGTATGTTCCGATGTTGACCGCCCCCGACCTTGGATTTGAGTTTGGATCATGAAAAAAATACTTATTGGTATGTCAGTAACCGTTGCGCTTCTTGCCGGATGTTCGTCATCATCATCGGACACCACCGTTGCAAATGAAACGACAGATACAGCAGTGGCCGCAGGAAACGTTGTTGAAATTAGCTTGATTGTTGGCGAAAACACTGGCCCAGACATGATGCAGACCGTGCCACTCGGTTCATCTGTGCGAATTACCTTCATTAATCCAAATGGTCCAGATGAAATTCATGTTCACGGGTACGACCTAACAACAGGTGAAATGGCACAGGGTCAAGAATCAGTGATCGAATTTGTCGCATCGAATGCAGGAACGTTCGATATTGAAAGCCACGTCTCGGAAGAGGTTGTGTTTGTTTTGACAGTTGAGTAATTTCAACAATCATTTGCAGTGAACCTTGAACAGTTATTTGATCTAGCCCCGCATGGGCCAGATGTATTCGTTGGCGAAGGCCACGAATACCCATGGGGAGGACTATTCGGTGGGCACATTGTGGCGCAAGCGCTTCGTGCAGCTGCATACACCGTCAGTCCTGAGTTACTGCCGCATTCGTTGCGCGCATATTTCATTCGCCGCGGCGACAACACTCAACCCGTTCGCTACGAGGTGGACCGAATTCGTGACGGCAAGAGTTTTACAACGCGTCGTGTTGTAGCCCGTCAACAAGACGGCGCGATCTTGAATCTTGAAGCATCGTTTCAAGTGCAAGAAGATTCACTTAATGAACAAATGGTGTTTTTGCAACCCGACCTTCTACTTCCAGATGACATTGAAGAATCTTCGTGGAGCACATTTTTAGAACGGCGCACAATTCCTTCAACCGCAGTGCTCGGGGTGAACAGACAGGGCACTGGTCATGTTGCTGCGTGGTTACGCGCAAAAGAATTGCCACTTGGAAATGAATTATTGAATCGCTGCGCAATTGCGTACTTGTCTGACGACTTGCCAAATGAAAGCGTGATTGAAGGCATTCCTGAAATTACGCGCGCAAGCAATGAAGGCCGAAGGTTTAGCGCAAGCCTGGATCACACGGTGTGGTTTCATCGGCCATCGATTGCGTCACAGTGGCATCTGTATGAAATGAGTTGTGTGAACTTCAATGGTGCACGTGGACTCACATCTGGTTATGTATTTGCGCAAGACGGCACACACATTGCAACCGTTGCGCAAGAGACACTCGTGCGCATACGCCCTGAATAACTGCTCTTCCAACTAAACAAACTCTTGTGGTCGGGACCGGCGTCGATCCGGTGACCCTGCGCTTTTCAGGCGCATGCTCTGCCTACTGAGCTACCCGACCTTGAGAAGTGCAAGCACTACTCAGCGGTCCCGACGGGACTCGAACCCGCGACCTCCGCCTTGACAGGGCGGCGTGAACTCCAACTTCACCACGGGACCAATGTTGTGAAGTGTTCGTTATGAACGCTTCACGATTGATCGTGTTTATGTACGTATTACTTTTGCACCCCCAACGGGATTCGAACCCGTGCCGCCACCTTGAAAGGGTGGTGTCCTAGGCCACTAGACGATGGGGGCATGGACGAATATTTAGTTGGAAGAGCCTTAGAAATCTACCAGTGACTGTGCGAATTCCCCCCGCTAATTGAATTCGGTTTGGGCGGTCACGATCCAGTCCAAAAGCCAACCCAGATATGAGTACAGCTGATATTGGCCGTATGCAGGGTCACCTTCCTCCAGGTGTGCATCGAACTCGTCCTCATCAACATCGAGCAGGGTGCCAAGGACAAGCCGCAGACTATTAATGGAACGCATCAGTGCATCAAGTTCATCAGCGGTGAGCTCAACCTTTCCGGCAGTTGCTTCTCGCTCGAGCAGTGAGGTAGCGAGAGAGAGCGATGAAAGACGTGACGATAAAAGCTCATCGCGCATTAGTCGCTGGTATTCCTGTTCGTGCTGCTCATCTTGGTGATATGCGGCTGGGAATAATCGACGAGCGATGTCGCTTGATGAATCATTCATCAACACATCTCGTAATTGGTCGAGAAGAGTATGCAGTGTCTTTCGATCATCGGAGTCAATATTTAACGAATAGGAAGTTGCATCAATTCGCGTCACCGGGCCTTTGTTTCGGCGAGCCACGACTAGGAGTCCTCGCGCTGCATTGTTGCCCATAAGCCATGTTCGTGGAGTCTGTACACATCAAATTCTGTGCGTTCTCGTGTACCGGAGGAAACTACAGCTCGCCCTTTGTTGTGCACATCGAGCATTAACTCCGTTGCTTTTTCAAGGCTGTAGCCAAAGAGCTTTTGTAAGACCAAAGTCACATACGACATCAGATTGATCGGGTCGTTCCATACAAGCACAATCCAGGGTCGGTCGGTGTCTGGGGCAATGTCAGTGCCTGGATCAACAACTTCAATTGGCCGCACATCAGTATTCGACAAACGGGGTAGAGCCACACCGTCATTCTGCCGTGAATCACGGTGCGTTCTGCTTCTATGCGGCAATGCTCCGATTGGTAGCCACTGTTTAAGCGCCGTAGCCTGATCCTGTGGCTCTCGACGTTCGACCAGTAATTCCATCACGGTTTTTTGGTCATAAGTCCCGCGGCGCCGCACCCTCATCTCGGATTGGCGCTTACATCGCATTGATGAAACTGCGGGTGGTCGAGTTGCTCTTGGTCACTACGGTGCCAACGATGGTGCTCGCACAACATGGCTGGCCGTCAGTTCGATTAATTGCAATCACACTCATCGGTGGAACTCTTGCAGCAGGTGGTGCGAATGCAATCAATATGTATATCGATCGCGACATTGACAAGTTGATGGTGCGCACGCAAAATCGCCCACTGGTAACCGGTGCGTTGACCCCACGAGCAGCAATGATTTTTGCAGTTGCACTGGAAATTGTGGCATTTTGCGTGTTGTGGGCCGGAGCGAATTTACTTGCAGCGGTATTGGCTGTGACCGCAACCTTGTTTTACGTGTTTGTCTATTCGTTGTGGCTTAAGCGAACAAGTAAACAAAACATTGTGATCGGTGGTGCTGCGGGTGCAATGCCGGTGCTGGTGGGCTGGGCTGCAGTGACGGACTCGCTTGGTTGGGCGCCAGTCGTATTGTTTGTGGTGATTTTTTTGTGGACTCCTCCACACTTTTGGGCACTTGCGATTCGACACGCAGACGACTACAAAGCGGCGGGAGTGCCAATGATGCCGGTGGTGGTCTCGTTGGAGCGAACGGTTCGATCCATGACGATCTACGCGGTGCTACTCACCATCTCGACACTTGTCCTCATTCCTGTGGCTGATCTTGGTTGGATTTACGGAGTTACAGCCTTGGTATTTGGCGTGGCTTTTGTCATTGGGGCGGCACAGCTAGGTAAAGATCCCTCTGAGAAGCGATCAATGCGACTGTTTACCTTCTCCATTACTTACGTCACGGCAATTTTCGTTGCGCTGACCGTTGATGTTCTCCTGCATTAGGAACAATTGCACAAAGCAGGGAAGTCGGGCTCGCGCCCCTGCCATTGTTAGTGTCTAGTTCGTTATGACCACGGTCAATCTGCCATCCACGCTGGGTGCCGAGGCCACTGCCGGCTCAGGATTCCTGAGTTCGGTAGGTGCTTGGCTCACCACCACCGATCACAAGCGAATCGGTCGCCTCTTCATTGGTACTGCCGCACTCTGGCTTCTTGCATTAGTAGGTGTTGGGTTAGTGCTGGGATTCGAGCGAATCGACAGTAAGACACTGACGTTCAATGAGGGCATGTTGACGCAGTTGTTTGCTGCGTCGAAGACACTTGCATCGTTTGGCGTCATGGTTCCGTTGATGCTTGGACTGTCACTTGCTGTTGCACCAACGCAAGTCGGTTCACGTTCGGTCATGTTTGCTCGCAATGCCATGTTGGGCTTCTCTCTTTGGGCAATCGGAAGCGCATTAGTGGTCGGCGCACTTATCGCTAACGGAGGGCCTGGTGGCGGAAACGCACAGATGGTTGACCTATATCTCTTGGGTCTTGCATTGGTCATCATTGGTCTTATTGCATCTGCCGTCAGCGTTGTTGCAACCGTATTAAGCGCACGATCTGCCGGAACAGATCTTGCAGATGTTCCGTCCTTTTCATGGGCTGCGTTAATTGGGTCATCGAGCTTGGTGCTTACTCTTCCAGTAACACTCGGAACGTTGATTTATGCAGCGGTTGATCACCATTACACACGTATTGCATTTGATGGAAACATGGGTCTTGGTAAGTGGCTCGGTTGGTCAATGTCACAGCCTCAAACATTTCTGTACATCATTCCTGCAATCGGAATTCTCGCCGAGCTTGCGCCTGCAGTTGCGCGCAGAGCACAGCCACTGCGTGGTGGCGTGTTCGTTGGAGTTGGACTTGTTTCGGTTGCGCTTCTCGGTTCGGTAACACAAAATGTGCATGGTCTCGCATGGACTGGGACTCTGTCTGACAAAGCGAAGAGCTTTGTACCGTACGCACTTTTTAACTTGCTACCAATTCTTGGAGTTGTAGTAGTGCTCGGACTTGCATTGCTCGCCTTGAAATCTGATTCCATCAAAATGATTGCACCGTTCGTTCCAGCTTTTCTTGGTGGCGGAATGATTCTTACTGCGATGCTCGGAAATGCTGTGCAATTGGTATCAAGCGCCAACCTTGCGGGAACAGTGTTCGAAGAAGCAGTGCTCGTGTACATCAGCTATGGAACAGTGCTCGTTGCATGGGGGGCCATTGCATATTGGGGACCATCGTTGTGGGGTCGCATGTTGCCTACAAAGGCCGTTGTTGGTGTCGGTGCACTCGGGTTTATTGGCACCGTTTTTGCTGCGCTTCCAATGTTCATTGCGGGCTTTGCTGATCAAAAAGCTGATTCCGTAAAAGATTTTGATTATTCAGGTCCAGTGAAGTTGTGGAATTTAGTTTCCACATTGGGTCATGGAATTTTCACGGCATGTGTAATTGCTGGAATTGTTGTTGCAATAAAGAGTTTCACAACGGGTGAGCCTGTTGTAGGAAATCCTTGGGTTGATGGAGGCGCTCAATGACCAGTGCAAATGATCTCGTTTTGCCAGCAGGTCCAGTAACCGCAGCCCGTCATCCGTTGTTCATAGCGACAGGTTCGATTGCTGCTGCAGGCACCATGTTGATGTTTGGCATGTTGGCCGTGTGGTTTAAGTTCCGAGATGCATCTGGGTTGCGTCCAGGATCAGGTGGCAAGTTGATTCACGACTGGCTTCCTGCAGATCTCAAAATTCCAGAAGTTGCAACAAACACTCTTGCGGTAACCATGGTGATTGCGGCAATTATGGGTCAGTGGGCGGTCTACTCGGCAGCACGCAAAGACTCTCAGCACACTCAGCTCGCACTATTTATTACTGGCCTAGTTGGTATTGCGGCAATCAACGCGCAAGTAGCCATTTATAAGCAGATGGGTGCAGTGCTCGCCGACGGCGCATACCAAACCATGTTTTATGCCATCACCGGAACGATGCTGGTGTTGATTTGTTCTGGCGTTGCTTTTTCATTTGTTGCTGCATTCCGCGTGTTGGGTGGTCGAGTTGCTGATCGCGCAGTAGTCACTGCACACGCCTTGTATTGGTACTTCCTCACTGCAACGTTTGTCGCGTTGTGGTTCGTCGTGTATGTGCAGAAATAGGTAGCGCAATGTTTTCAACAGGATCTAAATACTTCTTCGGGGTCAGCTTTCTTGGAGCTGTTTCGTTTGGCATCTACATGTTTTTGATTGGTGAGTCTGCAATCGGTGCAACCGCATTATTTGGACTCGTTGCGGCCTCTGGTTTGCTGACCGCATTATTGCTGTCAACCCGCGATGGAGCAAAGGACGAGGATGGAGTTGCAGCCACAACGGCTGCACCTACTGGATCTATTTGGCCTCTCATTGCTGCAGTTGGAACAACGTTGGTTCTCGTTGGAACAATCACTACGCCTGTGGTGACACTGTTTGGAATCGTTGCATTACTTGCGGCGCTTATCGAATGGACAGTGCTCAGCTGGTCGGAGCGTGCATCAAGCGATGTTGCTTACAACACTGCGTTGCGTAAGCGCCTACTTAATCCAATTGAATTTCCGGTACTTGCTGCGGTGGGTTTGGGTGTCGTCATTTTTTCATTCTCTCGAGTAACACTTGCCGTAAATAAAAGTGTTGGTGCAACAGCATTTATTCTGCTCGGCGCTCTTGTGCTTGCAGCAGGCGTGTTGTTTTCAATTCGTCCCAACCTAAAACGCGGTCTGGTTATTGGAATTTGCGTTGTTGGAGCAGTAGGAATTGTTGCAGCAGGAATTACCGGCATGGGACTCGGCGTTCGTGAAGAGCTAGTGCTGGCAAAAGAAGAGGGTCACTATGTCCATCAACAGTGTGGTGCTGAAAAATCAGAGTTTTTTGATAAGCGCCCACTGGGTGGAGTTTCGGCAACAGCAAGCGTAGATACACACATTGATTTGATTGATGGAAAACTTGTTGCAATGGTGCAGGGAGTGACAAAAGGTCAAAACACCATCACCATTTCACGTTCAAACCCAACCAACATTGTGTTCCGCAATAACAGCAATGGTGAGTATCGCCTGGTTGCAAGTTTGGGAAGCAAAATGGTCACCGCAGGTGTGAGCGAAGACGTGGTGCAATGCACGCAGCTCATTCCTCAGGGTTCAGAGCAGTTGCTTACCCTGAAGGTTCCCAAGCCATCGGTAGCGGGCAAGCCCTACACATTGACTGTTCCTGGACTTACCGGACAAAGCATTGAGGTGATTGTGCCGTGAGACACCAAAACACAACTGAACGCACTGCAACAGGGATCAATAGGCTGGCCGGTATGCCTCGCCGAGTTATTGGAGCAGTTGCTGGTCTTGCAACAACCATGTTTCTTGCAAGCTGTGCAACAAATGCGCCACAAGACACGTGGAAGCCAAAGGGGCCAAACGCGCAAAAAATCGACAATCTGCAAAAGCCCGTATTTGCTGTCGCAGGAATCATTGGAGTCATCGTCACCGTTGTGGTGATTACCGCTGTCATTAAATTCCGTGACAAGGGCCAACCGATGCCTCGTCAATCACACGGCAATCCAGCGCTTGAAATTACCCTCACCATTATTCCAGCGCTCATTTTGACCATCGTCGGTGTGTTCACGGTACGCACGGTGTTTGATCTTGCCAAGACCAGTGACACCGAAATGATTATTAACGTCACTGGCCAGCAGTGGTGGTGGGAATACGACTATCCAGTTCAAAATGAATTTGGTATCACTCAACCAATCATTACTTCGGGTCAATTAGTAATCCCTGCTGGGACCAAAGTGCTCTTGCGTGAAACCAGCCGCGACGTCATTCACTCGTATTGGATTCCTGCATTAAACGGGAAACGTGATGCTGTTCCTGGTCGCGTTCAACTCAATCGAATAGAGGCAGACAAGCCCGGAATTTACGCCGGGCAATGCACCGAGTTTTGTGGGCTGTCGCACGCCAACATGCGTATGGAAGCTGTTGCGTTAAGCAAAGCAGACTTCGCGAAGTGGGTGGCCAATCAATTGAAGACCTATACGCCGCCTGCAGAAAACACTCTCGCCAAAGAAGGCGAAGCAGTGTTTATGAATCAGTGCACGCGATGCCACCAAGTGAACGGCATGAAGCGCGCCGATGGAACGCCGGTTATTGCAGCACCTGACGAAAACCTTGTTTCTGGTGCCGCACCAAACCTCTCCCACCTCATGAGCCGCAATACCTTTGCTGGTGCAACATTTGATCTACTCAATACGACATGTCGTAAAGATGTCTGGGGCGCCGACTCCGAATCATTTGGAGCAAAGTATTTGAGCGGTGTGAGTGAGAGTTGTTTGAATCAAACTGACCTTCGTGGATGGTTGCGAAATGCACCGGGCATGAAGCCGATGTACTCAAATCCTGCCTTGCTAGCAAGCACAGGTGGCAAGTATCGCGGAATGCCAAACCTAGGACTCACTGAATCCGACATTGAAAAACTTGTCGCCTATCTGTTGACGCTGAAGTAATTAGGGAGAATCATGACCATCATCGAGCGTCCTCACTCAACGAACGAAAATTCTGCAGTTGCTACACCGAGTTCATCACTCGGCGCCTTTAAGCGTCCGGTAGCCACAACGGGTTGGAAGTCCTGGTTGTTCACTGTTGATCACAAAAAGCTTGGCATCATGTACACGGCTACAGCGATGTTCTTCTTCATTGTCGGTGGATGCGAAGCAGTGCTTATTCGTATGCAGTTGGCTGCACCAAACGGCAAAGTGTTGAACGCAGATTTGTACAACCAAATGTTCACGATGCACGCCACCACAATGGTGTTCTTGTTCGTCATGCCAATGGCGGCTGGTCTTGCGAACTATTTCATACCGTTACAAATTGGTGCACGTGACGTTGCCTTTCCCCGGATTAATGCCTTCAGTTTCTGGGCACTGCTCTTCGGTGGAATTTTCCTCAACTTGTCTTGGTTCCTTGGTGGAGCAGCAGATGGTGGTTGGTTCATGTACGCACCAAACTCTGGCCCAATCTTTTCGCCAAGCCACGGAATTGACTTCTGGATTCTTGGACTTCAGCTTGCCGGTATTGCATCTCTTGCTGGTGCGGTAAACCTGATTACAACGGTGCTCAACATGCGTGCACCTGGAATGAAACTCATGCGCATGCCGATCTTCACCTGGATGCAATTAGTGGTGCAGTTTCTGCTGTTGTTTGCAGTTCCGGTAATCACCGTTGCATTGTTTTTGTTGTCGTTCCAGCGTAACTTTGGTGCGACATTCTTTGATGTTTCTGCAGGAGCCGACCCATTGTTGTGGCAGCACCTCTTCTGGATCTTCGGTCACCCAGAGGTCTACATCTTGATTCTTCCAAGTTTTGGAATAATTTCTGAGGTACTTCCGGTGTTCTCTCGCAAGCCGTTGTTTGGCTATCCGTTTGTTGTGTTCTCGGGTGCCGCGATTGGTTTCGTGGGATGGGGAGTATGGGCTCACCATATGTTCGCCTCCGGACTCGGACCAGTGTCGGTTGCAGTGTTCTCGATTTCAACCATGGCGATTGCTGTCCCAACAGGCGTAAAAATCGTCAACTGGACAATGACTATTTGGGGCGGAAAGCTTGAGTTCACCACCGCAATGAAGTTTGCAGTCGGACTCATCGTGCTATTCACGATTGGCGGATTGTCCGGAGTGACGCACTCGGTTGCTCCATCAGACACACAGCAGACCGATACGTACTACATCGTTGCGCACTTCCATTACGTGCTGTTCGGTGGTGCGGTATTCGGCTTGTTCTCTGGCTTCTACTACTGGTGGCCGAAAGTATTCGGCAAGTTATTGAACGAAAAGCTTGGCACGTGGAACTTCTGGCTGATGGTGATTGGTATGAACATGACGTTCGGCCCTATGCACATTCTCGGATTGCAGGGTCAGCCACGTCGTATGTACCAGTGGACAGAAGCTCGTGCGGGTGAAGGGTTCTTCAATCTTGGTTTCTGGAACCGTGTTGCTTCCGTTGGATCACTCGTGTTATCAACTGGCATTTTATTGTTCCTCATCAACGTGGTGATCACCACCCGCAAGGGCAAGATCGCTCCGCTTGATCCGTGGGATGCGCGCAGTTTGGAGTGGATGACGTCAAATCCTCCGAAGGAACACAACTTCGACAGCATTCCGACCGTCACACATCTTGATGAGTTTTTTCACCGCAAGTATCAAGAAGACGCAAATGGCCAAATGGTGAAAGTGAAGACCGCTGAAGAGGTATTGAAAGAACTCGAAGACAATGCTGATGCGCACATTCATATGCCGTCACCGTC
>Ga0194041_10000382_pt1 | contig 17587 bp, 14 predicted proteins | sample JunL449m_MetaG_FD_160082 | JGI IMG/M metagenome (GOLD analysis project Ga0194041, IMG submission 160082) | Anoxic zone freshwater microbial communities from boreal shield lake in IISD Experimental Lakes Area, Ontario, Canada - Jun2016-L442-9m | ecosystem: Environmental > Aquatic > Freshwater >...
GACATATAAAACCTGGGAAGATTTCAACCATTGAGCATCAAAAGCATTTAAATGAGTAGTAGTAATCAAAGTTTGAAATCGGTCTTGAATAGCATCAAGTAATTGATTTTGGCGAGATGGATCTAATTCTGCTAAAACATCATCTAATAATAATAAAGGTGGTTCATTAATTACTTCTTCAATTAATTGTAATTCTGCTAATTTTAAAGCTAAAACTAATGTTCTTTGTTGTCCTTGAGAACCATATTGTCGCGCGGGAGTTTGATTAATAATTAATTCTACTTCATCGCGGTGGGGTCCAACTAAAGTTATCCCTCGATGTAATTCTGCAAATTCTCTTTGTTGAAGTTTAGCAAAAAAAGCCGTTTGTAATTCTTGCGGAGATGTCTTTTCTAGGGGAACATTAGGAGCATAATTGATTTGCAGAACTTCCGATGATCCACTAATATTAGTGTGCCATGTTGAAGCTATGGGGGATAATCTTTGAATAGCTCTATTTCTTCTGATAATTACCTTTGTACCCGCAGTTACTAATTGTGCATCCCAGATAGCTAATTCTGATTTTAGAGATTTTTCTGGTGTATTTATATAGCGTTTTAAAAAAGCATTACGTTGGCGTAAAATTTGGTTATATTGATGTAAAATATGGGCATAAACTGGTTCTAATTGAATTAATAATGTGTCTAGCCAGTTGCGACGAATTTCAGGACTACCGCGCACCAATTCTAAATCTAAGCTAGAAAACTCCACCGCATTGAGAACCCCCAGAAAATCCATTTGTCTGGGGACTGTAACGCCATTTATAGCTACATTACGACGAGAATTACGACGGAGTGTGAGAGTTAAATCACTATGGCTATTAATCCGTTCTAGAGTGGCATTAATTTGGGCTATAGATTCACCTTCTTTAATTAAATCACGATCTCGTGACCCACGGTGCGATCTTAATGTTGCTAATAACTCCACAGCCTCCAACAAATTCGATTTTCCCTGAGCATTATTACCGACTAAAATTGTTTTAGCCGCAGTAAATTCAACTTTTTGGTTTTGGTAATTCCGAAATTGTTTGAGGTGTAAAGTTTTTAAGTACATAATAGCTAAAGAGTCAAAATCCCCGACTTTTATAATTACTAAAAGGGAGCAGGGAATAGGTAAGAGAAATATTCTTTTACAACGGACAAAGAACAACTGACAATTGACCACTATCAACTGACCAAATTTAATTGATACTCTTGAGAATCGCTTTCAATACGTATAAATTCATTTAATGGGTTATAGGTTTCAAATTTTCTCAGATTTTCCTCTTTATTAACAGCATTCTCCAAATAAGCTAGGGCTAATATTGAAGTAATATAAATATTGCCATGTTGGTTGAAAGCTTTTACTAATTCAGATTCTATGGGATAATCTTTTACTAAATGTTCCGCTAAATATCCTTTAATAATTATTCCTCTCAAGCCAGTTTCTTTGTAACCTTCCTGAGCTATCATCAAGGATATACCGTCAGCATTAAGATGAGATAAATTATCGTAATCTTCAAAAAATGGGCAAAAAACTTTCATAAGATTTTTGACAGGATTTTTAACTTTCCCATAGTTGGGATCTTGCTGTTTTCTCCGTTTTGATTCACCCATGATATTTATTTCCTAATGTTGTTAGTTGTTAATTGTCAATTGTCAGTTGTTAGTTGCAAAAGAATAGTGATCAATTAATGTCAGAATCAGGATCAAAAAATGCCAAAATCATAAATCCTGATTCTGACAATTTACCCATTAAACATTCTTTTTGCCCATGAAGCGGAAGAATATTTTCTCACCTTCAATCCAGACAAACATTAAAGCACTAAATCCAATACAAACTGCCAATTCGTCTAAACTAAGTGGATGAGTACCAAAGAAACTTTGCAGAGGTGGAACATAAATTAACATCAATTGCAAAATCGTGGTGAGAATCACAGATCCCAAAACAAAGGGATTAGAAAAAGGATTCATTTCGATGGTAAGTCTATTATTAGAACGAATAGCGATCGCATGACCCATTTGCGCTAGACATAATGAAGTAAATACCATTGTCTTCCAAGTATCTTCATGTCCTTGATACCCAGGTGCATGAGAATGTTGATAAGCCCATTCCATGAGAATAATGGTGATAATGGCGAAAACAATGCCAATACGGATCATGTAAGCACCTAAACCCCTAGCAAAAATACTTTCACGGGGGCTAAATGGGGGACGTTCCATCACATCAGGTTCTGGTGGTTCTACAGCTAATGCTAAAGCCGGTAAACCGTCTGTTACCAAATTCATCCAAAGAATTTGTAAAGGAGTCAGAGGAACACCACCCAATCCTAACAGTGGCGCAGCAGCAATCGTGAGAACTTCCCCAATATTACTACCCAAGATGTACTTAATAAACCTGCGAATATTAGTATAAACAACTCTACCTTCCTTAGTCGCGGCGACTATAGTAGCGAAGTTGTCATCTAGCAGGATCATATCGCTGGCTTCCTTGCTCACATCTGTACCTGTGATGCCCATGGCAATGCCTATATCAGCCTGTTTGAGGGCGGGAGCGTCATTAACACCATCGCCCGTCATAGCCACAAATCGCCCGCGACGTTGTAAAGCCTGGACAATTCTTAATTTGTGTTCAGGGGAAACTCTGGCGTAAATACTAACTAAATCTACCTGTGCCTCCAATTCCTGGTCACTGAGGAGTTGTAATTCCTTACCTGTGAGAACTCTATCACCTGCTTGAGCAATTCCCAAATCAATAGCGATCGCTTGAGCAGTTAATTGATGGTCGCCAGTAATCATCACAGGACGGATTCCCGCGTGACGACATTCCTGGACAGCCGCCCTCACTTCTGGCCGAGGAGCGTCCAGCATTCCCACCAACCCCAACCAGACCAAATCTAGCTCAGAGGTATCATGAGAACCATCTGGGGGAACTTCCGCCAAAGGTTTATAAGCAAAACCTAAGACCCGCAAACCCTTACCCGCCATTTCGTCATTGGCCAGCAAAATTTGGCTGCGGTGTTCGTCGTTAATAGAAATTGCGTGATTACCCAAATGGATTTTTGTACACCTTTCCAAAGTTAATTCTGGTGAACCCTTGGTAAACATCAGGTATTGTTCCGACTCCACAAAACCAGCAATAGCCGGGTCAATAGCAGTTAAAGAAGATTCACCAGTAGCGACAGCCTCCAATTGACAAATCACACTCATGCGTTTCCGTTCTGAAGAAAAAGGAAATTCCGAAACACGAGGTAATTTACTACTCCATTGGTCTTGTTCAATTCCGCCTTTTCCAGCTAAAGCAACTAAAGCTCCTTCCGTAGGGTCGCCTAAAACTATCCATTCCCCCTGTTGTTGTTGCAGAACAGCATCATTACACACAGCACAGGAAACAAGTATGGCAGAAATTTCCGGGACTTCATCTAAATTAGCTTTTTCACCATGTAACTGAAAATCGCCAATGGGAGTATAACCCTCTCCAGTAACGCGAAAGGTAGAATTATTGGTGTATACAGACTGTACCACCATTTTATTTTGAGTCAGCGTCCCAGTTTTATCAGAACAAATAGTAGTTACAGAACCAAGAGTTTCTACCGCTGGGAGTTTGCGAATTAAAGCATGATGTTTAACCATGCGCTGAGTTCCCAAAGCCAGGGTAACAGTAATTACCGCCGGTAAACCTTCAGGAACTACCGCTACCGCCATACTTAAAGAGACTTCCACCAGTTCTTGTAAATTCTTCCAACCTATTCCTTTAGTTAGATCATGAATAAGTCCACCACCAATTACTATGGCGACAAGAATTAAAGAACCACTAACGAGAACGTTACCTAGTTGGGTCATGCGTTGCTGTAGGGGTGTAGGTTCAACGTCTACAGACTGCAACATAGCAGCGATTTTGCCTAGTTCCGTTCTCATACCGGTGTGAGTTACCAGTACCTTAGCCCGACCTTGGACAACTTCCGTACCTTGAAAAACTGAGTTGAGGCGATCGCCTAACGGTGCATCTTCTGGTAATGTGAGTATGGCTTGTTTGTTGACAGCTTCGGCTTCACCTGTGAGAGCCGATTCTCGCACCTGCAAATTAGACTGTTCTATTAAGCGACCATCAGCGGCTATTTGTACGCCAGCTTCCAGCAGCATCACATCCCCCGGGACTAGCTCTTTAGCCGCTACATCCCCCAGTTTACCGTCACGTAGGACTCGCACTGAGGGAGAAGATAGTTTTTTCAAAGCTGCTAAAGCTTTTTCCGCTCGACTTTCTTGCACATAGCCCAGAATACCATTGAGGATAACTATGGCCATAATGGCAATGGTGTCTTTAAATGGCACTTCACCGGGTTTTAATGTTCCCCTAGTTAAAGCCATTAAATCCAAAAAGCCGGAAATGAAGGCAACTGCAATCAGCATCAATAACATAATATTGGTAAACTGATCTAGCAGAATTTGCCAAGGACTACGACCTCCATGTTCTTCGAGTTCATTGAGGCCATATTTCTGACGACGCTGTTCAACTTCTTGGGAGGTTAAGCCGCTGTTTGCGTCACTATCAAGCATTTCTAAGGCTTTATCAACTTCCAAACCATGCCAGAGATTGGTAGATTCATGTAAAGAATGAGCAGACATTGTGTAGGTTACAGGAAATGGTTACAAAATTCGATCATAATTTAGTGATGTCGGAAAATGTGGAATTTGTCATTGTTAGTTGTCAATGGTCGGTTGTCGGTTGTCAGTTGCAAAAGAATATTTCTCTCCCCTGCTCCCTGTTCCCTAAATAACAACTGACGTTAAAAAGTAATAATTTATAACTAATATGCTCAATAATATGAGTTTTTCACTACCTAGTTTAACGGTGAGCCAGATGTTTGGGCAAAAAATAATCAGACCAGTTACTGCTGCTACCCTGTACGGTATTGCTTTCATTGAAGATCGACTTATTGCTATTGATACGGTTAAAGGTCATTTATTAGAAATTGACCCCCTGACCGATAACAGCAAAATTATTAATTCCCACCAAGTCCGCGAATTTCAAGAAGTTACCGGTTTAGCTGTGTGGGAAGATCATCTTTGGGTCACTCGTGGTAACAGTGTCTATTTGTGCAAGCTGAACTCTTTAGGGTTAGAGCATTTTGTAACCTTACCCTATCCCGCTGATGGTGTTGCCGTTTGGGAATCTACAGTTTATGTTAGTTGCCAAAGACTTGGCTATATTTTGATTTTTGACCGTCATACCCGCAAGGAAATCACTAGATTTTATGCCCCTGGTGTCGGTGTCGAAAATTTAGCAGTTACTAAAGAGACTCTATGGGTATGCGATCGCACGGAACAAACGGTTTACTCTATGGATAGGGCAACTGGAGAAGTCCGTTTTAGCGTTCTCACTCCTTTTGATTCTCCTACAGGTATCGCCATTCATGGTATTGATGATACAGGTAAAGATCGTATTTATTTGGCATACTCCAGTGAAGAACCTTATATCCGCGATAATCCTAACGCTGACCCCTGTTATGAATTAACATACCGCGATCGCACATTTATCCACGCTCTACAATATCATTACCAAGAAGATAAACGCTACGCTCTCTCTAATGGTTATCTCATAGAAATGTCCTATGTCGAGGAAATTTCCCCCCTTGATGAAGTTTATTTAGCCGATATAGAATGGCGTATTGCCCTACCCTCAGAAACACAAAGGCAAAAAGTCCAACAAGTTGAAGCAATTGGTTTACCTTTCACAGAAGAAATCATTGACGGACAAAGGGTAGCTGTTTTTAAATTTGATCCTCTCACTCCGGGAGAACGCCATATATTTGGCTGGAAGGCACTTGTAGAAGTCCGTGGGATTAAACACCGCATTACCCCCCGTGACGTGGAAAATCTGCCAGAACTGTCACCAGAATTAAAAGCTCGTTATCTCATAGATGATGATGATTTAGCAATGGATACTGATATTGTTATCCGTGCAGCCCGGACGGCAGTTGGTTCGGAAACTAATCTATTACGGAAAATGTACAGTATTCGCAACTACGTCTATGATCAATTATCTTATGGTATTAAACCCCATATTGATTCACCAGATATAGTTTTAGAGCGTGGTGTTGGTTCTTGTGGTGAATATGTAGGTGTATTATTGGCACTTTGTCGCCTAAATGGTATTCCTTGTCGTACTGTAGGTAGATATAAATGCCCTACTTATGCTGAACATCAGGGAGTTCCTCTTCAACCTGATTTTAACCATGTTTGGCTAGAATTTTATATTCCTGGAATTGGTTGGTTACCAATGGAATCTAATCCTGATGACATTGAAGAAGGTGGCCCCTATCCTACACGGTTTTTTATGGGTTTATGCTGGTATCATATCGAGATTGGTAAAGGTATAACCTTTGAAACTTTAAACAAAAATGGAGCCCGTTTAACTAAAGACGAGATTTCCTTGGGTGATTTGGCTATTAATCATATTCGGTTTACAATTTTGAAGGAATTACCACCTTTTTAAGTTTTAAGCAGGGAAGAGGTAATGGGTAATTACAGAACTTCCCGGTATTATGAGGTATATATCTAGCGGGCAAGATGCCCGCACCACAAGAGTTTCATGATTCAACAGGTAATAGGTAATAGGTAATAGGTAATGGGTAATTACAGAACTTCCTGGTATTATGAGGTATATATCTAGCGGGCAAGATGCCCGCACCACAAGAGTTTCATGATTCAACTTTGTATTTTATCAGAGCGGAAAACGCTGTAACAACGGACAACGGACAACGGACAACTGACAACTGACCACTAACAACTAACAAGGGTAGGCAATAAGCCCACCCTAGAGTTATTCCTTCAAAACTGTTTTAGAGGCAATTCTAGTTTTCTTGCGGTCACTCGGACCTAGTTCTTCACCAGCTTGTAAGCGAGTGGCCGAAACCTGTAATACCGTGGCTGCATTGGTATCACCGATTTGTAAAGCAGTGTTAGCAGCAGTTTGTAACATTGTTGCAGCACCAATGAGATCACCCGATTCCAATTTTACCTCCGCTAATTGAGTTTGCCGATATTTAGCTAATAACAAAATTGAGTTTAAGACCTGGGAATTAAGAACAGGTTCATAACTCTTAGTGAAATTAGCATATATTGGCACTAAGGGAGAAAGCAAACCTTGTTTATTCAAAGACGGGTCATCATAACGAATTTGGATATGGCCAATAACTTGTTTACCTTCTGGCAATTGTCCCAGATAAATATTCGCTAAAACTATCCGTTCCGCGTCTTTCATTAAATCCCCCAACCGCACCACCAAAGTCCCATTTGAGTCCGTTTCTACTGGTAATTCAATGGTATCTGGGGCAACTTGGGCAATCGGTTTGAGTTCCGCAAGACGCACAGCAGGGACTAAGGACAGAAGTAAATGGGCATTTGTTAAACCCACCGATTGCACCCGCCGAAATAGTCTTGCAAATTGAGTTACTGCTTGTTCAGGATTCTCGATATAAGCAAGAGTACCACCGCCAGCATCAGCAATCTTTTCTAATAAGTCTGGATTCCAATCATGACCAAAACCCAGAGTATTAATGGTGAGGTTGAGTTTAGCGGCTTTTTGGGCAAGTTGCAAACACCTTTTATTGTCATTTGGTCCAATTTGCCATTTCCAAATCTGTAAGCCATTATCTCCATGACCGTCCGTAAGGAGGAAGGCCTGGGAAACTGCCCCTTTTGTGCCTTTGAGTAATTCTGTGATTCCCAAGGATAAACCTTCGGCAATGACAGTACCACCAGCAGCCTTTAATTTCTGCTTTAGCTGGGTTTTGATGGTTTCGACATCCTGGACGATTTGGTTGGGGATAATGACCCCAGAAGTGCCAGCAAAAGCGATTATGGAAATCCTATCACCAGCTTTTAACTGATCTAATAATTGTTCAACTGCTTGAATGACGATATTCATCGGTTCACCGGACATAGAACCACTTTGATCGAGAATCAAGCAGAGATTTAAGGGTAAAGTTTGTTCCAATTCAGCGGGAATGGCGGAAATGGAAATTGAGAGTTGACGTTGATTACTTTGTTGGGCAGCATCAACGTTAGTATCATTTAGAGCCGATGTTAGTTGAACTTTCATTGAGGGGAAGCATCTTGCAAAATAGTTTTTGAGACAATTCTGGTTTTTTTGCGATCGCTTTCTGATAGGTCTTCCCCGGCTTGTAAGCAGGTGGCGGAAACCTGCAATACCGTCGCAGCATTAGTATCTCCCATTTGCAAGGCAGTTTTTGCGGCCGTTTGTAACATCGTTGCAGCACCAGCCCGATCACCTTGCTGTAATTTTGTTTCGGCTAACTGGGTTTGACGATACTTGGCTAAGGCTAAAACCGATTGTTGTACTTGGGGATTTGGTGCTGGTTGGTAATCCCTGGTGACATGGGCGTAAATTGGTAGATTGGATGAGTATAGCCCGATTTGGTTATGGGCGGGGTCATCGTAGCGGACTTGAATATTAGCGATCGCCTGTTTACCTTCTGGCAACTGTCCTACATAAATATTAACTAAAACTACCCGTTCCACGTCTTTCATTAAGTCGCCTAATCTCACTCCCAACCGTCCATCATTTTCTGGTTGTACTGGTAATTCGATGGTGTCTGGAGAGACTTGGGCAATGGGTTTGAGTTCTGCTAATCGCACGTTGGGCATTAAGGACAATAATAGTTGAGCATTGGTCAATCCGACTGTTTGCATTCGACTAAATAACCGCCCAAATTCCGATACTGCTTGATCTGGATGTTGAATATAAGACAATGTCCCCATACCAGCATCTGCGATTTTTTCTAAAACTTTATCATTCCAATTGTCACCAAATCCCAATGTATTCAGGGTTAAATTATAATTGGCGGCTAATTGGGCAAATTTTAAACACCGTTCATTATCACCATGTTCATTTTCCCCATCTGTAAGTAAAAATGCTTGAGAAACGGTATCTTGTTTACCTTTGGCTAATTCTTCAATTCCCAAGCGTAAACCCTCATCAATGGCTGTTCCCCCTTCGGCTTTGAGTTGCTGAATTTGCCTTTTTATAGGTTCTCGATCTGTAATTAACTGATTTGGGACTAAAACCTTGGCGCGGTGGTCAAAAACAACTATACTGAGACGATCTTCAGCCCTGAGACGATCTACCAATAAACAAGCCGCAGTTTTCACTATTTCTAAAGATCTTCCTTGCATTGAACCGCTATGATCGAGAATTAAGCATAAATTCAAAGGCACATTCTGATCTATGGTTTCACCACCAGCAGAAACGGAAATTACTAATTGACGTTGAGTGCTAGTTTGATTTGCGTCTACACCAGCATCATTAAGCGCTAGTTGTAAATTTACTTTCATAATCTCAATTTCCTATCTAGTTTGGATATACACAATTTTATAGATAACTTCATATCTGATCTTATACACTACGGAAAATAAGTTCATGACATTGCAGATAAATAATGTTGGGTTTCCTCGCTTCAACCCAACCCAAGTTTTGCGTAAAATAATGGTTTTTGTTGTTAGGAAATATTCGCCATATATTTAACTAAATCATCTATTTGCGAAAAATCTAATAATTCTTCGGCTAAATCTTCCAGTTGAGTTAATCCTACATTAGGAAGTTGCTGTTCTATTTTGGCTGGAATATTCCCAAAACGGCGTTTTAACTGACGGAGAATCAATTCTATTCTCTTCTTTTGCCTTTTTGCTCACTTTTTTGCAGAATATCCTGATAAACCCAAGATTCTTCCATAATATCCTCCTGAAACAGTTACTTAAGTAGATTTCTATTCAATCTTAACCCGGCTAAAAGCTGTGTACAAACGGAAATATTATTCCGTGCTTTCTTTGATTCAATTGTATTTACAGCAGCAGCAATTTGGTTAAAAGATTTTCGGCTGAGTCGGTTTTTGCTAAGGTTGCTAATGGTAGTAGTGCGGTGTTAGCAAGTAGTGACGCTGTTTCTTCTTACCATATCCGTAAATTCTATATTTAACGAACCACAGAGGCACAGAGAACACGGAGAAATAAGAGGTTGATAGGTTTTTTGCGTAGGTCTTATTAGTTTAAAAATATTTACCTGAATTATGAAAAGCCATATTTAACAAAATTTAACCAAAACTGGGAATAATACTCGCAAATAAGTGTAAAATCTAATAGATAATCTCTTGCGGATGCGATTATGTCACCAAACTACGGCGGTCAAAATCTCCGAGGACGCTCTTTTAAAGGTCAAAACCTGACAGGTGCGAACTTTAGTAAAGCTGATATTAGAGGGGCAAATTTTACTAACGCTATCCTTAAAGGTGCTGATTTTAGTGGCGCTAAGGCTGGACTACAGAAGCGTTGGGTAATTGGGTTACTAATAATTACGTTCCTACAGTCAGCGCTATCAGGGTTTTTGTCAATCTTTATTGGTGTATTAATAACATATGTTTTTGATACAAAAAGTTCTGAAGACGTTATTGTTGGAATAGTTAGCCTAGTTATAGTGACAGTCTTTTGTATTATCACTATTCGCAAGGGTTTAGTAGCCGGAGCCCTAGCCCTAGCCCTAGCCCTAGCCGTAGCCCTAGCCGGAGCCGGAGCCGTAGCCGTAGCCCTAGCCGTAGCCCTAGCCGTAGCCGTAGCCGTAGCCGTAGCCCTAGCCGTAGCCCTAGCCGGAGTTTTTGTAATTTTTAGTGCTTATATCGGCTGGCGTAGTTTAAAGGGAGATGAAAGAGATCCTTGGATTCGCTCTTATGCTATTGCTTTTGCTGCTACAGGTGGTACAAGTTTTCATGGTGCTGATTTAACTGACGCTGATTTTACAGGTGCAATTCTGAAAAAAACGGATTTCAGAACAGCAAATCTAACGCGCACTCGTTTTTATGAAGCCAAAAAACTCGATTTTGCTAGACCGGGTAATACTATATTAAATAACCCTGCTGTTCTCAATTTACTCGTTACTCTTAATGGTAGAAATAAACCTTATATTGGTGCAAATCTGAAAGGTGCAAACCTAATAGGTGCAGACTTGAAAGAGGCTAATTTTAACAATGCTGATATTATTCAAGCCACTTTTCAAGGAGCTAATTTAGAATGGGCAAATCTGACTCTTACTCAAGCCGTGGGTACTAATTTCACCAAAGCTCAAATGACAGGTGCTTGTGTGGAAGCTTGGAATATTGAAAGTACAACTATATTAGATCATGTAGATTGTCGCTTTGTCTATCTTTTAAAAGATCCTAAACCGGGAACAGATAACCGGGAACGTCGTCCGAGTAGTGGGGAATTTCAACCAGGAGAATTTACCAAATTATTTGAAGAAGTTTTAAATACTGTTGATTTAATTTTCCAAAATGGTATTGACCGGAAGGCTTTTGTTAATGCTTTTGATCAAGTTCAAAATCAAAATAGAGATACAGAATTAGCTATTCAGAGTATTGAAAATAAAGGTGATAGTGTGGTAGTTGTTAAAGTTGCTGTTCCTGAAAATGCCGATAAAGAAAAGATTCACAGCGATTTTACTCAAAATTATCAATTAGCATTAGCAGCAGTTGAAGAAAAATATAAAGCAGTTTTACAAGCTAAAGATGAGGAAATAAATTTTCATCGTCAACAAAGTGGTAAAATACCAGAAATGATTATATCATTAGCTAATAAACCTATTAATGTTCAAATTGATAATAAAGTGGAGAATGAAAATATGACTAAGGATTCTAGCCGTAAAATTGAAATTGGTAATATTGGTGGAGATTTTAACGCCAGTGGACAAGCTTTGAATTTAGGTGAAATCAGTGGTACAGTCACAAATACTATTAATGAATTAGCAACTGCACCCGAATCAGAAAAACCAGGAATTAAAGAATTATTAACACAATTAAAAACAGCTATTGAAACTGATAGTAATTTAACAGAAAAAGAAAAAGAAAAGGCTTTAAAACAAGTTAAATCTTTAGCAGAAGCGGCTCAAAATCCTCAAGAAAAACAGGATTTAGCAGATACAGCAATTACAATGTTAAAAGGAACAATTGCTCATTTACCAACGGCGGCGAAATTAGTGGAAGAATGTGGTAAATTATTACCATTAATTGCTGGTTTTTTAGGTTTAAGTTAAAACGTATTTTCTAACCACCCTGTTCTGAAAATATCGTTAAAATGGGAGGTAGAACCTCCCGGAAAGCATTCCCGGTCGGAGACTGGAAGGGATAAATAGATAGAGGTATGAATCATGACTGCTGTAATTTTACAAATACCAAAATCACTAAAATTCACAGATGATAAATTTGTGGAAATGGTTGCGGCTAATAAAGATTTACGTTTAGAATTATCCTCACAAGGAGAATTAAGTATTATGTCACCAACAGGAGGAGAAACCGGAAATAGAAATTTTGAAATGTGTCTAGATTTAGGATATTGGAATCGCCAAAATGGTTTAGGAAAGGCTTTTGATTCTTCCACAGGTTTTAAATTACCTAATGGCGCTACCCGTTCCCCAGATGTCTCTTGGATAAGGATAGAAACATGGAATGCACTTACACCGGAACAAAGAAAAAAGTTTCTACCATTATGTCCTGATTTTGTGATTGAATTAGTTTCTGAAAGCGATGATTTAGCCGATACTCAAGCCAAAATGCGGGAATATATGGCCAATGGTTTACGCTTAGGTTGGTTAATTAATCCTAAAAATAAACAAGTAGAAATTTATCGTCAAAATCAAGATATAGAAGTTTTAGAATCTCCTCTAAATTTATTAGGAGAAGATGTATTACCAGGTTTTATTTTAGATTTACAACCAATTTTTTTATAAAAGGTTTTGTTTATGTAGACGCGGTTTCTAACCGCCTTTGGAAATATCGTTAAAATGGGAGGTAGAACCTCCCGGAAAGCATTCCCAGTCAGAGACTGGGAACGAGGGAAGAGATACAGCATTTTCCACACTGGTGAGGTACAAAATTGAATCATGAAACTCTTGTGGTGCGGGCATCTTGCCCGCTAAGTATGTAACTCATAACATCGGGAATTACTTGTTATCCCAGTCTGAATTATACACAAAATGGAGAATCCCCTCGGATTTAGCAAGGGGATAATTAATGGCCAATTCAAAAATCTAGCCTAACAACTCAATGTTAGTAAAAATAAAGTCCTGAATTGATATATTTTCTGCTATTTCTGTATTGATTTCCCGACGGTTGAGAATGTAGTAATTACCTACTTTTTCATACTCATCAGTAAAATCACTTTTACCGCCCTTTTGTGTGCCGGTTTCGGGGTCATGATAAACAGAATTGTAGGTGTGAGAAAGATATCCTTCCCCTGTATCGTGACTGCTAAAAGTATCAATAGTTACGAAAGTACCGTGGATTAAACGGTGAACGTGGCAAACTTCATTGTTACGCACTTTGTACTTATCTCCTTCTGACTTTCCACCAACAAAAATTTCTACTGCGCCGGTTGCGTCAGTGTTACCGAGTCTAAAAGTATTTGCGCCGTGGGTTTGCTCAAACGCCCGACGGACACGGTGAACAGCGATTTCCCAAGCTTGTCCATGAATAGCTTTTTTAGCGGCTTCGTCTTCTACATTGAGAACTTCAGCTTTCATATTGGCCTCAATCCGCACTTGACCTGTAATCACTTGATCGTTATACTTGTAAGTAATATCTGCGGTATAGCCAGGGAAATTTTCATCCCAAGTATAACGGTTTTGATAGGCAGCCCGGAAAAGTTCTTGGGCTGAGATTTGAGTAATTGTCATTGTCTTTGTCCTCCGGTTATAAGTTAAAATAGCTTTTTATCGTTGCTGATATTAGGATAGAGGTAATTATCAAGGTTCGCATAGTCCCCAAATGGGTACACTTATGGCTAAAACTCTCCACGCCATTTTCCAAGCGATCGCTAATGTCCAAAATGAGCAAGAATTAAAACTAGCTCTCATGGATACCATTGGCGACCATTTTGCAGTACAACATTGGGGTATTGATCTTCTAGATTACCAATTAAATACTCAAATTCAAGTTCCCCAAATTCCCGCTGTCTGTTTAGAAGCTAACCCCATTGGCCGCTATGTTGTGGAACGTCACGCTCCCACCCATGAGCAGTTAATTTTATCCCCTGAAGACTGGAAAAACTATTGTACTCGTCACGAACACGTTATGACTGGTCCTATAGTTTGTAATGGTCAATTGGTGGGGACTTTAAATTTTGCTCGTGACCCAGGAAGTCAGCCTTTTGATAGTAATGATTTAGCTGATTTAAGTGCGGTCTGTTTACATTTGTCGGCGAAAATGGCGACACTCCAAATACCACTAAAAACCTCTGTATCTACTGGTAGTTGTCCTATTACAGCCCGGGAATTAGAAATTGCTAAATTAGTAGCCCAAGGTTTAACTAATAGGGAAATAGCTGTTAAATTATGGATTACTCAAAATTCTGTCAAGCAAGCTTTGAAAAGGATGTTTCGTAAGTTAGACGTTTCTACTCGTGCGGAAATGGTGGCAAAACTACAATATCAGTTAGTTTCTTAATAGCTACAAGTAGATCATAATAAAATTAAATCCCCGATTTCTTAAAAAAGTCGGGGATTTGGGTATTTAAATATATTACTCTTTGGATACAGCTAATATGCAAAATTTTTGTTAATGTATAAACAATACGATGCTATTTTGATAATGGTAGCTTAGGTTCAGAATTTTGTATTTGTTAACATGATTTTATTCATAATATTATGCACCAATTATTATCTGGAGCTTTATCTATCGAAAAATTGACGGTAAAAATCTCCAATTTACCTCCGTCATTAGCCGGATTAAAGTTGGTACAAATGTCAGATTTTCACTATGATGATGATCTATTATCAGAAAAAATGTTAATAGAAGCAATCGCAATTAGTAATGCAGCAAAACCAGATTTAGTAATTTTAACTGGTGATTATGTTAATACAATTGCTAAACCAATTCATCAACTAGCACTAAGACTAAAAACCTAGAAAGTCTTTATGGTACTTATGCTATCCTTGGTAATCATGATATTTATTATCCCAGTTCAAAATTAGAAATTACAAATGCTTTGACAAATGTGGGAATTAATGTACTTTCAAATCAAATTGCTTATCCCGTGGGAAAAAAATTAGCTCTAGTGGGATTAGCAGATTTTTATGACAGAGAATTTAATCCAGAAGTGATTATGAATCAACTTGATTCTACTACACCTTGTATAGTCTTATCTCATCAACCAGATACAGCCGAAATTCTGAAAAAATGGCGGGTAGATTTACAATTATCAGGTCATAGTCATGGTGGACAAATCGTTATTCCTGGTCTGGGACCAGCAATGATTTACTATACAAAAATAGTCAAAAGAATACCGAAAAAAATTCGCCGTAAATTACCATTTTTACGGAAAACCCATTCTATATTACGTCACTGGCAATGGTCAGAGGGTTTACATATAGTGGGAAATAATCAATTGTATGTTAATCGGGGTTTAGGAACTTATTTCCCAGGACGGTTATTTTGTCCACCAGAAGTTACTATTATTACCTTGGAAGTTTCTTAATCTATTTCCTTCTTGGCACTAAACAAAAATATTATGGTATAATGGGAAGTTAGCATCAATTTGTGATTTCCTATGTCTGCTACACCCTTCGTCTTTGAGCTAGATTCTCCCAACTCCACTAAATCTGAATTTCTCCCCCCTCTTCTTGGTGCTTCCGTGACAGAGTTAACTGCTTGGGTGCAGCAGCAGGGACAACCTGGTTATCGGGGTAAACAATTGCATGATTGGATCTATAATCACGGTGTACGATCTCTAGCTGATATTTCCGTATTTCCGAAAAATTGGCGGTTACAAGTTGCAGATATTCCCGTAGGCCGTTCTTCTCTACATTACCGCTCTGTTGCCCCGGACGGTACAGTTAAATATCTCCTCAAATTGGCTGACGGGGAAATTGTGGAAACAGTCGGTATTCCCAGCGATAAACGTTTAACTGTCTGTGTTTCTACTCAAATCGGCTGTCCCATGGCTTGTGATTTCTGTGCTACTGGTAAAGGTGGTTATAAGCGTAATCTGACCCGTGGGGAAATTGTTGACCAGGTGCTAACTGTCCAAGAGGATTTTCAAGAACGGGTCAGTAATGTGGTATTCATGGGTATGGGTGAACCCTTGTTAAATACGGAAAATGTGATTTTAGCAATTAAATCTCTTAATCAAGATGTGGGAATTGGTGCGCGATCGCTTACACTATCTACTGTAGGTATACGCGATCGCATTTTGCAAGTGGCCGAACACCAATTACAAATCACCCTGGCTGTCAGTCTCCACGCACCCAACCAAGCATTACGAGAACAACTGATTCCCAGCGCCAAACCCTACCCCATAGAAGACCTGTTAGCAGAATGTCGAGAATACGTAGAAATAACGGGACGCAGAGTTACTTTTGAATACATTCTTCTGGCGGGAGTTAATGATTTACCGGCACACGCTTTAGAACTATCAAAACGGCTGCGAGGATTTCAAAGTCATGTTAACTTAATCCCCTATAATCCCATAGAAGAAGTAGATTATAAAAGACCCACCCGTGACCGAATAGAGGCTTTTGTTAAGGTCCTTCAAGAACAAAATACTGCGGTTAGCGTCCGTTATTCTCGCGGGTTAGAAGCGGACGCTGCTTGTGGACAATTAAGAACGACAAAAAAGTAAGCTCCTCCCTGACAATTTCCTATCTTTTAGCATAAATACCTGGTGCGTAAGCCTCAATGACTTTACCTGTGCGAGTGCAAGTTATCATCAGATAGTCACAACTAGGGCATTGTGTCCTGGTAATTTGACTATCAGTAATATAGTGACGTTCAGCCGTACTACCACAATTTGGGCAATGAATCTTTTGTGATATTTGCATTTTAAAACCCCTGAAGTTAATAATTTTTTAGAAAAAGGAACAAAAATTATGTAATTATTGTGAATCTGAAACAGTTGATATCTTTAATTATCATCTTAAACTTGATAATTATTATCATCATGCCTAAGATATATAAATTTACTTTTAGATGTCAGTTTTTTGGTTTAGCTGTGATCCCTATTGTGTAATCCTTGAGATAGCCTTGTTTTTTGGACAAATATCAGTTATTTTCTTATTGGGGACTTAGCAGATAGGAAAAGGGCAAAACTGTAATCAAAGTCACAAAATTAATAATTTTATATTTAATTAATATTTGCACAGACAAGATTTCTATTTCAGAAGTTATACAGTTATTATGGGGTTAATCATATTGTATTTAATGATACTAGTTGACTTAACCATGAATAAAAAAGTAGGTAGTCATACCAAAGGCCAGGACTATGACAAATTTCCGCACCAAACTGGGTTCTAGTCTGCGAGCAAAATGAGCGCATAAATAACCACCTAAAGCACCACCGAAGGACATAATAATAACTTGAGGCCAAGTAATCAAATTAGCGAACATAAAAGGAATAATGGCCACACCATTAATACCAGAAGTGTTGAATGTTAAGATTTTGAGGATTGTGTCCAAGTTGTGCATTGGTATTGGTGATACCAAATTTGATCAATTAATGACTCTATTCTCAAT
>Ga0194041_10000386_pt1 | contig 17521 bp, 15 predicted proteins | sample JunL449m_MetaG_FD_160082 | JGI IMG/M metagenome (GOLD analysis project Ga0194041, IMG submission 160082) | Anoxic zone freshwater microbial communities from boreal shield lake in IISD Experimental Lakes Area, Ontario, Canada - Jun2016-L442-9m | ecosystem: Environmental > Aquatic > Freshwater >...
GGAGGCTTTACTGTTGCTGATAAAAGTCTTTCTACTCAGGAAATGTTAACTAGAGTTGATTGGGCATTACAAGGCTTAACTCACACCAAAGATATCAAAGGAATTCATTCAGGTTTAGAGGTGAAACCAGAATGGTTGAAAGTGCTGGAATTAGCTTTTGAAGAAGGATTACAAGATAAAGTAATTGCTAAAAATATGTGCATATCTGAACGGATGGTACGTCATTATTGGAGTAAGTTACAAGACGCTTTAAATATTTACCCAGAAGAAGGTAAAAATATCCGTATTCAAACAGAAATGAGAGCTAGAGCCGAAGGATTAATTGATTAATTAACTAACAAATAAAGTTAGTAGAATCAATAATATGTTTTCCATTATTAAGGTTTTGAGATTGGAATAAAAGCTTATGCAAACTCAATTTTGGAAAAACCTACAGGAAGAAATTTATTTTGTTTCTGTAGGCAAATTATCAGAAGTTATCATTACTAGTTTTAGTCTAGTATTGATTAGTCATTTCTTATTAACTTGGGGTTGGTCATTTTCTATATTTCCAGCAATTTTTGTTATAGTTGTAAACGGTATTAGTCTTATGTCTTTATATCAATATAATCAAACAATTAAATCTGGAATTAAAGCTCGTAAAACCATGATTGAAGCTACATTTGAAACAATTCACAATGGCCCATTACAAACTCTAGCTAAAATTTTACGTCTCGTCAAAAGAAAAGATTTACCCATTAATAATTTGCTACCTTTAATAGAACAAGAACTTGAAGAATTAAATCAAGAGTTACGAGGAATATATGAATTTTGGCAACAAGAAACTCTTAATCAAGATACTAGCCTTTATTTAGGAAGTAATGTAGTTATAGATTTGCGAAACCCTTTACCTGAAATTCTCTATCAAGTTTATACCTATACCTTAGAACGGGATTTTCCCTGTTTCAAAACCCTCAAACTAAAAATCCATAGTTTTGAGCCTATAGATGAAAGTAGTTTGAGTATTGAAAATAAGCGAGGACTTTGCAGATTTTTAGAAGAAGCCCTATGTAATGTTGGTAAACACGCCATAGGTATCACTTGTTTACAAGTTAATTATTCAGTAGAAAAAGGACTTTACACCCTGAGAATTATAGATAATGGTTTAGGAATTTACCCATTAAAAGAAGGTTGGGGAACAAAACAATTTAAAAATTTAGCCAAACAAATTCAAGGTAAATTTAGGCGAGTTCACCTTGAAAATCAAGGTACTATTTGTGAGTTATCTTGGCCTTTGTCAAATTCTGCCCAGTGGCAATAAAAACCAGGAAAATTAGAAAATATTGTGTTTTCCTTCTGCTCAAATAGCTAACTGTGCCAATACTGTGCCAAGATAGAGAATCAGGGACTATATTCAGCAAAAGGAAAGCTAAAAACCGCCGTGCAGATTACATTTTTAGGGACGAGCTCCGGTGTACCTACAAGATCACGCAATGTTTCCAGCGTGGCAATGAGATTGCCACAACGGGCAGAAATGTGGTTATTTGACTGTGGGGAGGGAACTCAACATCAAATTTTGCGGAGTGAATTAAAAATTAGCCAACTATCCCGAATTTTTGTCACCCATATGCACGGTGATCATATTTTTGGCTTAATGGGATTGTTGGCTAGTTGCGGTTTAGCAGGTAATGTAGACAAAATTGATATCTACGGTCCACAGGGCTTAAATGAATACTTACAAGCCGCTTCCCGTTACTCCCATACCCATTTTTCCTACCCCATTAAAGTGCATACTGTTCAACCGGGGGTAATTTATGAAGATAGTGAATTTACAGTCACCTGTGGTCTTCTACATCACCGTATCCCTGCTTTTGGCTATCGAATAGCAGAGAAAGATAGAAGCGGACGTTTTGATATAGACAAAGCCAAATCCCTACAAATTCCTTCAGGTCCTATTTATGGACAACTTAAACGCGGTGAGACAGTCACCTTAGCAGACGGAAGAGTAATTAATGGTAGTGAATTATGTGGTCCAATAGAAATTGGCCGAAAAATTGCCTATTGTACGGATACGGTTTATTGTGATGGTGCAGTACAATTAGCTCTTGATGCAGATGTATTAATTCATGAGGCAACTTTTGCTCACCAAGATTCAGAAATGGCTTTTCAAAGGCTACATTCTACAACTACAATGGCGGCACAAACCGCTTATGTTGCCGGAGTTCGTAAACTAATTATGACACATTTTAGCCCCCGTTATGCTCCCGGTAATACTATTGAATTAAAAGATCTACTTAAAGAAGCAAAGGCAATTTTTCCTAAAACAATTATGGCTCATGATTTTATGGTTTATGATGTTCCTCGTAGACGCGAAATTGAATCAAGTTTGATTACCTAATCTACTCTATAATTTTCATTTATTCCTAATTTATCGCCCTCTAATTATGACCAATATTCCCCAAATTGGACAACCTGCACCGGATTTTTCGACCCCAGACCAAAACAATAATCTACTCAATCTTGCTGATATAAATCAGTGGATAGTTCTCTATTTTTATCCTAAAGATAATACACCGGGCTGCACCACCGAAGCTCAAGACTTTACAGAATTATCCCCCGAATTTACCACAGTGGGAGCAAAAATTATCGGTGTTAGTCCAGATTCTGCCACATCTCATTGTAAATTTATAGACAAACATAATTTATCAATTACCCTATTAACTGATCCTGAACATCAATTAATAGAGGCCTATGGTGCATGGCGTTTAAAGAAGTTTATGGGTAAAGAATATATGGGAGTTGCCCGTTCAACTTTTATGATTTCACCTGATAAAATTATCGCCTATGTTTGGCCTAATGTCAAAACAAAAGGTCATGCCGAATCTGTACTCAAAAAAATCAAGGAATTAGTAGCTATTTAAAGTTTTACGGTCTGATTTGTCAGATTTTATTGATATAGCTGTGATTTCTCCTCCTTAGATATTTGATTTTTCAAATGTTAATTAATTTAAACTTTACTTGACTGAATTATGTTAATGAAATAATATAACCATTCAAACCTTATACAATAGAAATATCAATTCTATTATTTGTATTATGGTTCAATTCATCCAAGCGCAAAACATAGGCATTGCCTATTTAGAAGCAAAATTTAGTCTAAAACAAACCAACAATGAAGCATTTTTTCCTGAATGGTTAGAAAATCTGCCAGAAATCTCTGATTTAGAAAAACAATATCTAGACAAAGTAAAATTGCATTTTCTCAGATTAGCTAAATATCCTCCTTTATCGGAAGAAACAGTCAAGTTAGTAGTTTTATCTCCCTTACTCAGTTTAGCTGGATTTTATGATGAACCTTTCTTTATTAGGAGTGAATCATCAATAGAAATCGCAGTCGAAAATGAAGACGAAGTTATCAGAGGTAAAATTGATGTTTTAGTTATCCAACAACAATTATGGTTATTAGTAATTGAATCTAAAAGAACTACTTTTTCTCTCTTAGAAGCCATACCTCAAGCACTTACTTATATGCTGGCTAATCCTCATGCTACAAAACCTCTATTTGGATTGGTAATGAATGGAAGTGATTTTATTTTTATCAAATTTTCGCAAATTAATCAAGCCCAATACGCTTTGTCTGATCAATTTACACTCTTCAAGCGAGAAAACGAACTTTATCAAGTTTTCCGAATCTTAAAAAAACTAAGTCAAATTTTGAATTAACCATTAATTAATTATGTCCAGTCGTCCTATCTACCTCGATTGTCATGCTACTACCCCCGTTGATGAAAAGGTAATGGCTGCTATGATTCCCTACTTTACAGAAAAGTTTGGCAATGCGGCTAGTATTAGCCATATTTATGGTTGGGAATCAGAAGCCGCTGTTAAACAAACACGGGAAATTTTAGCAGCAGCAATTAACGCAACTCCAGAGGAAATTGTTTTTACCAGCGGTGCAACGGAAGCGAATAATTTAGCCATTAAAGGAATTGCTGAAGCTTATTTCCAGAAAGGTCAACATATTGTCACTATTGCCACGGAACATAAAGCAGTTTTAGATCCTTGTGAATATTTAAAAAATCTGGGTTTTGATCTCACAGTTTTACCAGTAGAAAAAGATGGATTAATTGATTTAAATCAGTTAGAAAAAGCCTTGCGTGATGATACAATTTTAGTATCTATAATGGCTGCCAATAATGAAATTGGGGTTTTACAACCAATAGCCGAAATTGGCGAAATCTGCCGTCAACGGCAAATTATTTTGCACACAGACGCAGCCCAAGCTATTGGGAAAATACCTTTAGATGTGGAAGAAATGAATATTGATTTAATGTCTCTCACAGCCCATAAAGTTTATGGACCAAAGGGTATTGGGGCTTTATATGTTCGCAGACGTAACCCAAGAGTCAAACTTGCTTCCCAACAACATGGAGGAGGACATGAAAAAGGAATGCGTTCTGGGACGTTATATACACCACAAATTGTCGGTTTTGGTAAAGCTGTAGAAATTGCCATAGCCACTCAAGAAACCGAAAATCAACGATTAACAGAACTAAGAGAAAGATTGTGGAAACAGTTATCTACTTTAGGAGGAATTTATATCAATGGACATCCTCAAAAACGATTAGCAGGAAACTTAAATATTAGTATTAAAGATGTAGATGGCACTGCACTTTCTTTAGGTTTACAATCAATAGTAGCTGTATCTTCTGGTTCTGCTTGTTCCTCCAATAATGTTGCTCCTTCTTATGTGTTGAAAGCCTTAGGACACTCCGATAAATTAGCTTATGCTTCCCTACGATTTGGTATTGGGAGATTTAATACAGTCGAGGAAATTGACCAAGTTGCCCAACGGATAATTTCTACTGTTCAAAGTTTAAGAACTGCGTCAGTAGTTAGTTGTTAAAAACAGCCTAAAAACCATGATACTCCTGATAGTAGTATCAATACCAATCAAGTTAGGAGAAAGTGATAATTTAGGCAAAAACATGACCTCCAGTCTTGTTGTTTGAGAATAACTTATATTTCAGTAATTGCCTATGAGGTACAAAGTTGAATGATAAAACTCTTGTGGTGCGGGCATCTTGCCCGCTAGATATGTACCTTATAACACCGGGAATGGCTGTAAGTTGTTTTTCTGACTAGAATGTTACTAATATAACAAAACAGGATATTTGCTGGTTTAATTAATCTGGAAATATAAAGAAATAATTAAAAATATCTAAAAATTAAATAAATTGTTATTACAGAACTATGCAAATGGGAATAAAGAGTGTATATTGGTTTCAACTTCAGTATACCGAAAGATTTATAGTCTACCAATTATGGGATACCCCCTAGTTCATCTTAGTTGTGAACTTGGGGGTATCTGTGTTTTATGTGACACTTATCGCCAACCTAACCAACGTAAGCAAGGGACAATGAGGTAATGGCTTATACTCAGGGAAAAGCTGACTAAGATACTCACCAGACTAAAAAAACCTAGAAGTGAAAATAGATCAAACGCGGTCGGTGAACTGGTAAAATGAAATAACTGCAACCCTAACCCTAAACGCGCGAAAATGGCTATCAAGTTAGCAGTACCTAAACCTGCGACAACAGCATAAGCGATTTGGTGAGTACGAAGGCCTAAACCCAGGGTTAAGAGGGGAAGTGAGATTAAAATCCAGATTATTAGGCTTTCTGTAAGATTTTCGCTGGTGATGAATTGACACGCTATCCAGCCTAAACTATAACCAATTAAACTCATTAAAGCTGTGATCAGAAATCGCCGCTTTTGTTCAAAACAGCCTGATAGGGTTAACCCCCAACCTGTTCCTAAACCTGCAAAAGCATATACTATGGTTTCTTTAACTACATAAGGTTGATTTTTAACTAATGTTGGTAATTGATAGACTAATTCTAGCCAGCGATCGCCTAAACTAGTGTGGTAAGCTAGAATAAAACCGATTATAGTCCCGATTCCCGCGCAGATGCTTGTGAGTATCATTACCCAAATAGTCACTAAACTAGCTAATAAAAACTTGCATATTCCCTGAATAATAGATAGAGTAGTATTACCTATGAATTGAGCAAATTCAGTAATTAATACTACTACAGATTCACCAATGGACTTCAGTAAACCTTTACCCAATGGTGGAGAAGCAATTTTAAGTAATCTTTTGTGAATAATATCTGCATGGGCTGGACGCAATCGTATATCATCCTGTACCATTTCATCTAATAGATCTGCTAAATCTAGTTTAATCTGTCGATGGTTACGCCATTGCAACTTACCAGTTAATCCGTCTTCCAACTCTGAAGGATACCTACCCGTAATTAGTTGAATCATAGTCCGACCCAAAGCATAAAAATCTGCCGATGGTCCAATATTACCGCCGCGAATTTGCTCCTGGGGACTATAACCGGACGAGTATAGGCGCGTAGAAATAGAGTGCGATCGCCAAACAGAACCGCTCAATTGTTTAGCACCTCCGAAATCAATTAGCACCAATTGATCATTTTTACTAGGGGCTGCGGGAGTAGAACTACGCAACATTAAATTAGAAGGTTTAATATCTCGGTGAATAATTTGACGTTGATGTAATTCCCGTAAAATCATCACAGCTTGAATAAACCAACCCAATACCAAATCTTCAGAACAACCTTGAGGAGAATTTATTAATACCTCCTCCAAAGTATAACCATTGATTTTTTCCATCACCAAACATGGTAATTGATGGGGTTTAGGATTAGCTAAATTGATTTGAAAATAACCGTCACTCTCAACTATAGGCACTCCAGAACTACGGAAACTACTTAAAACCTCCGCTTCTTGAATAAACAATTCCAGAGCCTTATGTGAAGTTTCCACCAGCACCTTGAGGACCTTTTCTGTTTGTGTTTTTTCATCCCAAATAGTATAAATTTGGGCAAACCCTCCCGTACCTAGAGGTTTAAGAGGGAAATAGCGGTCTAATAGATGCAGAGGTGCGCCACAACTGTGACAGAACTTATTACCCCTGGGTTGGGGATAAGGACGTTGACAATCAGGATTGATGCAGTGAACCGCAAGATGTTCATTCACTAAGGTTTTTGAGAATTATGATCTAAAAAATGCTCAGTTGATGGTTAAAATAGATAGTGACTAATTTTTGATGATCAAAATCAGGTTATCAAATTTTTGGGAAAGATGCTCAATTAATGCCCAATTATAGCACATTATTACACAAATTGCGCGTACAAGCCTACCCTAGTCATTCTTAAATATCTGAATACAACAGGATTTTATTCCCAACTCCCACTATAATTTACGACTTGGCTAGGAAATCGGTCATAAATCAAATTAGATTATTATATGTAACTATTAAAAACTCACAAAAGTTATAGTTAGACAATAACAATTAATGGCAGTCAGATTTTAGCAGCCACCGGAAGTGGGAAAATAAAATCATGAGAACAGAAGACTTAGAGAGGAAAAGCCGATAATATGCACTTGAGTGAAATTACCCATCCTAACCAGTTGCATGGTTTGTCAATTCGGCAGTTAGAACAAATTGCCCGTCAAATTCGTGAAAAGCACTTACAAACAGTAGCAGCCTTTGGAGGGCATTTAGGGCCTGGTTTGGGAGTCGTCGAATTAACACTGGGACTGTATCAAACCTTAGATCTAGATCGGGATAAAGTCATCTGGGATGTAGGACATCAAGCCTATCCTCATAAATTAATTACCGGACGCTACAGTAATTTTGACACTCTCCGCCAAAAAGACGGCGTTGCAGGTTATCTCAAACGCTGCGAAAACAAATTTGATCATTTTGGTGCTGGACACGCCTCTACAAGTATTTCCGCCGCCTTGGGAATGGCTTTAGCCCGCGACTTAAAAGGGGAAAAATTCAAAACCGTTGCTGTTATTGGTGATGGGGCCTTAACTGGGGGTATGGCCTTAGAAGCTATTAACCACGCAGGACACCTACCCAAAACTAATCTACTGGTGGTTCTCAATGATAATGAAATGTCCATTTCTCCCAACGTGGGGGCGATTCCTCGTTATCTCAATAAAATGCGGTTGAGTCCTCCAGTACAGTTTCTCTCAGATGGAATTGAGGAACAGTTAAAACATCTTCCCTTTTTAGGTGAGTCTATTTCCCCAGAACTGGAACGCATTAAAGAAGGAATGAAACGGTTAGCAGTTCCTAAAGTTGGTGCGGTTTTTGAAGAATTAGGCTTTACCTACATGGGTCCAGTTGATGGACATAAATTAGAAGAGTTAATTGCTACATTCCAACAAGCACATCAAATTACTGGTCCCGTGTTGGTTCATGTAGTGACAACTAAGGGGAAAGGCTATGAAATAGCGGAAAAAGATCAAGTAGGCTACCATGCCCAAACTCCCTTTAATTTAGGCACAGGGAAAGCGATTCCTTCCAGTAAACCTAAACCCCCTGCTTATGCTAAAGTCTTTTCTCATACTCTAGTGACACTGGCAGCACAAAATCCTAAAATCGTCGGTATTACAGCGGCCATGGCTACTGGTACAGGCTTAGATAAACTACAAGCGAAATTACCTCATCAGTATATTGATGTGGGAATTGCTGAACAACACGCTGTTACCTTAGCTGCGGGTTTAGCCTGTGAGGGAATGCGTCCCGTTGCTGCTATTTATTCCACTTTTTTACAACGGGCCTTTGACCAAATTATTCACGATGTTTGTATTCAAAACCTCCCCGTATTCTTCTGTTTAGATCGGGCGGGGATTGTTGGCGCTGATGGTCCAACCCATCAAGGAATGTATGATATTACTTATCTGCGTTGTATTCCGAATATGGTGGTAATGGCTCCCAAGGATGAGGCCGAATTACAACGGATGGTTGTTACTGGGATTAACTATACAGATGGACCGATTTCTATGCGTTTCCCCCGTGGTAATGGTCATGGAGTCCCTTTAATGGAGGAGGGTTGGGAAGCTTTAGAAATTGGTAAGGGAGAAATTCTGCGTCAAGGTGATGATGTATTAATTCTCGGCTATGGTACGATGGTTTATCCGGCTATGCAAGCGGCGGAGATTCTCAGCGAATATGGAATTGAGGCAACTGTCGTTAATGCTCGTTTTGTTAAACCTTTAGATACTGAATTGATTTTACCTTTAGCTAAAGAGATTGGTAGGGTTGTAACTTTGGAGGAGGGTTGTTTAATGGGTGGTTTTGGTTCTGCTGTGGCGGAAGCTTTACTTGATGCTGATATTGTTGTACCTGTGAAGCGGATTGGTGTTCCTGATATTTTGGTAGATCATGCTACACCGGATCAATCTTTTGCTGCTTTAGGTTTAAGTAGTCCTCAAATTGCCGAAACTGTTTTACAGGCTTTCTTTAGAAAACAGGTTGCTGCTGTGGTGTAGTTTTTGTCTGAATGAGGATTTGCAGGGATACAGGATTTAATTATTTTGTATATGTTTGCTAGTCTTGTTTATTTTCCGAAGGTCAGGTAAAATGGCTGTAATATTGATTTTTTCGTTGGGAACTTCGGTCGCTTGCTGGGTAAGGGTTTTGGGAGTTTTTTTCTTGCTGTCGGTTGGTGGTTTTACTACTTTTTTCCTGACCTTCGGAAACTGTCTCTGGACACCTTGCTGGGTAAGGGTTTAAAATTGAGGAGTCCCCACTCGCTGGGGACATTAATTGAATGGAAACTCATAATCAGTTAAGTATGACTGAATGATCGGGTAATTAAGTCCCCACTCGCTGGGGACATTAATTGAATGGAAACTTATCTCCACTTGGAATGTAAGTTGTATTAATCGCTTTATGTCCCCACTCGCTGGGGACATTAATTGAATGGAAACAGTTTGAATAGATTACCCATTAGATTGGTATTTATTCCAGTGTCCCCACTCGCTGGGGACATTAATTGAATGGAAACTTTATCAGTTTGATATGTTCGCACTTTATCAACTAGTTTGTGTCCCCACTCGCTGGGGACATTAATTGAATGGAAACCATTAACATTAGGTACAATAACTTCATCACCTTTAACTAAGTCCCCACTCGCTGGGGACATTAATTGAATGGAAACAGATAGTGTTTCTCACCAATAGAATTGCTCCAATAATTAGGCGATAGAGTCCCCACTCGCTGGGGACATTAATTGAATGGAAACGTTTCCGGTGATTCCTGTTTTTTCTTGCTACGTTTAGTCCCCACTCGCTGGGGACATTAATTGAATGGAAACAATAGTACCTGTATAGATGTCTACATATCTACCTGGGTCCCCACTCGCTGGGGACATTAATTGAATGGAAACGGGACGTGGTCTAAGACAAAATAAACTTACTAGGGCATAACGTCCCCACTCGCTGGGGACATTAATTGAATGGAAACATGAATTTAATGAATGTAGATAAAGGCTATGCTGTAGCCCCTAAGTGTCCCCACTCGCTGGGGACATTAATTGAATGGAAACTGACCTTCCATACTTTCATGGTGTCTTTACTACAAGTCCCCACTCGCTGGGGACATTAATTGAATGGAAACGTTGCGCCGTGTGCTATTCCAGCGTCTTTACTTAAGTCCCCACTCGCTGGGGACATTAATTGAATGGAAACTAGTTTTAGTTCCCATGTTGTCTCCTGGTAGAACAAGTCCCCACTCGCTGGGGACATTAATTGAATGGAAACGAAGGAAGAGTTGAGGAGGTATTCTTGTGCTTCTAAATAAGGTCCCCACTCGCTGGGGACATTAATTGAATGGAAACCCTTTGATATAACTCTCTTTCAGCTTGAGGGTTTCTGTCCCCACTCGCTGGGGACATTAATTGAATGGAAACATCATATCTTCAATAGTCGTTATGGCCGTTTGTAGTCCCCACTCGCTGGGGACATTAATTGAATGGAAACAAAAGCACAGATAGTATATTTCCCTGGTCTAATCAAGTACATACCAACTTGTTTCCTATTCCCTAAAACTAAAAAACCTTATACCTCAAGAACATGAACCAAAAAACCCTTAAAAATCAACAAACCCACAATACCTAGCCACCAAACCAGCTAAAACTTGCAAATCTATCGGTTTAGAAATATACTCATTAACACCAGCAGCCAAACAAATTTCTCGATCTTCCTTCATCGCCCTTGCAGTTTGAGCAATAATCCCTATATGCTGATATTTAGGGTTTTCTCGTAATTGCTGCACCAAAATTAAACCATTAATATCAGGTAAACTCACATCCATTAAAATCACTTTTGGTTCTATTTCCCGCAGACTATTCCACATTTCCACCCCATTTTTTACCCAAATTACCTCATACCCCAATCTTCTTAAATAAATCCCCATTAATTCCCCATTTGCTAAATCATCTTCCACTAGTAAAACTACTGGTGATAAAGTCATATTATAATTAGAACAAGGATAGCTAACTACCTCTAAATCATTTTCTGCGGTTGTTTCTATAGCCGCTAAAACCTTTCCCATAGGCTTGAGAGGTAGTAAAATACTAAAACGAGAACCTTGATTAGGTATAGATTCTAATTCTAAATAACCACCGTGAATTTCTGCCAATTTTTGAGTTAATACTAACCCTAAACCCGTCCCCTCATGACAACCAGCAGCGATATTTAAAACTTGACTATAGGGTTGAAATAATCGACACTGATCTTCATACAAAATACCTATACCAGTATCCCAAACCGTAAACCGTAAAAATCCATCTTGTTGAGAAATCTGTAAGCCAACACTTCCTTTTATGGTAAATTTAATAGCATTAAAAAGTAGATTTAATAACATTTGTTTAAGTCGCAAGGGATCAGCTATAATATTTTTAATATTTGCCTGAATTTCCAAACGAATTATTAAACCTTTATGAGCAGCTTTCTCTTTTACTAAAGCTAAAATATTTTTGCACAAAGTAGAAATATCAATAACTTCCCATTGAACTTCTAGATAATTGGCTTCAATTTTCGAGAGATCTAAAATATCATTAATTAATTCTAATAAATGCTTACCACTAGAGTAAATAATATTTAAATATTCTTGATGACGGATTTTCTCAGATTCGTATCCCTGTGCTAATAGCAAATGAGTAAAACCAATTATCGAACTCAGAGGAGTGCGGATTTCATGACTTGTATTCGCTAAAAACTGATTTTTGAGTTGATTTGTGCGTTCTAGTTCTTGATTAAATTTAGCTAAATGTTCATAATGTCGCTGGGAAGATTGTATTTGTCGAAATTGTCCTAAAGCTGTCCGAAAAATTTGGATAGTTTGTGTAATTAATTGTAATTTTAAAGGCAAAAAAGCATCTTTAAATAATTCATAATTCGGTAAAAAGTTGCTAATATTAATGATTAACCATCCTTTTATTCCTTGAGAATCCTCAAATAAATACCAAGCACTTTGGTGTTCTTGAGTCTCCATTTCTTGTATATCTTCGAGATAAATAGATTGATTTAATTTCAGAATTTTGTTATCAATTGCGGGTATTATCTCCACAGTGGGAGTTAATAATAGTGAATCAGAAATATAAGAGATTTTACCGACTGTTTGCTGTTGTTCAAATATAGCAATACAGACAATAGATTGAGTGAATGTGATTAGATGATTATTTAAAGCTTTGTGAAGTTCATTGACCATGATTTGGAAAAGTTCTGTTTCCGTAGTTATTGGTGATGAAGTCATCATAGCTACAGAAATTAGATAATCCTGGAGACGAATTTGCAATTTATTTAAACTGTTTTCCAACCACAATTGATACCGCAAATGTTCAATTGTTGTTAAAATGGGTTTTTCCTCTATTTTTTGGTTTCATTGTGTTGTTAGCCACTGAGATTCTTTAATCAAAGATATGAGTGTAGTATTATTTCAATCCTAGATCTAATTTAATCCTATGTGCCAATGGTTCTATATTCCCTTGACGATAACATCAATATAAAATTGATAATAATAACTATCATCGCGGTTTATTAATCTTAATCTTTTTAGGTTCTTAGGTACTGATTATGCTAAACCGAGAAATTGAGACTTGCCTCCAGTTTCGCATACTAACTCCGGTAGAGTCGAAATTATTAAGATACTTATTATTACAATATAGCAAGGAAATAACCGAGCTTTACGGTGATCGAGTATTATTGTAAGCTTGAAGACTGTTGTATTCTCAAGTAGACTGCTGAAAAAACATTCTGCACACAACTAAAATGTAAACAGGATTTTGTATACTAACCTACAAATACTTTTTATAATGACTAAAATCACTTACGAGCCATTTTTTTAACAGTAACTTCATAATTATGGATATACAACAATTTGCCCAATTAATCATCAATGGTATTGCTGTCGGTAGTATTATTGCCCTAGGGTCAGTTGGACTGACCTTAACCTATGGAATTTTACGGTTGTCTAATTTTGCCCACGGTGATTTTCTCACATTGGGAGCTTATTTTACCCTAACGCTCAATAGTACAGGTATAAATATTTGGCTGTCAATGATTTTAGCTGCTTTGGGAACAGTAGGAGGAATGTTACTAGCAGAAAAATTACTGTGGTCAAAAATGCGGTCTATCCGTGCTACTTCCACAACTCTAATTATTATCTCTATTGGACTGGCTTTATTTCTCCGTAATGGAATTATTTTTATCTGGGGGGGTAAAAACCGAAACTATGATCTACCTGTGATTCCAGCTTTACAATTTGGGACATTAAGAGTACCACAAAATCAATTATTGGTACTGGGACTGGCTATTTTAGCAATTTTATTCCTACACTACCTATTGCAAAATACCAAAATTGGTAAAGCAATGCGGGCTGTAGCTGATGATTTAGATTTAGCTAGAGTTTCCGGTATTAATGTTGATAGAGTAATTCTGTGGACTTGGGTAATTACTGGGACTTTTACTTCTTTGGGTGGTAGTATGTATGGGCTAATTACGGCAGTTCGTCCGAATATGGGTTGGTTTTTAATTTTACCCTTATTTGCTTCGGTAATTTTGGGCGGAATTGGTAATCCTTACGGAGCGATAATCGCAGCGTTTATTATTGGTATTGCCCAGGAGGTTAGCACCCCTTGGCTAGGTTCACAGTATAAACAAGGTGTAGCTCTATTAATCATGATTTTGGTGCTGCTCATTCGCCCCAAGGGTTTATTTAAAGGCACGATTTAAGCAGCACCAGTCTACTTCTAATTAGTCAATGATATGGAAGTAGTAGGCTGCTACCAAAAAGTTAACACCCAAAAGTAGTAAGGCCCAACCAGTACGGAAGACGTAGGAAGGTTTAGCAGCAGGTTTGCTTTTAGCAGTCATAAGCGGTTCTCCTAATTTAGTGACTTTTTAAGAAATAGCAAACTCACGGGCCAATTTTGCAAATTCTTTAAAAATATTTTTGTAAGGTTGTTTAGTGGTCAGTTGTTGGTGGTCAGTTGTTGGTGGTCAGTTGTCAGTTGTTGGTGGTCAGTTGTCAGTTGTTGGTGGTCAGTTGTTGGTGGTCAGGGGGGGAAGAATATTTTTTGTTATTTTTTCCCGGCTTTCTGCTCCCTGTCTTTTAATCTTCCCCTGCGTGGTAGGAACTGCGAACCAAAGGACCAGAACGGACATGATTAAAACCCATATCCTTGGCTATATTACCCAGTTCTGTAAATTCCGCCGGTGTCCAATATTTTTGAACAGGCAGATGTTCCAAAGAAGGACGCATATATTGACCAATGGTAAGGCGATCGCATTTCACAGAGCGTAAGTCCGCCATAGTCTCAATTAATTCCTCCCTGGTTTCACCGTGACCCACCATTAGACCTGACTTTGTGGGTATCTGATAATTCAATTCTTTAACTATGGCTAATACAGACAAAGAGCGGTCATATTTTGCCCCTCGGCGCACGGTTGGGGTTAACCTGCGGACTGTTTCCACATTATGGTTAAAACAAGCTGGTTGAGCCTGAACAATCATCTCTAAGCTGTGACGTTGAACTGCTACACCTCCACTACCCCAAAAGTCCGATGTCAGCACCTCAATTTGAACTTCTGGATTTAGGTGTAAGATAGTATTCATTGTTTCCACAAAATGACCTGCTCCGCCATCAGCTAAGTCATCACGGGCAACAGAAGTTAAGACCACATACCGCAATCCTAAAATTTGTACAGATTCTGCCACCTTTTGGGGTTCTTCCCTATCTAAAGCCATTGGGGCATGACCCTTATCCACTTGGCAAAAAGCACAAGCACGGGTACAGGTTGGACCCATTAATAAAAAAGTGGCAGTTTTTTGGGCGTAGCATTCACCCCGATTTGGACAACGCCCCTCTTCACAAATTGTGTGAATTTGTCGCTGCTTAATGATACGTTGGATAGTGGATAGTTCACTCGCTTTGCCAATGGGACGACGTAACCAGCTAGGCATGGTGATCATTTCTGACTTGATATCAATTTGTTGTGGGGAATTCATATATGAAACTGCTACTTGATTTTTGATAGTTTATGTAGTGTAGGCATACAAGATTTAGTACACGCCTATACCGTTCTTCCCTAAGCAGGATTCCTGTGCTAGGGAACAAAAATAAAGAAAGTTATTTGGTAACAATGTGTAGTCTACAGAACTATAATACAAATTTATGAGAATATCAGTGGAACGTTCATACAATACTCGTATTTAGGAAGTTTATGTTAGAAAATACTCTTTCCCAATCTACATAGATTTTGGATATAGTAGAGAAATTCTTAAAAACAATCGGCAACCAGCCATCTAAACATAAATTTCTAGTAGAGTGATCAGTTGTGGCAAATAATAAAATTTTAGTTATTGACGACACTACTGTTGTCAGGGTGAAAGTCCGAGAAATGTTACCTCCAGGTAATTTTGAGGTAATAGAAGCCAAGGACGGGTTGGAAGGGTATAATCTAATGCTCAAGGAAAAGGTCAGCTTGATCATGCTGGACTTTTTGCTGCCAAAAATGAGTGGTTGGGAGGTTTTCCAGAATATTCAAGCTCAACCAGAGTTACGGAAAATTCCTTTGGTAATTATGTCAGGTCGTAAAGAAGAGGTAACGGAAAAATTTGGAGAACCATTTGAATATTTTGAATTTCTAGGTAAGCCTTTTGATCAAAAGCAACTCATTGCCTCCATTAAGTCAGCAATGATTAAGTCTAAAATTCCCCGTCCAGACTTCAACCAGTCTTTAACTACCGAACCTCAACGACTGGCTTCAGTTAGTCGGGCTGTTGGTAGTAGCAATTCATCTGCTGAGATTAAATTACTAAATAATAAAATTGTCAAGATGCAAGGAGAAATTGATGGCTTAAAAAAACAGCTTAATCAAGTTGTGAGTTTTATCAAGCAGAAAATTAAATAAGTAGCTGATAACAGGTAAGAGCAAAGAAGTAGAAATAAGCTATAACTTTAAATATTTTGCCATAATATTCTCTCTTTGCTCTGTTCGCTGTTACCAACTGGTAATTTAGCATCACAATTATCTGAGATCCTTGATTCAAAACCCGCAACCTGATAAAATTTGTAAAATCACAGAATATAGCAATAAATTGATTATGTCCAATTTCATGATCATCGCCCAACTACGGAATATGATTTTCTCACTATTCCTAATTCTGAGCATTAGTTTCATGGTTCCTACAACTGCTGGAGCTTCTAGCTTGGGAATTGAATCAAATTCTCTTAGTCCTTGTCCAACTTCCCCTAATTGTATTGTTAGTCAAAATGCTGATACTCAACACGCTATCGCCCCAATTACCTATCATGTAACAATAGATAAAGCTAGAGAAACCCTACTTAAGGTTCTCACAGTTGTTCCCCGCACAGAAGTTATCAAACAAACTGATAATTATATTCATGCTATTTCTAAAAGTCGCATTTTCAAATTTATTGATGATGTAGAGTTTTATTTCCCTAGCAATGAGTCAGTTATTCATGTTCGTTCTTCGTCTCGTTTGGGAGATTTTGATTTTGGTGTTAATCGCACTCGCTTAGAGCAAATTCGATTAGCTTTACAGGATTTGAATATTTGATTTTAGTTTTTTTACTTATTCCCTATTTCCCAGAGCAAAAAGACTCCCGACAACAAAACCGCCAAGATGTGCCCAATAGGCTACTCCTCCCGTTTCTATACCCATTTTAGCCGCTGTTTGGAGACTAGCAAAACCAGAGATGAGATTTTGCACAAAGAAAATACCAATAATTAGTAATGCTGGAATATTAATTGTGGTGATAAAAAAACCTAAAAAGATTAAGGTGGTAATTCTGGATTGGGGAAACCAGATTAAATATGCACCTAAAACTCCAGCAATTGCTCCACTTGCTCCCAAGGAAGGAACAACGGAGTTAGTATTAATAAACCATTGACATAACGCGGCTAAAAATCCACAGGTTAAATAAAACAGTAGATATTTAAAATGTCCTAAGCGGTCTTCAATATTGTTACCAAATACCCACAGATAGACCATATTTGATATTAGGTGCAACCAACCTCCATGTAGGAATTGTGAGGTAAATAAGGTTGTCCATTCTCCAAACCAATTGGTGGTTAATTCTTGGGGTATGACCGCATACAATTGAAAAAAATGTTCTAGTTGTAGAT
>Ga0194041_10000392_pt1 | contig 17480 bp, 11 predicted proteins | sample JunL449m_MetaG_FD_160082 | JGI IMG/M metagenome (GOLD analysis project Ga0194041, IMG submission 160082) | Anoxic zone freshwater microbial communities from boreal shield lake in IISD Experimental Lakes Area, Ontario, Canada - Jun2016-L442-9m | ecosystem: Environmental > Aquatic > Freshwater >...
TAGCTGATTCTCGAGCAAGCCAAGCCCCAGTTCGCATGCCGTGTTCAGAATCAGTAAACCCGCGGGAATCTAACTCGGCAAGAACTTGAACTGACACAGCGTCAACAAACCTACGGGTCTGTTCAATCTGAGTCACAGCCAAACACAACTCATCGCCCGAGAACACCGATGGGTCGCCCTGGGCCAGATGCGCGAGCGCAGTGCAGGCACCATCTAGATCAGCAAAGAAGGCTGGTTCGGGCAGTTGTGAGTCTGTTTGTCGGGACTGCTTATCGAACATATGTTCTACAATAAACAAGGGGTGTGACACTAACCAGAACAACGCTCCCAGCCAAAGATCGAGCCCGGCGCGAGCATCTTGTCGCGCGCTTCACCGCTCAATGTGCGAAACTTGCTCCGGTGAGTGACGAGTTGATTCAGACAGTACAAAGCGAGGCCTCTGAGCGCATGGCTAAGGCTGTGACGCACACAAAGTCTGAATTTGCAGGTGTGCGAACGGGTCGGGCAACGCCGGCGCTTGTCGAAAAGCTGCCAGTTGAGTACTACGGCTCGACGATGCCCTTGCAGCAATTGGCCGGGTTCTCGGTGCCAGAGGCTCGAATGCTCTTCATCACACCATTCGATAAGGGCGCAATGCCGGCCATCGAGAAGGCCCTGCAGAACTCGAATCTCGGGCTGAATCCATCGAATGACGGTATTACTGTGCGCTTGGCTTTCCCGCCGCTCACTGAGGAACGCCGCAAGGAGTTTGTGAAGCTCGTCAAGGCAAAAGCTGAGGACGGCCGGACAGCAGTTCGAAGTGCACGTAGAGATGCTCGCAAGGACCTTGAAGCACTCGAGAAGGACGGCGATATCTCCTCAGACGATATGCACCGTGCAGAGGCTGAATTAGATCGAACAACGAAGCAGTTCGAGGCGGAGATCGATGACGCTCTCAACACCAAAACAGTAGAGCTCCTCGAGGGGTAACCGAGCAGATTCTGCGGCTCGGGTTTACCCGCAGCACAAGGACGCAAGACAGAGCGAGAAGGCCAGGAGGATAGTGATGAGTGACGAGAATGATCCTGAAGAGGGTCGCACAGAGGGCGTAAGAATTATTGGGGCTCAAGAAGCAGCCGAGGCTGCTGGACGCAGCGATGTTGTGCGTCGTCGCCGTGGAGGCCAAAAGAAGTACGGCGACCGGCCCGATGAGCCAGCGGCCAGCGCCGATCTGCCAAAGATCACAATTTCGACCACAGAGGACGACCCTGCGAGTAACCCAGAGCGCTATGGGACAACAGCCGGAACCTCCGACGATTTTGACGGTAGTGCGGATGGCCCCATATGGGCCGATCCGCCAGTCGAAAGATATGGCCCAACTGATGAGAACGGCGACCGAATTGAGGTTGGTCACGCACGGATGATCCCCCCGGAGCCAAAACAATCAGCGGCTGGCGTGTTCGCACCTTCTGTCGACGAACCCTATGGAGACCCTCGCTACATGACTGACCCAGACGAGTTCGATCAGACCGCCACCGAGCAGCCATATGCCGAGGATGATTCCTTCGTACTTCCACATTGGACTGAGCCCCCCACCGGGCAGGTTCCAAAGGTGGTCATTGGTGATGACGCACCCGAGCCCGAGCCGTTGGCAACTCACTCAAATCAGCCACGCTGGCGTGATGAGGGTGAGCGCGAGGCCGGTACTGACTTTGACGATTTGGTAGATGATGGCCCGCCTCTCGGCGCGTTAAGTGGTGAAGCTGGCAGCTTGGTAGCTGATGATTTCTTCTCGGAGGATCGCGGCGAAGGCGTATCTGGAAGTGATTCCCAGGATGCACTTTCCGATTTCTCACCGGAGGGTGATTTCTCTGATCTTGACTCTCCTCGTGGTGGGTCGGGCCGAAGGCGGCAACGAACGACATCGACGGTAGGCGCCGCAGGTGCCAAGGAATCAGATGCAACAGATCGTGGAGACGGTTCAGAAGGTGAAGTTCAAGGGTCTGACCCGCTTTCCTCTAGCGGTTCAGGAGGTGGCACAGGAGCAACTACCGGCGATGAAGGTGGCGGCGAGCGCAACTTGGGAACAGCCATTGCCGTGGGAGTTGGGCTTGCGATTCTGGGCCTAGTTTGTTTCAAACTTGGAGCGCTTCCAACGGCCTTACTGGCGACTGCAATCATTACGTTTGCAGCATTTGAGTACTTCACTGCAGTTCGTAGCAGCGGGCACAATCCAGCCACTTTGTTGGGGCTCGTGGCTGTTGCAGGTCTGGTGTTTGCGACCTTTACCTCTGGCCTCAGCGCTTTTCCGGTCGTCATGGGACTCACGGTGATCACTGGCTTGCTGTGGTACCTGTGGGTTGCGCCGGGTGAGCATTCAGTGTCGAACCTTGGAATGACCTTGCTTGGTGTCATGTGGATTGGATTCCTCGGATCGTTTGCAACACTGTTTCTTGGCCTTGGCAAGCAGCTAGAAGATGCAAGTCCATCGCTCACCTCGAATCCGGGGATTGGCGTGTTGTTTGCAGCTGTCGTCGTAGCAGTCAGCCACGATGTGGGTGCGTTCTTCGTGGGTAAGTACATGGGAAGTACGCCGTTGTCAGCGGCAAGCCCAAACAAGACTCAAGAGGGCCTCATCGGCGGTGTGCTGAGCGCGTTAGTAGTGACCGTTGTAGTGGTTGGATTTGGCAGCATTTCACCGATCGGTGACAGCATCCCTCGAACCATTGTCTTTGCATTCCTCTGCGCACTAGCTGCGCCTCTTGGAGATCTCAGCGAGTCGTTTATCAAGCGTGATCTGAAAGTTAAAGACATGGGTTCTGTGCTGCCAGGACATGGGGGAGTGCTCGACCGATTCGATGCCCTTCTCTTCGTTCTGCCGACTGCGTACTTCGTGACCGTGTTGTTCAATGTCTGGACTGTCGCAGCGTCCTGACGGGTTGGTGCGTGGTGAGATCAAGTTCTGGATCTTGTTCCTGAGAGCAATCAAGAGTGCTGCCCGGCGACCGCCACTGGCTGTCGGTACGATGGGATGACCATGACTACGGTTGCTGTACTTGGATCAACGGGATCTATTGGAGTTCAGACTCTTGAGGTGATCGCCGAGCAGGCTGATCGCTTTGAGATTGTTGCTTTGGGCGCGGGTAGTTCCATCAAGGAACTCGCAGCCCAGGCGCATGCTGTGCGTCCTCGAGTAGTGGGTCTTGCTGATGAGTCCCAGGCTGGCGAACTCGCAGCACTTTTGCCCCCTGGAGTAGCAATTGAGGTTGGCCCGGCTGCGCTTGCCGCTTTGGCAGTCGAGGCAGAGATTGTGGTGAACGGTGTGGTGGGGTTCGCTGGTCTTCCCGTGACCATGGCCACGCTGAGCGCAGGTCGGCGCTTGGCATTAGCGAATAAGGAGTCCTTGATTGCCGCAGGCCCTGTCGTGCAGGAAGTTCGTAACACCCCAGGTGCAGAACTCATCCCGGTAGATAGTGAGCACTGTGCGCTGCACATGTGCTTGCGCGCGGGGGAGGGCACTGCAAGATTATCTCGGCTGGTTCTGACCGCATCGGGTGGGCCGTTCCGAGGAATGAGTTCGCAAGCCTTGGCTGACGTGACGGTCGAACAAGCTCTCAAGCATCCGACTTGGAGCATGGGGCCAAAGATCACGATTGATTCGTCAACTCTTCTGAATAAGGGCCTTGAGGTGATCGAAGCCCACGAGCTTTTCCATGTTGGCTATGACGAGATTGACGTTGTGGTACACCCTCAGTCGATTGTTCATTCCATGGCCGAGTTCAGCGACGGGGCAACGATTGCACAACTCTCCATGCCAGATATGCGCCTGCCAATCGGCTACGCACTGGCCTATCCCGATCGCATCGACACCGCTTTTGGTGCAATGGATTGGTCACAAGGCAGTTCGCTAACCTTCGAACCCCCAGACCGAGCCACGTTCCGATGCCTAGACCTTGCCTACGCTGCTGGTCGCTCGGCCAAGACTGCCCCTGCATGGCTCTCGGCAGCAAACGAGGTCGCCGTTGAAGCTTTCCTTTCGGGCCGCATTGGTTGGGCAGCAATCGCGCAGGTGATCGAAGCGGCAATGCAGGTTTGGCCAGGTCATCCTGCAGATTCCTTAGAGGCAGTGCTCCACGCCGATTCCGAAGGCCGCAGGGCTGCTTCTGAGCAACTGAACTCGGGGCGATTCGATCGGGCCACGTTTTCTGCAGGAGAAACCACATGACGAACGATCAAGCTCTCAATCAGAATGCCGATTCAGGCAAAGACGGGGGCTCACCCTCTGCTGGAACGCTTGCGGACAGGTCCGGAACTGGAGACTCCCCAGAGGATCGCTTGCAACAGGAGCGCCACGACCTTGCTGGAGTCGTGGGCAGTCCATGGACTCGCGCCCTTCGCTTGGGTGGCCTTGTTGCGGTAGTGGTCCTGCTCGGCGTGAAGCAAGGCTTCTCGATGCTGGTAGTCGTTGCCGCCATCGTCATCATGATTTTCTTGCATGAGCTCGGCCATTTCATCATGGCGCGTCGAGCCGGAATGTTGGTGACTGAGTTCTTTATTGGCTTCGGGCCACGAATCTTTTCTTTCAGGCGGGGAGAGACCGAATATGGGCTCAAGGTCATTCCGGCTGGGGCCTACGTGAAGATCATCGGCATGAGCAATATGGAACAGGTTGACCCTGCCTTAGAGTCCCGAACCTACCGGCAGAAGTCCTGTTCCCAACGCGTTGGTGTAGCCGTTGCGGGATCAACCATGCACTTCCTGATTGCTTTCGTGTTGCTATTTATTCAGTTCGCCTTTATTGGCGGCCCCGCAGGTGATCGCTGGCAGGTGGGAGAACTTACCCAGGGTGGCGCCGCACAGCAGGCCGGTGTGCTCGCAGGCGACGAGGTAGTCGGATTCAACGGCTCGCAGATCAGTAGCTTCGACGAGTTCCGCAGTCAGGTGGGCTCTGCCGAGGCGGGGCAAGTGGCTTTCGAGGTGATTCGAGATGGAAAGCGACTAGTGATTCCAATTGACTTGTCGGCTCGGGTCAAGATCATTGGAACCGTCGGAGAAGATATCGACATTGTCGACACGGGAGACGCGCTCATTGTGGGCAGCGCACCCGCCAATGGCGTCGCCGCTGCCGCTGGGGTTGCCGAGGGTTCTCGCTTGATGCAAATCAACGGAGTGCAGGTGGATTCACTAGCTCAGGTCAAAGCGGCGGTGGCCAACTCCGCGGATGGCGAGTTCACGCTCACCTCGACAACACCCGATGGCGTCACAAAGACGGCGAGTGTTGATTTGGGAAGCGAGGTTGACACAACAAAACCGGCCGCATTTGTGGGCGTTGGGCAACAAGCAGTTCTCGAGACTCAGTCGGTCCCAACTGCAGCTTGGAGCACGCTCACTACCTTTGGAAAAACTGCGCAGGCGAGTGTTATAGGAGTCGGGAAGTTCTTCTGGCCACCAAATATTTACGCCTTCGTCAGTTCAACGCTCAAGGGTGAGGCTCCAAAGGACTCAACCACTCAGGCCACTCCTGCCGAGAACACACCAGTTGGCGCATCCGCGAACAGGCCGATTTCTATTATTGGTGTTGCGATGTTGGGCCGAGATATCACTTCAGAGAACATCTCTAATCTGATTCAGTTTCTGGCGCTGCTCAATATTTTCATCGGTATCTTCAACCTCATTCCGTTGTTGCCCTTCGATGGCGGCCATGTGGTGATTGCTCTCTACGAGCGATTCCAAGAGAAGCGCAAGCGCACCGACCAGAGATACCTAGCAGACGTGTCACGCATGGCTCCGGTCGCATATGTCGTGATCTCGGTGCTTGCCGTTGTGGGAATTCTCGCAATGTTCCTCGATATCACCAAGGGTGTGAGTCTGTAGGAGGGAAGCTCGTCACTGCAGGTGTCTGCTCCTCGCCGTAGCTGCCCGCTAACTTGGACCCATGGATGCAGGAGCTGTGACTTTTCCCCGACGTTCAACACGGCGTATCACCGTGGGAGATGTTCCCGTTGGTGACGGCGCACCGATCACCGTGCAGTCGATGACCACCACGAAGACTGCAGACGTAGACGGAACCCTGCAACAGATTTATTCCTTAGCGGCCTCTGGATGCGACATCGTTCGCTGTACCTGCAATGACCTCGCAGCAGCGGAGGGGCTCGCTCGGATTGTTCCTCGCAGTCCGATCCCGGTGATCGCAGACATCCACCATCAGTACAAGATGGCATTGGCGGCTCTCGAGGCCGGAGTGCACGGCTTGCGGCTGAATCCCGGCAACATCAGAAAGCCGGAACACATCAAGGCTGTGGCCTCTGAGGCTCGTGACCGAAACGTGCCGATTCGCATCGGGGTCAATGGCGGGTCGCTCGATCCAGCGCTGTATGCGAAGTACGGCGGCACGGTCACTCCCGAGGCGATGGTTGAGTCGGCACTGACCGAGATTGCGTACTTTGATGAGGTCGGGTTCGACCTGATCAAGATCTCGGTCAAGGCCTCAAACGTGCCGCTCATGATTGAGGCGTATCGGCAATTGGCTGAGGCCACTGATTATCCGTTGCACCTTGGAGTGACGGAGGCCGGCCCATTACCTGGGGGCTACATCAAGGCAACGGCTGGTATCGCAACACTGCTCGCCGAGGGTATTGGCGACACGATTCGTTATTCGTTGACTGCAGATCCGGTTGAGGAGGCTAAAGCTGGACGGTTGTTATTGGAGTCGTATGGATTGCGTGAACGTAAAAATGTTGACCTGATTGCCTGCCCGAGTTGCGGCCGCGCCGAGATTGACGTGATCGCTGTTGCCGAGGCTGCGCAAGCGGCCTTTGCAGACAAGGAACTTCCACTTCAGGTTGCCGTGATGGGATGCGTCGTGAATGGCCCTGGCGAGGCGCGTGATGCCGATATCGGCATTGCTGCGGGTCGGCATCGCGGGCACCTCTTCGTCAAGGGAGTCAACGTTGCAGTCGTACCCGAGGACGAGATGGTTTCTACGCTAGTGGAATGGGCTGAATTCATTTCTGAAAACGGAACCGAGGCAGCGCTTGCTCGGGTCGATACCGAAAAGGCCCGCCGTGAGGCCGAGAAGGATCGGGCGGAGTTGCTGGCGGAGCAGGGTGAAGATGCAAACGCCAGCGAACAGCGTGTTGACCTAATCCACAAGAAGTTTGAGGGATAGTTCCCTGCTGATCCGCTGGCTGACACTCATCAGCATCAAGATCAGCGGTTGGCCTTTAGCGTTGACAGCTCATGGATGAGCCGACTCAGCGCATCTGGATCTTCCTGCATAACCTGATGGCCGATGTTCGGAAGGATTCGTAGCTGTGCATCAGGGACTGCCCGAACGAGCATCTCGGCGTGAGTAGGGGGAGTCAGCCGATCCCTATCACCCACAACTACCAGCGTGGGGATTGCTACCTTGGTGAGGTCATCGAGCACGTCATGAGCCGCAATAGCTCGGCCGGCCTCTTGAGCGATCGCCGGATTCGAATCAGCGAGCATGAGTCGCACTTGTTCGACCGCTTTGGCTGTTGGATGGCTACCGAATGCCCACCGGACGAGCAGCACAGACAGATTGTTGTTGCGCCATACGCGCGCAGGATTGGGCTGGCGAAAGTCGAAGCGAGTTGATGCAAGTAATTGAAGAATGCCAACAGCACCGCCCGTGAGCGCTGGAACGGCCATCGTGGCAGCGCTGCTCGCTAGGAACATCAGGCCCGACACCCGAGTGTGAGCTGCGTCTAGGTGCTCAGCGCAAAACGCGCCGAGGGCCATTCCCCCCATTGAGTGGCCCACGATGAGGGCATCAGTCAGGTCGAGATACTCCAGCACATCTGCAAGATCTTGAGCTATGGCCTCCATGGTCATACCGCTGCTACCAACGGTGGATTCCCCATGGCCGCGCATGTCCCATGCCAAGACTTGGTATTCGCGTCCAAGCGTGTTGATCTGTGGTCCCCAAATGAACCATTGCAAGGTGACCCCGTGTAGTAACAGCAGTGGCTGGGGAGCCTTCACCGCATCCGTGGTAGGCGCAGGAGTGTGCGCAGCCTCGCCAGAGACCTGTTGAACTGGCGCTCCCGTTCGCTCGACAACGTGGATCGATGCGCCGTCTTGGGTTGGCACGTAGTGGTGCTGCACTCGCGATTTTGTCTCGAGTAAATCGTCGATCTTTGGATCTTTGGATCTTCTGATTCTGCTACCTGCAACGTGCACGGCAACTGCCGAGGCGAGAGTGGCCATGCCAAGTCCGAGTGAGGCAGCGCCCAGCCTTCGAGTAGCCCGAGTGGCAAGGTGCATGACCATAGAGTATCTGCCACCGCAGTGCGGCGCTCACTGAGTGCGCTCAGCAACGGTACGATCCACCTCTATGGCAAAGCCTCCTATCCTGACTCCTCAAGCCGATGACTTCCCGCGTTGGTACCAAGACATCCTGACCAAGGCGCAGTTGGCAGAAAATGGCCCGGTGCGCGGGACCATGGTCATTCGCCCCTATGCCTACGCCATTTGGGAGCGGATGGTGGCTGAGGTCGACGCCCGAATCAAAGATGCCGGGGCAGAGAACGCCTACTTCCCCCTGTTTATCCCTGAGAGCTACCTGCAAAGAGAAGCGGAGCACGTAGAGGGATTTAGCCCCGAGCTTGCCATCGTGACGCACGGTGGTGGTAAAGAACTCGATGAGCCGGTCGTGGTGCGACCCACCTCGGAGACGGTCATCGGCGAGTACATGTCAAAATGGATTCAGTCCTATCGTGACCTGCCGTTGCTGCTGAATCAGTGGGCCAACGTGGTGCGCTGGGAGCTTCGGCCAAGACTGTTCCTTCGGACCAGCGAGTTCTTGTGGCAAGAAGGCCATTGTGCTCACGCCACCGAGCATGACGCTGCCTCCTACGCCGCAAGAATTCTGCATGAGGTCTACGAGGACTTCATGGTGAACGTGCTCGCCATTCCTGTCTATACCGGCCGAAAAATCCCTCAGGAGCGTTTTGCGGGCGCAACAAACACGCTCACCTGTGAAGCAATGATGCGAGACGGGAAGGCCCTACAGATGGGGACGAGCCACGAGCTCGGTCAGAACTTTGCGCGAGCGTTTGACATCGCTTACCAGGATGAGAACGGTGAGCGACAGCTATGTTGGACAACCTCTTGGGGAGTGTCCACCCGCATGATGGGCGGTTTGATCATGGCCCACGGCGATGACGCTGGGTTGCGCGTTCCCCCGAGGGTGGCAGCTGTGCAAGCCGTTGTACTCGTGGTCAAGGACGAGGAGGGGTCGGTAACTGAAGTGGCCCGTGAGCTGTTGCAGGGGTTAACGCAGTCGGGAGTTCGCGCTCGTCTTGATGCTCAGGTTGCAACTGGTTTTGGTCGACGAGCCACGGACTGGGAACTCAAGGGTGTTCCGCTTCGCATCGAGGTTGGGCCACGCGACCTTGCCGAGGGTCGCATTGTGATTGCTCGACGCGACACCGGCGAGAAGATTCCCTGCGAGGTCAGTGCCCTTGCGCCGACTGCTGTGGCTTTGCTCGACGAGATTCAACTTGGCATGCTCGCCGATGCGTATGCAGCCCGAGATTCGCGTACGCAAGACGTTGGAACCATTGCAGAAGCTCGTGAGGTTGCCAGTACCGGATTCGCAAGAATCCCTTGGTCTGCACTCGCTGATGGCGGAATTGAGCAACTCGGCAAGGATGCAATCACCGTGCGATGTTTACAAAGCGCCGAGGGTGGCCTTCCAGGTTCAGACAATGAAGCTGGATCTGTAGCTCTCTTGGCCCGTTCCTACTAGGAAATTACCGGTTTCTTCGAGGCTTGTCAGCCGTTTTACCAGTCCGTTCTAACGCTCGCAGTCCTTGTTCGCCTATAGTTCATCTTTTCCGGATGTCCGAGGGGCGTGGGCACTGCCCACGCCTTTTCTATGGTGCTAAATAGTAGGAGCGCCTGACAGTCGAGACGAGGGTTCTCTCGTTTCTGCTGCGGTCGGGCGGAGCGCGTTAACGAGCAGGATTCCCTACTTCGCTGCAGACTAGGACAGAGAGGAGAACAATATGAGTGCCCAAGCAGAACGGCTAGGTGTTCTCATCGCTCCCGTTCTTGCTGAGCTCGAACTGAGCCTCTATGACTTGGACTACTCCGGAGGCAACCTGCGGATTCTGATCGACAAACCGGGTGGTATTGACCTCGGAGCGATTACGCAGGCAACTCGGGAGATCTCCCATCTGCTCGACGAGGCAGACATCATTTCGAGTGCCTACACCCTTGAAGTCTCGAGCCCGGGCCTTGAGCGCAATCTCCGCACGCCTGCTCATTTTGCCGGCGCACTCGGCCGTGAGGTGAAGGTAAAGACACGTCCTTCAGTCGAAGGTGAGCGTCGGGTGGATGGCACTCTGATTGCCTCCGATGAGTCAACCTGCGAGATCCGGCTTGAGGACGGCAGTTCTCGAGTCGTGCGCCTCGATGACATTGAACGAGCAAGGACCCATTTCTCGGGCGATGCTGCACCCAAGCCTGGAAAAGGGTCGCGGCCTGGGAGTCCCAGCAAATCCAGTAAATCCAGTAAATCCAGTAAATCCAGCGGTGCGTCCAAGGCCAAGAAATCAGCGGGTTCGACAGGGGAGAACTCATGAAAGCTCTCCCCGTCGGTGGCTCGGCGAGGGCTGAGTCTTCGCACATAACGAAGTCAACAGTCTTCAAGTCAGCACACCAGTAAGTAGATAATGTTCACACACCCAAATTGCACAACACAGAGTGAGGAAATCTCATGAGTTCAGAGATGAATGAAGCGCTACAAGCACTTGCAACGGAGCGCAATATTTCTGTAGATACCTTGTACTCGGCACTGGCCGAGGCACTGACCACTGCCTACAAGAAGCAGCCCGACGCGTTGGGGTTTGCCTGGGTGAACATCGATACGGAGACCTTTGAGATCGCCGTATTTGCTCAAGAGGTAGATGACGACGGCGAGCCATTCGGTGAAGAATTCGACGTAACACCAGATGACTTTGGCCGCATTGCTGCCACCACGACTCGTCAAGTGATGACCCAACGTATTCGTGAGGCAGAGCGGGAACAGAAATACGAGGAGTATGCAGGGCGGGAGGGTGACATTGTCACAGGAATTATCCAGCAGTCCGACTCCCGGTACACATTGTTGGACCTTGGTCGCGTCGAGGCACTCCTACCCCAGTCCGAGCAGGTGAACAATGAGCGCCCCGATCCGGGAGATCGTGTCAAGGCCTACATCGTCGAGGTTCGTCGCACAGCGAAGGGACCCCAGATCGTGGTTTCACGAACTCACCCAGGCCTCATCAAACGGCTGTTCGAACTTGAGGTTCCCGAGATTGCCGAAGGCGTGGTCGAAATCAAGGCATGTGCTCGTGAGCCAGGGCATCGCACCAAGATCGCCGTTTGGTCAAACGATCAAAACGTCGATCCAGTTGGCTCCTGCGTAGGTGCTCGTGGAGCACGCGTCCGCATGGTGGTGACGGAGTTACAGGGTGAAAAGATCGATATCGTTCCATTCTCGGACGACCCGAGCGATTTCGTGATGAAGGCCCTCCAGCCTGCAAAGGTCAAAGAAGTACGAATTGACTTCGAGAAGCGAGTGGCCGATGTGATCGTGCCCGACTTCCAACTCTCTCTTGCAATTGGAAAAGAGGGCCAGAATGCGCGCCTAGCGACTCGGTTGACAGGTTTTCGTGTGGACATTCGCAGCGAGTCAGATGTTGCAGAGCAAGAGGCCTACGAGCGCACCTACGCAAACGATTCCTATGCCGATGGCGAGTGGATTGCGACGGGTGATGGCGAGCAACTCTGGAAGCCAGCAGACGGAAGTACTCCGCTCACCATCGAACAGTGGGAGGCTACTCAGGCCGTTGTCGCCGAGGAGGAAGCCGTCGAGGCTGAACTTGAAGAAATCGCTGATACAACCAGTGCAGAGGCCGATCCAGCTAGCTCTGATGAAGGTTCTGACGGCTAATTCAAGCAAATCACGTACGTTGTATCTCTGTTGAGGCCGCTGAACGGGGAGGTGGCCCCGCTTGGATTTATGGGTGCAGTTCGTGCCGGGCTGCGATCCGTGAAAGACTAGTGAGATCCTGGCAAGCTCCGGCACCCACTACCTGCGCGAGCCTTTGCAGGCTAGTGGCAGGGAAATTCGCCGGATCACCCGGTGCGCACAACTTCACTGAACGAACGGAACGTCTTGGCAAAGCAACGAGTGCACGAGCTAGCAAAAGAGCTCGGTCTCACCAATAAAGAGTGCATCGACATCTGTAACGCGCTTGGATACGGCGTGAAGAGCCACTCTTCTTCGCTTGATGGCGCTTATGCAGACGGCGTGCGACGCAAAGCAACGCGTGATGGTCTCGTCCGTGAACAGCAGCCAGAAGAGCCGGCGCCAGAAAAGAAGGTGCCAGCGAAGAAGGCTGCCGCCAAGAAAGCTCCGGCGAAGAAAGCTCCGGCGAAGAAACCTTCCCCCGTGCAGGCGCCTGCAACCGAGGACGCAGCCGTCGGAGATGAAGCTGCGAGTCCAGCAGCTGAGGTCAGCGAAGCTGCTGCGGAACAAGAAACTGTTCGTACGGCGGCTGCGCCAGCACTCAAAGTGCCTGCTGCAAAATCTCCAAAGAAGGACACTGAGGAGCCAAAATCACAGAGTTCACCAGTTGATGTAGAGCCGCAGCCCGCCGCAAAGGCTCCTGCTGGGCCCCCGAAGAAGGTCATTTCCTCTAAGCCGACACCAGCACGGGCTGCAGCGACTTCCGGTGAGCCTGCTCCGAGTGCACCCGAGACAGCAGCACCCCAGACAGCAGCACCCCAGACAGCGGCACCCCAGACAGCAGCACCCGAGTCAGATCCCGCTCAGGCCGAGGCGGTTCAAGCTCAAGCACTTAAAGCTGATGCGAAGCAGGCCTCAGAAGAGCCGGTAGTTCCCGAGAAGTCTGAGCACGAGCCCTCATCTGTAGCCGTAGCACCAGACAGCAGCAGCGAGGAGCCTGCGAGTGCTGCTGCACCGGTATCAAGTAGCGGCAAACTAATTCCGCCGCCTCCAGGACCGCCGCGTTCCCTGACCGGCAAGCCGATTCCGCCACCACCAGGACTTGGCGGCAGAGGACCCTCCCCGTCAGGTCGTGGACCGGGTGGTCCCGGTCGCACTGCAGGTGACTCAAACCGAGGTGGATCCTCCCCAGGTGGTGCCCCCTCCGGTGGCGGTTTCAATCGACCTGCTGGTGGCGGATTTGCGGCCCCAGGAGCAACTCCCGGCGGTGCACCCGGTGGAGCACCAGGTGGTGGCCGTCCCGGTGGTGGTCGTCCAGGTGGACCTCAGCAGCGCCCACCGCGCCGCAAGGGCCGTCGACGTCGTAACCGTGAAGAACTCCAGCCAATGGACATCCCGACCTATACGCCTGCTAGCGCTCCGGTGCCAGAGGGCGTAGTCGTGATTGAGCGTGGCTCAACTCCGCAGGACCTCAGTGGCAGGTTGAATCGCACTGCGGCCGATGTTGTGCGTTTCTTGTTGCAGCAAGGCGAGATGGTGACTGCAACACAGTCGCTGCCCGATGAGATGATCGAACTCTTTGCTGCAGAGGTTGGAGCCGAGATTTCGCTCGTTGACCTAGGGCAGGAACAAGAGGTCGAGCTTCAGAAGATGCTCGAAGTTCCCGAGGACGACGAAGAGAATTACGAGTCCTGGCCAACTCGAGCGCCCGTTATCACTGTTATGGGTCACGTTGATCACGGTAAGACCAAACTTCTAGACAAGATTCGCGATGCGAATGTTGTTGCAGGAGAAGCCGGTGGAATTACCCAGCACATCGGCGCATATCAGGTCGAGAAGAGCGGGCATTCCCTGACGTTCATTGATACTCCTGGCCACGAGGCGTTCACCGCCATGCGAGCCCGTGGTGCCGAGGCGACAGACATTGTTGTTCTCGTCGTCGCTGCAGACGACGGTGTGATGCCTCAAACAATCGAGGCAATTGCTCACGCTCGTGCGGCCGAGGTGCCAATCGTTGTCGCAATGAACAAGATCGACCGAGAGGGTGCAGACCCTAATCGTGTGCTGCAACAGCTCGCCGAACATGAGCTTGTGCCCGAATCTTGGGGCGGCGACACCGTAGTGGTCGAGGTGTCCGCACTAGTTGGCACGGGAATTGACGAATTGCTCGACACGCTCTTGCTGGTTGCAGAAGTTGAGGACCTTCGTGGAAGTCCAGTTGGTCGGGCACGTGGAGTCGTACTTGAAGCGCACCTAGATATTGGTCGTGGTCCTGTCGCATCGATTCTGGTGCAGCATGGAACGTTGCATGTAGGCGATCCGCTCGTTGCCGGCCCCGCATGGGGTCGCATTCGTGCGCTGGTCAACGACCGCGGCGAGCAAGTGAAACAGGCTCTACCTGGAACGCCAGTAGAGGTGCTCGGTCTTTCAGACATCGCCTTCGCAGGGGACGACTTTATTGTTGCTCCCGATGAGCGCAAAGCTCGCTCAGTGGCAGAAACGCGTGAGCGTTGGCATCGGGAAGCTGCACGGGGAAGAGACTCCTCCGTCAGCCTTCAAGGCGCTCGCCTCGAAGATATTTTTGCTCAGATCCAAGCGGGCGAGCAGACCAATCTCAACCTCATCGTCAAGGCAGATGCGCAGGGTTCACTCGAAGCACTGACCGAGAGTCTTCACAAGCTGGAACGATCCGAGGTGAAGGTCGCCTTTGTTCTTCGTGGGGTCGGTGGAATCTCCGAGTCAGATATTGCTCTTGCTGCAACCTCAGACGCGACCCTCATCGGGTTCAACGTCCGACCAAGCCGGCAGGCCAGGGATCTAGCCGCAGCCGAGGGCGTAGAGATTCGAACCTACGAGGTCATCTACAAACTTCTTGAAGACGTCGAATCAGCAATGATCGGCATGCTCGAGCCGGAGTATGAAGAGATCGTGACTGGCGATGCCGAAGTCCGTGAGGTCTTTAAGGTGCCAAAGATCGGCTCTGTGGCTGGCTGCTTGGTTCAGTCGGGCGTGATCACCAGGAACTCAAAGGTGCGCTTCTTGCGAGATGGAAACATCCTTTGGAAGGGTGAAGTCAGCTCGCTGCGTCGCTTCAAAGATGACGTCCGTGAGGTTTCCTCTGGATATGAGTGTGGCATCGGCTTGTCAGACTTCCAGGACTTGAAGTCCGGTGACATCATCGAGACCTTCGAGTTGCGCGAAATCCCTCGCACCTAGGCCCCGTGGGTTTGCTCGTAGCGGGCAAACACCGCCACAGCCGTGTTGGAAGCTTGGATGACCTCGGACCACTGGATTCTGCATTCTTGAACCAGCCCGTAACAAAAAAACCCCGCTGGCTTTAGCCAACGGGGTTCTGAGTTGATCTGAATGGTCTGCTCGGTCAAAGAGTCACCGAACTTGCCGGCTCAGCTACGGAATAACGGTCAGTGCAGCAGTTGCCTGAGCTGAACAGCCCTGCGCTGTTGCAATCACGTCCCAATCTCCTACGCTCACCGACGGGGGCAGCGTGAGGGGAGTCGACCAGAGATTTCCTGCACCGACTGTCGCAGTCACTCCTGGATTGACCACAACAAAGGATGATACTGATCGAAGTTTAATCACCACAAGCTTGCCAGGCTCTCCCGTGCCGGACACGTTGAGAGATCCACCCTTCTTGACAGTAGCGGAACTCAGCGCCACATTGCTGGGGGTGTACAGCGCGCAGTTTGCAGCGATCGTGGTGGTGGTGGTTGAGGTCGTCGTGGTGGTGGTGGTGGTCGTTGTAGGTGTGGGAGTCGGCCCCGGACAAGCAACGGCAAGACCGGCCATAAGGGCAACAAGGCCTGGGACGAGAAGTCGGTTTCGTGTGAGTGTCGTGATATTCATGGTCCCCCTCGGAATCAAGAAGTTCTCTCGAGTGTGATACCCCGCGCACCACAACTTATAGCAGTATGGTTCAAAAAGATGAACCTTGTCCAGCAATTTTTGCGATTTAACTGATTTGAGCGGGCTACGCGCCCAAGTAGCCGAAGGTGTAGCGCTCATCTGTGTCCCCAGCGAATCGGTGATAAGAAGTCACCGAACCTTGGTCGTCGAACATGTCTTTCGCTACGAGTTCCATCTTCATGGAGTCTGAACGATCAGCAGTGGGTTGCCCAATCCACTGAATAGTGTAAGGGGAATCGGCGACTGTGGTGCCCTCGAGCTGCAACTCAACCACCCGAGTTGAGCCAGGTGGAAGGTCCACCAGAATATTGTTTCGCCGCACTCCGGGTAGTTCAGGCTGAGTTCCCACGGCGGCCGGCTTCTCATCCAAGGTTGCGGAATGAACTGACCAGGGGCTGAGTACGGACAAGATTGTTCGGTTGGTCCCCGGGGAGAGATCAGGAATCTGATTTGCCACCACATCGGAAAGATTCTCATTTGGTGCACTGTTGGTGAGAGTCACCGTTAGCTTCGCCGTGAGGTTCCCGGACAGCGGATCCCAGTTCACGGTGTACTCGCTCTTGCGGTGAAGGTAGACGTCAATTTTTGATGGATTGGCATTTCGAGTGAGTACGGCTAGCAAATCACCTTCACCGGGCCGCTGCACCCTGCCGGTGAGCCCAAGACGTTCAAGAAGTGGCGCATCTTGATGGTCAAACGAATAGAACTGCAGGCTTCCACGCTTCACGAGAGGTCCGAGTGTGTCGACTAAAGATTTCGGCGAGGGCAATTGCGTGGCCCCAAATTTCCGAACCACCTTGTCGATCAGGTCGGAGACCACTCGGTTTCCTTCGGTCTCGGTCTTAAAAATCGTGAATTGATCAGTCGTGAGGAACTTTTCTGCGTTCTCCGTAGTGAGCGTCAGGTCGGTTCCCGGTACCGGTTCTGGTCCGGTGAACTGAAGAAGCGCAGCAAAGGCAGCGGGGTCGGCGTAGATCACCCCGTCAACGGGGGCGCCAGGCCGTGCCTGCTCAAAAAGGTCCTTTGAGAGCGCTGCCACGGTGGGAAAGTCGGGAGAACCGCCCCAATTCTGGGGGAAGTACTGCGGACGAAGTTCCAGAAGCGAGGGCGGGTAAGCACCGGGCCGCAGGTTGAGCGGGGGCGAGGTGGCAGGGCTAGCAAGGTCGTAGGGCTGACCCACCTTGACCAAGTTGAGTTTTCCGTTTACTGCGTTGATTTCAGCCCAGTTGCCAATGTGGCCGCCCAGGTCTCGGGACTCTGCTGGGTTTCCGAGCAACATGACGTACCTGCGTGTACCGTCTCCCCCAAGCAGACTAGGCAGGCGTTGAACGCTCATCTCGGCAGTTTGAGCAGTCTCATTTGCCTTGTGGAGTTCGTTTGTCAGGTCATTCAAAGCCGTGTTGAGCGGGGGCAGGAGCCATGGCGACTTACTGCTCCTCAGGGAGCGAAGGGCGGCGCCTACCTGATCTGCTGCTTTGCTGACCGGGCGTTGAATCGCTTCAACCTCCGTCAGATTCACTCCGCCGGTTGGGGACCGCAGAGCATCCTTCGAGACAGAGGTACTCAGGGTGCTCCCCACAAGATTCAGATCTGC
>Ga0194041_10000394_pt1 | contig 17455 bp, 16 predicted proteins | sample JunL449m_MetaG_FD_160082 | JGI IMG/M metagenome (GOLD analysis project Ga0194041, IMG submission 160082) | Anoxic zone freshwater microbial communities from boreal shield lake in IISD Experimental Lakes Area, Ontario, Canada - Jun2016-L442-9m | ecosystem: Environmental > Aquatic > Freshwater >...
ACCCCGTTGACCTCGACCCCGACCTCGACCCCGTTGACATCCCCCGTTCTGTCAAAACTCCCTACTTCATGGAAGCAACACCCTTGAATTTCTTCCCACATTAACAGAGGTCACCGTTTTGCGGCTTATCACATAGACTTTTTACAGAGAGTTATAGCGGAAGTTGCCTTATAAATATAGTGTAATACTAATAAATGTGTATTATAAATGACTATTCCTAACCCATACCGTCGTCGCCGTCAAGCAAGGATGTAAGGTCGTAATAGTGTCGCCATCATACTTCTACAAACCCTTGCGCGTCTAACGCTGCTTGCTCTTCTTCTCTTTCCGCTCTCAATACAGGACATCTTCGCACATCGTGCCCTATGGCTTCTACTAACAATCCCCTGCGCATACAATGCCCACAACGACGAGGTGCGCGTTGTCTTCGTTGTCCACCATCTGCTTCATGCGCTACAGGTCGTTGCGGGGGCACATCTCCTTCTCGAATGGCTACAGGTACATCACCAGCGTCCTCTTCTCTCCCAGCATTACCTTTGTATCGATTAATAGCATCTTTCACATCCTTAGGAATCCTGACCTTAAGAAGACCATCATCGCCGAACTGTACATAGACGTCATCTTTGTCCCATGAGATGTCATATTCGCCACTCTCTCTATAAACATGTTCAATAGTGATAGTTCTAGTCACAATAACGGCATCCTTGTCTATTCCCTCTGTCACATTAGATTTCATTACAGTTCCAACTATATACAACGCGTCTTTGTCAAAACTAACACGCCCATTACACTTTGTAGGCTTCAGTGCATTCTGGAGGGCAGTAAAGAGATCCATGAGATCCTCAACACACAACTCATGGATCATGCCATTGATTTTGTTACATGCTCTCTGCGCCCGCAACACAGTAGGATACCCTTCAGGGCTAAAGTAGTCATCTTTGAAATCCTTATTCCATGGGCACTTCGCTACATGCTCGTGGCACAGTTGAGACTTCGTCTTTACCAACTTACCACGATTATTCTTTTCATCCTCTGTAAATTTCGCCTCGTCACAAAGGCCGCAGAAACTGTGTTAGAGAGAGTCTTAATTAGTAATGACCTATTCTGTGAGAGTGTGAGAAGAAGATACTTACTATGCTCCACAATGACACATAATAGCATTGCAGCCGTCGTATACATATCCTGCTTTGCAATTGGGACATCTGGGGGTCATCTCCTCGTGGTACATGTCAACTATCTCATTGACTTTCATTCCGTCCTTGAAGTCCCCCTGGGCAACCAACTGGCATTTCATGTCTTCGTTGGTCTTCCTGAGCATTTGGACTTCATTTTGTAGGGTCGATATCAGGTCATCCTTCTTTGCAACTTCATCCTTGTTCTTGATATTAAAGATGACCCTCGTGATATCCGAAACATCATCCTTGCTTAGTAGAGAACCCCTCAATGGTACAATGCTTTGGCATGAAGGGCAATAGATGTTGGCCCCTTTATCTGGTATTTGCTTGACCTTGTCGACCGTAAGGGTTGCCAAATGATAGTTCTTGATACAATCACCACAGCACTTCCCTCCACATACTTGATTCAAGGGCGTTACTTGCCGGCAGTTATAGAAGGAGTCGGCCAGTTCCGTACATATTGAACACTGGTAATGATAAAAGAGGATGTTAGAGATTGATATGGACATACAGGCTGACTAGTACATACCTCATGCCCTATTTTCCGCCTCTTATTTTCACCTGGGATGTCTCCTTGTATTCGTTTCATGCTGAGGGAGGAGGGAGGGAAGAGGAAGGAGGAAAAGGAAGGAGGGATTAGGAGAAATGAGTGGGATAGTTATTACAGTACATAGCCATAGCGTACTTATTTGTATACGATCGACCGGATATGTTTAGAAATGATGATGTACGAATGTACGAATGTACGAATGTACGAATGTACGAATGTACGAATGTACGAATGTACGAATGTACGAATGTACGAAAGCAAGTCAGTGCTCACTTCTATTAGATGACTGATCGTCAAGTTCAAGGTTAGTCAATGCACTGGCTGTCTTTATTACCCCTATACTTACCTCTAAACGTCTCGCTTACCCCCTCCTTCCTTTTCCCTCCCTTTCCCTCCCTCATCCCTCCTAGTAAATTACGATGAGGGATATATGACAGTAACTCTCAAGATACCTATACCAAAGTGTAGATCATGTCATATTCCAGACTCCAATGATACCCCAAGGTGCGGAAAGCAGCCCATGGCTGTCATGCGAAGGCAAATGGAAATGGCTGAAGAGGATCAAAGGACACAAAGGAAAGAAGAGGCTAGAGAAGAGGACCAGAATGCTGCTAACTACGACGACGAGTTAATGTTTCCGCTTGACGATTGTGGTGAGGTTGCTTTCACTAACATGGAGGGGGACAGTATCGATAGACTAATAATGGAGTCCATGTCATCAAGTTTCATTGGAGATCATAAAGTAAGCGACTGTGTACTTGAAAGTGTAGAAAATGAACCCAGTGATGCAGCAACAGTACTAGATGACGATGAGGCCCCCCGTACTTCCGCTGCTGTTTCTATTCCTACAAGTCCAAGCCCCGCTGATGCTCTTCCCCCAAGTCCAAGCCCCGCTGATGCTGCTGAAGCAAGATCCCCGATCCCCTCTCCTGTGACTGCTGCAGACAGTCTCATAAGCCCTTCTATGGTCAACAACATCGCGCCTTCAAGCATTCTACCGCATGCAGCCGTTGAAAGCGATATTGCTCCTCCAAGTATCCCTCCTGCTACACTAGTTCTGCCCAGTGTCTGGACACCTACCGGAGAACTAACGCAGTTAACTATGATCACTAAGGACAGTAGGTTTGTCCGTGAGTCAAGTCCACGGATTCTCCATAATATCGGTCGTGTACACCGTCTGATCATTCATTGTGGACAAGGGAATCTATTTCATGTCTTCATGCGACCACAGAAGATTCAAGCCTTTCAAGAAGCGTTTATAGAAGCACGGAACAATTTGGATGCTAGTTTACACATTGTAGACAGTGAGGATGATCAGAAGACTGCCGTTGTGGAGGAAGATGTCTTATACGATGTCTATGACAAGCATCTCGTAGCCACGCAAATAGGTATCCGTGGCTGCGAACTGGTATACAGAATAAGTCCTGAGGAGCAGAGCAACACAGTGCCGATGGCTTTACCTATTGCAACTAATGTAGAAGAGCCTCTATCCTCAATGCTGCGGCGGCCACGACCTGGTACCCCAACCTCCTCAGACGGTATAGATCCAAAGTGGGTCGTATCGAGGATGATGCGGCGAGGCTATAAGATTGTTAAAGCGAAAGGTGATGGCAATTGTCTCTACAGATCTGTTTCCAGGATGCTGTACGGTACAGAAGATCACCACGCGAAGGTCAGAGCCTTGGTAAACTACTCTATTCGTTTGGATCCAGAGTATGAACACTTTAAATCGTTTGAGACGACGGAGAACATTGAAAACGGTATAAGGAGCGGTGAGATGGCTGGAGACATGGAGATAGCCTGTATTGCTAAGTTGTTCGGTTACTGCTTCCATGTGCTTGGTCAAGACTTCCGTCCAATCATTACCCATGGTGATATCGTCGATCCAGCCTTGTATCTCATATTCTCGTCTGCGCACTATGATGCGTTTACTGATGGGGTATTTATTGAGTCAAGCGTCTTCAAAAAGCATCACCGTGATAGCCCAGATGATTTTTACGCAGAGAGAATGCCTCGTGGTCAATTACAGAGTGTCTCTAGTGCGATCCCAGTAGTAGACCCTCCCGCGGCTGTAGAAGCCATCCCTGCGGCTGTAGAAGCCATTCCTGCGGCATCCATCGTCACCCGTGCAGTTGTCCAACCGTCAAGAAGAAACAAGCGCAGAAGGTGTAGTACTACAGAGGCATTCAAACCTGCACCTGTCGAGTCAGCAACCATCAAAGTCAATTCTTGTTTCTTCTCTCATGGGGGACAGAGACGGTCTAGACGACGCTGTACTACATTCTACTACGGCCGAATCGCTGGTACACCGATTTGCACAACGCTTGAAGTGTTAAAACAAACGACATCTAACTTCATTCTTGAAAGTGATGAAGATGATCAAGAGCACCTCTTCGTGCCTGTTAAGTTTGAAGACAAAGATGAATACTACGTGGAGTGGTCTATCGTGGATGCAGTAGACTCTCGTGAGAAGAAGAGACCCAAAAGATCATAAGAACCATTAAATATACGTGCATCATATAATATATTACCTAAAGTGTTCTGTAAACACGTTAAGACCTCAGGATATAGGAGGTTTTCAACTTGTAAGGGATGCACAGTCCATGTGGGTTTTTAACAAACGCCTCACATTTAGTAATCTTGCGTAGCAGGAATCGACCAAACTCGTGACGCTCTATTCGCTCCTTCAAAGGCACCAAACTATGGTGACAATACTTTTGATACTCTTCCCAGACAGTTTTAACAATAATCCATTGATATTTCGGTGTTCCACTTTCCACCTTCTCAAATGTCTCATGAAACCACACCTCTACTGGGGCTACTGGTGCTCTCTTTCTTTTCTTGACTAGAGTAGCAGCCGGAGTAGTAGCAGTCGAGGAAGCAGGTGAAGAAGGCGGAGCATTAGCAGTAGGAAACAAATAAGATGCTCTTCTACTCATGACCTCTTTGAAAGCAGTCTCATCGAATCTCTCCACTGCATTAGGGATGCTGACGGGATCACCCTTGTAATCCACCAACCACGCGCACATCACTGGTTCGGGATTAGTAGCAAGCATATTGATAGCCTCACGACGAGTGATAATGCGATTCTCTGCATAATTCAAGGTGTTATCTGTATTCTTAGTTCCCATAATCAGCCTCGCTTGGGGACCCTCCATGAGGAGTAATGCCATCCCCCTCACAGGCCTTGAGCGAGTAGAAGCAACTTGATCCTGGACCAAAAGGGCTCCATTCTCGTAGTCAGATGCTTGACTTGGTAGTATACTATCCTACTTGGTGTGTTTGTACAATTGAAGATGAGGTAGGGTCAGACAAAGGGGAGGGGGTCAAGAACAGGGATGGAAGGGGAGCAACAGTTATTAGAGATGTACAATGGATGTCTTGATAGCGTAGCATGAATTTTCTCGTGTATATATGATGTTACCATTGGTCAAATTAATTAAATAATGCCCTCCTCGCGCACAAACAAGGTCCGAGAGTGCGTACTGGTAAGTGACACTGATCCCAAGTAACTACATCTGCGATGGTTTTGAAGCATGCCACTAACGTCAAACCTCCTAAATCTTATTTCTCTCTCGTTTCCACCACACCTCACTATGTCTTCCTCACCTCATAGGTCTAATGGACATAATAAGTCGTAAGAAGGCCGCAATTATTGTTTCTATATGTGCAATCGAGATAGTATACACAATCTGTAACATTAGAAAGTCTTTATGTTATACACCTGATCAGTATATGCCCCTTCAAGCATGGATCTTGCTCAAGGCAATTACAGAGACTCTTATAGTGCTTGCTACAATGCATTACCAAGTTGTAGCGTTGCTTGTACTTTCTGGGGTGTACATGTGTATTATAATCATCGGTATGGTAATGTTCTGGTCTCAATGCCTTGTCGGTGGTGGTGATGACACAGGCGCAGTGGTTGCTGCTCTATCGATCTTTATGGGGTGTATATTAGGGTCATTAGATCTGGAAATAATAACAGCAGTGTTCTCAGCAGGCGATGAGGAACACGATTATGTACCCGTTTAGTAATAAAATGCATTCTGTATTTCTTAAACCAATATATAATAGTCTTTTCTCCTCAGCCCACTAGGCGAATAGAAAGTCACCCAATGACGTGTTGTGAACATCCTCTGATCCATACAACGCAGTTTTAATTGATGTGACCTTGTTCTGCAAGAGCGGCAGGATTCTTATCATCATCATACGATCATCTCCCACCGCGGCATCAAGTTCTCTCATGATTCTGTCAAGAAGGAGATCGTTATTACCAAGAACTGGTGCTTGAATCTCTGTCATTAAGAAAGCAGAGAATGAATCATCTAGTCCTGTACTCTGGAAGGGGTCAGTTGTAGGAGGCAAGTCCGAGTCCGAGAAACGAAGCAAATCATCGTCAAAAGGAAGCCAGTTAGAAGAAAGCCCAAAGCCAATATCATCAGAAGAAAGACTGAAGCCAAGGTCAACAGCAGCAGCAGGAGGCGGCGGAGCAAGGTCAAGGTCATCAATGTTAAGGCACTCTACAACCTTGTTCAAGGGCATCTTTGAAGTACAGAACATGTTGTGAAATGCTCTAGATACAACAACGGCGAGGTATCCATCCTCCGTTAATTCCAAACCCAGTGAAGACGGATCGCTGTCATCATTGGCAAGGACAAGAGATTTGTCACAACTAGGTTTCAAGCGTGATACCTTGACATAGGTGTTGAACAACGCGATAATCTTGTAGCATCCCCTAGAGCGTAATAAATCAAATTTTTCGGCGACGCTTGCATTGAAGAAGAAACCATGTCTTCTATAGGTCAGAGGACCGTCCAATAATCTAGATCTCGTCATATCAATGCAATCAAGCAGAAGATCATCAATACAGCGCTGCTTATTCTCTTTATCAGCCTCATTGAATGCTTTAAGGGTCTTCTTGATGTATATTTCCAATGATCGCATATTGGTGACGTTTTTGTTGTTCTTCATCTCCGCTCTCTGTTTGCAACCGTCATCAACATATCTAATGACGTTTGCGAACCAGAACAGAAGGTAGTCATTTGACTTGAGGTGCATTTGAGCATTTGACTTGAGGTGATCTTTCAAAGCCTATTGGATGGAAAAATTGGAGGGAAAGGTAAGGGAACGATGAGCATGTAGAAACAAGGATGAATTCAAGGAAAGAAACGATAAAGAATGCATCAGGAGAGGTTGTTCATATATATAAAGATCTGTAATCATAACGAGATACTCCCCTATCCTCCTCATTTGATAGTGCGAGGGGGTGTGGAGGGAACGATGGAGGATGATGATAGAGGATGTATTACTAACCTTTTCCTTATTTAACCCAGTTAAGACCTTACTTCCATAAGATCTGAATGCTATCTCATCTGTCTTACTCATCTTAGTCATGGCCCTTTGATATTGTACGAATGTACGAATGTACGAATGTACGAATGTACGAATGTACGAATGTACGATGGCCACTTTATATAATAAAATGACAAACCTAGATTGCAGCGAAAGCCTAAATTGCAGCGAAGCCGATGAGTCAACTGATCGTGGGTACAGGTACGCTATAAACGCTTCCTCTTTCTCCCTCTCTCCTCTTTCCTTCATCTCACCTTCTTTCCTTCCCTTCCTAGTGACGACGAAGGAGGTTATCCTTATTATCCTCAAATTGCCGGCAGCCCTTTGCACATAGCCGCCCTTGTCGATGCTGCCGCCCTTGTCGATGATGAGCCCCCTAATGCCCCTATCAAGAGTGGTAAACGGTCTCGAGAGGATGATGCTCAAGGGGAACAACCACCCAAGAAGAAGGCTAAGTCTCGCAAGGTGATCAGTCAAACTGACAAATATATTGATGCCGTCATCAAAGCACGCAGTATGGAGGATGATTTAGGCGTGAGACAAGAGGATATACCTACCTGGATGAGACTCTTCCTTCAATTACAACAGCCGCTTCCAAACATCTTCCATATATATAAAACAGAGAATCCGGATACCACTGCTAAAATGACTAAGGCAGACTTTGACAGCATGCTTGCAGCCAATCCACATGTGCTTACTGACGTGGAACAGAAGTTACATCAAATGAAGCATGATCATCACTTCAAGAACCTTGTTATCAACCCTGGCTACGAAATAGTCATCCATGACGCACAGAAGACCTTTACAGAGAATGAGAGAAGCAAACCACTTGAAGAGAGAAGGTCATGGAAGAATCTGAGTCCCTCTGAGAAGAATGAACTGTTCGTAAGACAGAATGAGACAAGGACATGGGCCAAGGACATCTACAGAGATGCGGAAGCCACTAGAGAAAGGATGGTTAATGAAGACACGCCGTTGTGGACAGTTCTGCTATAAGTAAAGTATGTAATTAACTCTTATTCAATTAAATCAGTGATATATAATTCTTCTTCTGCTCTACATCCACATCCTTAGACCTCTACCGGATACTTAGAGATATCAACACCCCCCAGAAGTTCAACTTTGGCCCATTCATAGGAGATGGATACGCAGTTCTGCTTCGGATATGGGAGAAAAGAATAGTTTCCATGGCAGAACTTGAACGTATGACGGCAGCAGAGACATTCCAGATCCACTCCAGAGCCCGCGTACGTCTCAATAACAACGAATGAGGATAGTTGTTTATCTTTGGAGTCAAGCATAAACTTCACATCAACATTATAACACTTGGGGCACTTGGCAGCGAAAATGAGACCTTTCTCGTCTTCAGTATGGTTGACGGGGTAGAAGACGGCAACGTGGCTTTTACCGCTGTTTCGAATACGTCTATTCTCTTCAGATACCCTCTCTGCTATCTTCCGTTGCTCTTCAAACATCGCCACCATGGATTGAGGGGTGTGAAGTTCAAAGCAAGGGGTAAGAGAGGACTCCTTGGAACTATCAGACGAGTCCAGTGCGAAGGAAACGTTACGGGATGACTGTCCAAGGTCTAAATGGACAATAGTACCACCTCTAGTCAGTTTAGGAGGCCCCATTTGAGTCTCAGTCTCTTTCTCTTTTAGGTCAACGGGGTCGATGTCAACGGGGTCGATGTCAACGGGGTCGCCTGCAGCAGTAGCAGAATCAATGCACTGACGAGATGGGGAATGCTTGAGGGAACAAACTGGAGGGACAATGGAACCGCCTAACCAAATTGAGATTACGTTAACAATAAGAGGGTCACTTGGCTCCAGAACACCATTCAGGGTTTCACTTGAGACTGCTCTCACGTAATCCAACTCCCTTGGGCAATACTCTTTGATCGAATAATTAACATGAGTCGAGTCTGAGTCTACAGTAATAGAGAAGCAATGGACCCCATCGTGACCGTCAAGAGAGAACCCACATGAGTTGTTGTTGGTGACATCATACGATAGACCTGTCAACTCATCCTTAATAGTGTTCATAAGAGGGGAGGAGCGGGTAAGGCTTGAGTCGGGGAAGAAGGGGCTATTCCCGTCTTGAGTTGGGCACGGAGCACGAATACCGGTAGTCTCGACCACTTGTTCAGTTAGTTTGTTCATGGCAAACTGGACTGGGGAGTAGGAGTGTAGCGAGGACCGTTCGAAACCAATAGATGATCGCAAAGCAGGGGAAACTGAATTATATGACGGCTCATCATCATCATAGGCAACAGACAGGCTTCTTTTGAGAGCAGAGATGCCTGGAACTGTCGCCTCCTCCCCCTCCTCCCCTTCTAGGTGGAGGACCGAAGTTTGAGGAGGAACAACGTCAGAGACGCCCTCAACGCAAGGCATAGCATTCTCGTGTACGCTATTACTCCCAACTGTAATATGAGGGCTTGAATTATCAGTATAACCATAACCATTGTTCATAATTTAATTATTGTGTACTTACTTCATTAAAAATCAGTTATGGATGCTAACAGCCCTTTCAACGCTATTGTACGTACATGTAGACCACTATGAGCACCATATAAGTCACTAAAGAAGTCCTGTTCTTCCATAACTTCTCTAACTTCTCCTCTCACCACCCCCTCCCTCACACTCCAGAAAAGAGAATGCAATGGTTTGTGCGACTCAGAAGAGGGCTGCGTTGACTGTAATATGGTTGATATGCAACTAGATGAATGTCTAAAGGACCTTGAGCGCAACTCAGCCCGCTTTACATGCGTCAAATGCGGGTCAGACAACATGGTACAAGTCGTTGATCTGAAGAAGTACATAGGGGATGATCTGTTTAAGGAGATTGATGCGCTTGAAAGGGATCTTATCGATGAAGCCAGACTGCTGAGACAACTAGAGGCTCAACTAAGCAGTTCCCCGATGACTTCAAGAAGCGAGACAGTCGGCTTTGAGGCTCACACCATCTCCTCCCCAGAACCACATCCAAGTCTAAAGTCACCTCCTAATCGAGTTGTGACAAGAAGCAGAAGCCGTACTTGCCCCCCTGAGATAGCAAGAACGAGGAGCAACGGGAGATCGTGGGATATTATGGATAATTTGGTAGTATAAGTATCTGAAAGGGCTCTGTTTGGGGAGGGAAATGCTCTGGGTGTGGAGGATGCACTATGAAGAGACCACTTGGATAAAAAATAAGATTATTATATGAATTAATTAATTATAACACGACTAGACACTCTGTGGTATGTACCGCTTGCTCTATACTCTGTGTTCTTGTTTAGATGTAGTTCCCAGGGTACTTACGGCAATTGGCACAGTCGCAAAACTTGGACGACTTTGCCTTCTTGACATCCTTGACCTTTGCAGTACAGGAAGTGACGTTATGACCAGCACAGCCGCAACGACTGCATGTGTATGGCTTCTTAGCAGCAGCCTCCTTAGCATCGGCCTTAGCTTTCTCTGCGCAGGTGATGATGTTGTGTCCTGACTTTCCACAATAACTGCATGAATATACAGCCTTAGCCTCAGCCTTAGCCTTCTCAGTGCATGTAGTAATGTTGTGTCCTGGCTTTCCACAATAACTGCATAACGGCATCTTCTTGGCTGGAAGAGCGGCCTCCTCATCATTCTCACGTGGGCGCTTCTGTCCGGCAGGTGGGACAACACGAGCAGTAGGGAGAGCAGGGACTACGGACGCAGGAGCAGGTGCTGCGAGTTGTCTAACTTGCTCATGTAGCCTTTGTATCTGTTCTTGCATCATCGTAAACATAGAGGGAGCAGCGGGAACGGGTGCGGGTGCGGTAAAGCCAGCCATACACATAAGGCAGTTCGCAGAGGTAGCATCATTGACATACGTGCATGCATTGCAGGGCCATGACGCAGCGACAGCCTGATCTCTCACCCTTTGAGCCTCAGCAGCGACAGCCTGATATCTTTCGGCCTGCTCCCTTAGCATTTGAGCCTCAGCAGCAGCGGCCTGCTCCCTTAGCATTTGAGCCTCAGCAGCAGCGGCCTGCTCCCTTAGCATTTGAGCCTCAGCAGCAGCGGCCTGATCCCTTATCCTTTGAGCGTCAGCCTGATCTCTCACCCTTTGAGCCTCAGCAGCGATAGCCTGATCTCTTTCGGCCTGCTCCCTTCTTAGCCTTAGCCTCTGAGCCTCGGCAGCAGCAGCCTTATGCCTTCGCAGATCATCCTCAGCAGCAGCGGCCTGCTCCCTTATCCTTAGCCTTTGAGCCTCGGCAGCGGCCTGCTCCCTTAGCCCCCTTCGCCTCTGAGCCTCGGCAGCAGCAGCCTTACGCTTTCGCAGATCATCCTCAGCAGCGCTTAGGTTGTTTCGCATCTCAATAATATCCCTTTCACTATCTAAAAAAAGATGCTGATCAAGCGGAACTGAAGGGACTGACGAAGGGGCCACCCCTGCACTAACAGTTGACGTTAGAGGTTGTAAAGGGTCATCATTATCGCTATCCGTATCCTCAGAGGTCAACGGGGTCAACGGGGTAGTAGCGGTGCGGACTACGGTGGGTCCTCGGACTGCAGAGGTCAACGGGGTCGAGGTCAACGGGGTCAACGCCGCGGTGCGGGGTCGGACTGCATAGGTCATCAACGGGGTAGCGTAATCCTCAATATCAATTTCGATGGGTGTTTGGTAAGAACTACCAGTTACTGTGGCACCAATGGTTCGAGAGGCATGAGTTGAAGAGGTAGCAGTAGGAACGAAGGGCTAAAGGTTATATTAAGAATATTATTAGCATTGAGAATATTATTAGCAGGGACGTGGTAGGAGGAGGGAGGAGGATAAAGAGGGAGGAGGCATGGATGAGGATGTAGATAGAACGTATTACAAGCATATATGAATATACGATATGACTTCTATCGATAGAAGCAGTAATTTGTGGTCATTTAATTATAACTTGAGGACGGGAACATAGAAGGTGGGAGGAGGAAGGAGATGGGGGATGATGGAAAGGGTTTCATTCACATCTAAATGTACTACACGACTTCTACACATGACAGCATCAACTTACCGTAGTTCCACGAGTATTCCAGTCTGTAACGGGGTATAACATTGAATTAGGTGTGACTCTTAGCCCCCCCGAAATAAAATCTCCACGTGGCACAGGCACGTTCCGATATATTGCTGAATACCTCGAGACTAATATCCAGCCTTACCGCTTAGAAGTTGCGTGTTCTGATTTTGGATACACGCTGTGTGAGATTGATTCCCTTCGTATGAATGGTAAGACGACTCGAGACATCGCTGCTGAGATTGTTAGTCGGGGTGTGCGTAGTAGTTGTAATCCTGGCTCTTATCCTCAGGGAAGATGCTGCTAAGGCTGCTGAGGCTAAGTAAGGCTGCTGAGGCGCTTCGGCTGCTGCTAAACTACTAAATACAATATATTGATTCTACTAAGCCGTGTTACACCTGAATTCCCACCCACATTTCCATTATCTTCGGCAACAGGTCAAGGGCCCCGTCCCTATTAAAGAATCCGTCCAGAGGAGACTCTAATGGCTTCGCTTCACCCTCTTCACATGGTAGAGTCGCAGCAGAAGTTAAAATGCAATTCAAAGCCGTCCTCAGTTTAGGTGAAGTTACCGTGGCTTTCATCCTGTCCCATAATTCTATCTCATTCCCACCCCTTACAAAGTACTCGACTGCTGGTAACCCTTGCGAGTCAACTAAGGAATCGTCTGCGTCATTCTCAAGTAGAACTTGCAACCATTGGAGGGCCTTGACTTTGCACTCCGATCGTACAACATAATGCAGAGGAGTACTTAGGTTTAGGTTTAGGCAGTTTGAGACTGTGTTGATGTTCGCCCCCTTGCTGAGAAGGTATTGCATTCTATCTTTTTTACGAGCATCAATAGGGTGGGTGTCTGAATTTCCATATCTCATAAACTGATAGCAGATTTCATTGAGAAGCGTTCGCCCATCCTTGTTCTTTGCTTCAATGTCAGCGCCGATAGCAATTAAGGCATCGAGGGTAGGATAAAAACCTAGAAATGATTCTTCACGGTCAAGGTAGCAAGGATCCAATAGCATATGCAAGGCGGTCTGACCTGCATTCTTGGTATTAGGATTGGCACCGTATTTCCCCAGCATCATGATCGCCTTATGATCGTATCTTCTGGCGGATAACATTAAGGGTGTAGAATTACCACAGGAGAGTATATTCGGATCAGCACCTGCCTTAAGCAGCACCTCCAATAATTCAAAATAGTCTTCACCTCTACTGCCGTACCTACCGAGGTGTTCTATTAAAGGATTCGTACAGTATCCCTCCATAATGTTTAGTGTATCAAGACTCTTAGGGATCAGCAGACGTGCAATGGCGTAGTTTTTCTTCTGTATTGCAATTACCAAGGCAGTCTTACCATGATTATCTTTCTTAATGACATCTGCATTGTGATCCAGGAGGACTTGAACCTCAGACAGGGCTTTCCAATCATGATCATATAAGCGATCAGCACGAATCATCAAAGGAGTTTGACCGTCAAGGTTAGCCTCATTCACATCCGATCCTGATGTCAGAAGCAACTTGGTCATCTCAGAGCCTTGGGCAAGCATCAATGGTGTGGATCCCAAGGAATTACAACGTCTACTGATATCGGCCCCGAACATTATAAGTTCTCTAACTGACCAAACATTGCCCTTCTCAACAGCGCAATGCAACGCTGTCATCTTATTCCACTCAAAACACCCGTCTACGCGCGCTCCAGCCAGCAATAAGCGATGTAACTGATCTGTCTGATCATTCTTAGCAGCAATCTCAAGCGCAGAGTAACCGTGGATTGTCCTCTTATTGACATCAGCGCCTGCATCTATCAGTATCCTGCACATTTTCTTGGAGTTCTTTCTCTCAAGGGGCGTATCATGGTAGCCATGTCGAAGGCCGAGGTACAAGGAGGTTATTAAAGCAGTATCACCATGCTTATTCTGAAGATCCAAAGCATTCATAGATTTGCAGAGTGGTACAACTTGTTTGAAACCCTCTATATCACCCGTAGTAACCTTCAACATCAAAAAGGTATTACCATTCTTATCACGATCCTGGACATTCGTACCACTGATAACTTGTTCGAAGATGGTTTTATTCCTTGGTAAGAGAGACTTCGTAAACTTTCTGAACAGAAGCGAAACGATTTGATGAATTGACAGGAAGTCATCTTGACTGGCTTGTATCTTGCACCCGAAGTACTTGCGATTGTCTATTTCTTCCTCTTCTTCACCTATATCAACGGAACTATCAGATGAGTTGACATAGTCAGATTCAGATTCATAATAGTCCGTCTGTTCCATCTGTTCATCAGTGGCAGCAGGCTCTGGTATCGTCTCAGTGGCAGCAGGCTCTGGTATCGTCTCAGTGGCAGCAGGCTCTGGTATCGTCTCAGGGACAGGATCAGGGACAGGAGCAGGGACAGCGGCAGCGACGGAAACAGGAGCAGGGACAGAAGCAGCGACATCTGTTATAGGACTGAATTCAGGCAACTCGACAGACTCATGAGTTATTTCATCAGTTGGGCTTTGGAGGGAACTAGCCGTAGCAGGGATAGACGCAACCTCTGAATCAACAGAAGGAGCAGAAGCACTTTCAAAGTCTTGCGCAGTGCTGCTGGTGGACTCATGGTGGTCTTCATCGTCTTCGAACATGTCTCTCTTTCTTTTCATCTAGGAGGGATGAGGGGGCGGGAAAAGGATAATAAGAGTAAGATGATAAAGTTAGAGGGAGTTTTGGTAGATAGTAAGCATTGCTATACGTATATAAAGTCATTTGGTGTCATCTTACATGGTAGTTGCAGTCTATAGAAGTGAGCCTCACGTTTTTCGTACATTCGTACATTCGTACATTCGTACATTCGTACATTCGTACATTCGTACATTCGTACATTCGTACATTCTCATTCACTCCTAAAAGATGATGGCTTATGCTACTTCTATGCTCCACCAACCTTCTATGCTCAACCAACCTACTGCTAATATGCTTAACCGACTCAGATTGGTACGTACCTCCTTCCTTCATATCTCAGAGTCCTCTCCGTCATCTCTCACCACCACCCTACCCCAATACCCGTACAGAAACCAAAAGGTAATGGACCTACAGGCATCATTGAGGCAGCAATGCTAGGGGACAGTGACCGTATTAATCGCCTATCTAAGTATCAGGACATCAATCAGGTGGATAGTGACGGTAACAACGCTGTTATGAGGATTTGCAAGGGGGATTACACCGACAATAATAATCCGGTGACAGTTGTAGAGACTCTTATCGATCTTGGGCTCCGTCTGGATGCTACCAACTACAATGGCGACACACCTTTGACATTACTAGGGTCAGTTAGGTCCTACTGCCCTGATATGAACAAGAGATCTGAAGATATCGGTCGCCTTCTCCTCAAGCGTGGTGTACACCCTGAAGTCGTCAACAATGAGGGACAGACATCATTAATGAAGGCATCACTATCGGGATTAGATAACTTAGTGGTTGATCTTCTCAATCGGACGTCATCGGACATCGACCATACTACACCCCGAGATGGTAGGAGTATCTTACAACATCTTTGCCATGTGAACAACGGAAAGACTGCAACTCTTCTGCTAGATCATGGCGCATGTATAAATCATCAGGACTATCAAGGCCGCACTGCTTTAGCGATTGCAATCGAGAAGGGACATGAACCGCTTGCCTACATCCTTATGACTCCTAAGTACTGTGCAGATCCTGACTTGCCAGATCATGACGGGCTGACCTCGTTGCATTGGGCAATCATTAAGAATCAACCCCGTATCGTCGATGTGTTGCTACAGTCCGGTGCTGATCGTTTATTGAGAATCAAGAATGGACTCACGCCTCTAATGGTAGCGGTTGCGGAAGGGAACATGAAGATTGTCGATTGCCTTATTAATGTTGCGAATCAAAAGGAAAGACAAAGAATCGTTAATCAGATTGACTACGATGGGGTTACTCCGCTCATCAAGGCAGTCAAGATGAAGCACATAGGCATTGTTAAACTGCTCGCTGGCGATACCTTCCTATCTCATTGTGACTACGTGCATGGAATGAACGCGTTGATGTGGGCCATTCACGGATGCAAGCATATGTATGGCGACGTAAACGACGCCGAGATTATCAATACTCTCCACAATGCCTATTTAACCAGTTCCGGAGGTACTTCCGCCATCAACCAAACGTCTCAATGCGCGCTCGGGCAGACTGCCTTACACTTTGCGGTTGGGAAGATGAATTGGATCATGGAAATGTTCCTCCGTTACAAGGATCATATCAATCTCGATGTCCCGGACAATCAGGGATGTACTCCACTGATGAGGGCTCTCTTATACAGTGATAGCGACAGGACGAGACATCAATCGATGATGCTAATTAATGCGGGTGCGAAATTGGATGTTCTCAGTCATCATCTAGACGGACCAGGTTACGGGTCACTAAGTCCTCTCCACTACGCTGTACTAACCTCTCCGTTCTTCACGCGCTATCTTCTTGACAATGGCGCCTCTGTCGACTTCCAAAACGCTGATGGTGATACCGCCCTTATGCATGCTATCAGGCATGGCTTCGCAGGGCAAGAGACTATCGAGATACTTATGGGATGGAACCCTGACGTCTCTATCACTAATAACAAAGGGGAGACGGCCTTTAGCATTGCTTCCGATTTGCTTCCGAGAAACAAAGGGGAGACGGCCTTTCAAATCGATTTGCTTCCGAGAGTGTTGGATCCGTTAGTGTGGAATGCAATCACCCCAAGACAGTATAAAAAATAGATGTATTCGCGCAAAATGCGATAGAAGAAGTATAATTGTTGGGGACCTTACATCCTTGCTTGACGGCGACGACGGTATGGGTATAGTCATTTATAATACACGGTTATTAGTATTACACTATATTTATAAGGCAACTTCCGCTATAACTCTCTGTAAAGTCTATTTGGCCTAATGGATAAGCACCACCCATGATTCGTTCGGCTCTCTTGCTGTCGCGTCGTTCTTACGGAGGGGGTAATGAAGGAGGGGGTGATGAAGGAAAGGGATGAAGACAGATGCATAGAAGATGCGTTCAGTGGGGCATTAGGCTAAGTTCTTCGCAATATGCATTATGCTATTGTCAAAGTATGCAATGCTTTCTTCTATCAGGTCTGTAGATGAAAAATCGTAAGTTGACTTTGGTTTTTTCGATTGTAGTCTCAAAGCAGTCAGGTTCGTAGAAGCATTACAGAGTCAAACGAAAGATCATGCCGGTCATGGACGACTTACTTGCTGCGGACGACGCCCCTGCCCTTGATGCCCCTGCCCTTGGTGCCCTTGATGCCCCTGCCCTTGGTGCCCTTGATGCCCCTGCCCTTGAGACCGAGACCACTGC
>Ga0194041_10000397_pt1 | contig 17418 bp, 15 predicted proteins | sample JunL449m_MetaG_FD_160082 | JGI IMG/M metagenome (GOLD analysis project Ga0194041, IMG submission 160082) | Anoxic zone freshwater microbial communities from boreal shield lake in IISD Experimental Lakes Area, Ontario, Canada - Jun2016-L442-9m | ecosystem: Environmental > Aquatic > Freshwater >...
GGTTCAGTCATCCTGTCAGTCAGTCAGTCAGCTAGGGCTATCCACCACCGGCACTCATTAATCCCATACCTTTTCGGGATGCGTTCGTGCACTCGTAGTGGCTGTCGGGAGACCGCCCACATTTCTTTGACGTTTCAGTACAACACATCGGTGATTTGGATTAATCACGTCCAAGATGAACGAGACATGCACGTCTATGAATTGTGTGACAAGCATTGGCAGCGTTTTGCTCCTCCGAGTGGTTGGACTCTTGATGATCGGCGTCGGGCCGAAGTCCTTCCTTTCGTGCATCGCCTGGCCGGCTAACTCAGTCAATGACGCGATCTCATCCGGCGACTAACGCCACTCGCTTTACGGTTGGCGTTGCGGCTTTTGCTTGGCTTTTGGCTTATGTTGCGGCATTGCCGTTACAAGGCGTACTGATTTCACTGACAGGTCACGGCGGCGAGAAATCGGATACTTGGCCGATATCAATGACCGTTTTGTCGATCTTTTGTTTGTGGATACCGTTTGTCGCCATGCTCATGGTTGTGAGTCGACGCTGGGGCCAGGGTCGTTTTCAAAATGATTATAAAATTCGGACGCGCTGGATTGACCTCGCTGGGTTACCACTAGGTGTCGCGAGTCAATTGCTCTTGGTCCCAGCGGTCTATTGGCCACTGCAACGAATTTGGCCCGAAACATTTTCCAGTAACGAGATAGAAGCACGGGCTCGAGATCTCTGGGATAAAGCGCACGGCGGGTGGATCGTGGTTCTCGTGCTTGTGGTTGCTCTTGGGGCGCCCATGATTGAAGAGTTGGTCTACCGCGGACTCATCCTGCAGGCTCTTCAGGGTCGTCTGAACGATTGGTTGGCGCTCATTATTGCGGCGGCTTGGTTCGCACTTATTCACTTGCAACCAGTTGAACTTCCTGGTCTTTTTGCCTTTGCTCTCGTTCTGGGAATCTGTTTTCAACGTACCGGCCGTCTCGGGATGTCGGTTTTTGCCCACATTGCCTTTAATGCAACTGGACTGTTGCTGGCGTCTCGGTAGGGCTGAAGTGGCAAGATAGATCTTTATATGGAAGATCTTGAAATTGAGTCCGCCAAAAATGCGAATGAAATTGGCGGTTCGGCGCAGACAATGAGCGGCGATCGTTGGAACCGCTTTCGCAGTCAGCCATTTAAAGGTTGGGAACGTGATCGACTCATCACGTTTTGGATTCGTGTTGCGCTCGTTGGTATCAGCACGATTATTGCCATCAAGGTGGTACAACCATCGTTAGTTTTTAAAGACACCACGCCTACTGGTGGTGACATGGGTGCTCATGTGTGGGGTCCGGCGTATTTGCGTGATCATCTCTTGCCTTGGAAACTCAATGGGTGGTCAATGGATTGGTATTCCGGATTCCCGATTTACCGTTTCTACATGGTGGTGCCGGCTTTATTTATCGTGATCCTGAACTTCATATTTCCATACGGCGTTGCATTCAAGATTGTTGCCGTTGCAGGCATCGTGACATTGCCCGCTTGTTGTTGGGCCTTTGGTCGACTGGCGAAATTTGTCTTCCCGATTCCTGAACTGTTCGCGATGGTGGGATTGGTGTATCTGCTTGATGAGAGCTACACGATTTATGGTGGCAACGTCGCGTCAACCATGGCCGGAGAGTATTCGTTTTCAGTAGCGCTGTCATTTGCCATGTTGGCCTTCGGATTTTTCGCCAACGGATTACAAACGGGCAAACATCGTGTCAAGGCTGCTGTCTTTATGGCACTTGCTGTTTTATGCCATGGCATCGTGGCAATTTATGTCGTTGTCGGCCTCGTGCTGATGGCACTTTTGTGGCTTGATAAAGCCAAGGTTCGCTGGTTCATCACAACTGCAGGTTCAGGTGTTTTGTTGTCAGCATTTTGGGTCGGACCCTTTTTGTTGAACCATGCATATATGACCGACATGAAATACAAAGGTGAACCAGGCAATGGATCATTCACCTCGTATTGGGGCATGTTTTTCGCACTACCGCCATTTTGGAATGTCTTTATTTTGACTTTTGCGATGATCGGATTCGCCGCGATGATCGTCAAACGAAATGTGGCAGGCATTTGGCTTGGCGTCACGGCGCTGGTGTTCGCGGCATTTGTCTATTTGTTTAATGACAGCTTGCCGATTATTGGATTGTTGTGGAACCCCCGTCTGCTGCCGATGTTTAACATGTGTCGCTACTTGCTCGCAGGTATTGGTGTCATTGAGTTCGTTTCGTTCATCGTGCGGTACGCACAACATGAACGATCGGCACGAAATTCTGAAGTGTTTGTGGAAAACCCGCAATCAACAAAGCAAATGTTCAATGCTCGAACGATCACTGCAATCGCCTCGGCTTTTATTGTGCTGATAGTTCTTGGTTTCCGCTTTCAAGTACTTCCGTTCGGTCATGTGAAAGATGAAGGTCAGGGCGCCGAATACACATGGGGCCCATTTGAAGGAAAAGCTGCGAGTAAGGGTTTTGTTGATGGTTGGGCCCGCTGGAACTTTTCGGGTTACGAGGGTCGGTCGTCGTACGGCGAGTACTACGGCGTGATTCAAACCATGAAGAGCATCGGCGATACGCGTGGATGCGGTCGAGCGTTATGGGAAAACTTTGGCGGAAACGACAAGTATGGGACGACAATGGCCTTGATGTTGTTACCTTTCTGGACCGATGGTTGCATCGGGTCAAGCGAGGGTTTGTTCTTTGAGGCAGCTGGTACGACCCCGTATCACTTCTTGGCAGCGGGAGCGATGTCAAAGCAATCGTCAAACCCAGTGCGTGAATTGCGGTATGTCAATAACGATGCCGCTGTTGGCGTGTCGTATATGCAAGAACTCGGAATTAGTTATTACATGGCGGTCACCCCAGAAGCAATTGCCAAGGCCGATGAAGTGGCCGCTAACGGTGGTGGACTGACTCCTCTTGAAACCAGTGGACCATGGCATATTTATTCGGTTGGTAATGCCGACATTGTTGTTCCGCTTGACACTTTGCCTGTTGTGGTGAATGAACGATCAGGCGACTTGCGAGAACGTTGGCTTGAACTTGGTTCCAGTTGGTTACAAAATCGAACTGAGTGGGACGCTCTGCCCGCAGCGGGTGGTCCGAAGGAATGGCAACGTATCGATGTGGCGGTCGATATGTCGGTACGTGAAGGCGAACCCGGGTCTGACTCACGAAAAGTTGATGTCGTGAAGCCAGTGCAACAGATCGTGCCGACCAAGGTTGAGCCAGCAGTTGTCTCCGATGTCAAAATCGGCGAGGACTCAGTGTCGTTCTCAGTTGACAAAGTTGGCGTTCCCGTTTTGGTTCGGGTGAGTTATTTCCCGAACTGGCAAGTGTCAGGTGCCAAAGGCCCATATCGAGTTGCTCCGAACATGATGGTTGTCGTGCCGACTTCGACCCATGTTTCAATGCATTTCACAGCCAGTTTTGTGGACCGTTTTGCCTATCTACTCACGATTGTTGGGTTCGTTGGTCTGTTTGTGATGTGGCGTCGAGATCGGCGCGGCAAAGAAGTATTCATAGACCTCTGAGCAGGTGAAACCCTTAAATCCCTGCGGGGCCTAAACAGTCAGCGATAGGGTTCAGCCCGTCATGTCATCAAAATTTTCTCTCGATCAGATCGTCAAGGCGTATGACGTTCGAGGCACCGTTCCAGATCAGTTCGACGCCGAAGTGGCATACGCGTTGGGTGTTGGTTTTGCACAATTCACCAAGACCAGTGTGGCGATTGTGGCACGAGACATGCGACCCACTGGACCTGAATTGGTCGCGGCATTTGCCCAAGGTTTGATGGAACAAGGTGTTGATGTCATTGACATCGGTCTGGCATCAACTGACCTGTTGTATTTCGCGGCCGGCAAGCTTGACGCACCGGGTGCGATGTTCACTGCATCGCATAACCCAGCTCAATACAACGGAATCAAGTTGTGTTTGTCGGGAGCGCGACCAGTTGGCGTTGACACTGGTCTAGCAGAAGTGAAAGACATTGCTCAGAAAATTCTTGATGGTCTGAAGCCTGCCAAGGCGGCGCGTGCTGGCCGAACTACCGAACGTGATTTGCTCTCGGCATTCGTTGATCATGTGGTGTCATTCATCGATCCGGCCACGATTCGACCGATGCGTGTTGTCGCCGATACTGCCAATGGAATGGGCGGGCTTGTCGTGCCGGCTGTGTTTGAGCGTTTGCCGCGTCTTGAACTTGAAGTTATGTATGGCGAACTTGACGGAACCTTCCCGAATCACCCTGCTGATCCTTTGCAAGCAGCAAACCAGCGCGACTTACAAGCCCGCGTGACTTCTGGAGGATTCGATATCGGTTTAGCTTTTGACGGCGACGCTGACCGAGTATTTGTCACCGACGAACTTGGGCGTGGACTTTCGGGTTCAACGACTACCGGTGTTTTGGCAACAAGCATGTTGCGTAAAAATCCAGGCGCCACTATTTTGCACAACCTTATTTGTAGTCGTGCAGTCCCAGAAGTCATTCGCGAACATGGCGGAGTGCCAGTGCGCACCAAAGTGGGGCATTCTTTTATCAAGCAAATAATGGCCGAAACCGGAGCTCTCTTTGGGGGAGAGCACTCGGCTCACTATTACTTCAAAGATAACTACCGTGCTGATAGCGGACTGATTGCCACAATGTTGATGCTTGAAGAAATGAGTCGTGTCGGAGAACCACTGAGCGAAATTCGTCGTTCTTACGAGCGTTACTCGTCAAGCGGTGAAATCAATACGCAAGTAGACGACCCCGCTGTCGTCATTGAGTCGGTTTCTCAGAAGTTTGGTGCGTACCCGCAAGATCGTCTTGATGGTCTCACCGTTGATTGCGGACCATGGTGGTTTAACCTTCGTCCGTCGAATACCGAACCACTTTTACGCCTCAATCTTGAAGCCCCCGATCGTGATGAATGCGATAACCGTGTGGCCGAATTGCTTGCGGCAATAACCTCAGTCTGAAACAAGGAGTTCTCATGCCCATCGATCCCGAACTAGCAAACGTCTTAGCTTGCCCCGTTGATAAAGGTGTTTTGTACATGCTCGATGACGAGGATGCTTTATATAACCCACGTTTACAGCGGCGTTACAGCATTCGTGAAGGTATCGCCGTGATGTTGGTGGACGAGTCTGAAGTTGTTTCATCGGGTGAACATGAGCGCATCATGGCCAAGATCGCTGCTGGCGGAGTCAAGACCACCGGACGCTAAATCGGGCGTGTCATAGGTGACAGTGTCACATAGGCCCACATCGAGCGGTCTACACTCGTGACATCGGGCTGACAGATCGGTGCCAGCAGGCCCCGGCCCGGGATAGTGCAAGACAAGATGCGACCTTCGGTCGGCATCTTTGTTTGCGCAACCCCGTGTAATTCACATCATGTCAATGACCTCATAAGGAGCCCTCCCATGTCCACTTCGTTTGCTGATCGTAAAGACTTCCGCGTCGCCGATCTATCAATGGCCCCATTTGGCCGCAAAGAAATCCATCTCGCCGAGCACGAAATGCCTGGCCTGCGCGCATTGCGCAAAGAATACGGTGTTACTAAGCCATTGAAGGGTGCACGAATTTCGGGTTCGTTGCACATGACCATTCAGACTGCTGTGTTGATTGAGACTTTGGTTGAACTCGGCGCCGAAGTTCGTTGGGCTTCATGCAATATTTTCTCGACACAAGATCATGCAGCGGCAGCAGTCGCTATTGGTCCGAACGGAACTGCAGACAACCCATCGGGTGTGCCGGTATTCGCCTGGAAGGGCGAGACCCTTGAAGAGTACTGGTGGTGCACCGAGCAGATGATGACGTGGCCAGATGGCGACGGACCAAACATGATTCTTGATGATGGTGGAGACGCTACGTTGTTGTTGCACAAGGGCGTTGAGTACGAGAAGTCCGGCGAAGTTCCCGATCCGACAACGGCATCAAATGCCGAGTTAGCGATCGTTCTTGGTCTATTGCAGCGCGGCCTCAAGACCGATCCAACTAAGTGGACACGTATGGCTGCAGACATCAAGGGTGTTACCGAAGAAACCACAACTGGTGTGATGCGCTTGTACAAGATGTTCGAGCGCAACGAGTTGTTGTTCCCCGCGATTAATGTCAATGACTCAGTGACCAAATCAAAGTTTGACAACTTGTATGGATGTCGTCACTCGTTGATTGATGCAATCTGTCGTGCAACTGACGTCATGATCGCCGGCAAAGTTGCTGTTGTATGTGGCTACGGCGATGTTGGTAAGGGTTGCGTACAGGCGTTGCGCGGCCAAGGTGCCCGAGTCATCGTGACCGAAGCCGACCCCATTAATGCTTTGCAGGCGGCCATGGAGGGTTACCAAGTCACCACTCTTGAAGACATCATTGGCGAAGTTGACATCTTCGTTTCGGCAACTGGCAATGATCACATCATCACGATTGAGCACATGCTCAAGATGAAGCACAACGCAATTGTGTGCAACATCGGCCACTTCGATTCCGAAATCGATATGGCTGGCTTGGCTCGTAGCGGCGCGACTCGTGATGAATTGAAGCCCGGAACTGACTTGTGGTCTTTCCCCGACGGGCACGCAATCATCGTGTTGGCTGAAGGACGTTTGGTCAACCTCGGTTGCGCAACTGGCCACCCGAGTTTCGTGATGAGCTGTTCATTCTCGAACCAAGTCATCGCGCAAATTGAGTTGTTTACCAATCTTACGGCGTACCCACTTGGTGTGTACGTGTTGCCGAAGCACCTTGACGAAAAGGTTGCATCGCTTCATTTGGGTGCACTTGGAGCCAAGTTGACCAAGTTGACTGACGAGCAAGCTGACTATTTAGGTGTCGCTCCTTCAGGTCCATTCAAGCCCGAGCGTTACCGTTACTAATGTCAAAGTTGTACGCAGAAAAGCTAGCCCGGTGTATCACCGGGCTAGCTTTTTTTGGTTTTGGAATCACCTTGTTTTTACGGGCCAATCTTGGGTTGGCTCCGTGGGACATTTTCCATAAGGGACTATCAGAAAAGTTTGATATTTCAATCGGTCTTGTCATTGAGGGCGTTGGTTTATTGCTTTTGTTGTTGTGGATTCCGTTACGGCAACGACCGGGAGTCGGCACAATTTTGAATGCAATTGAAATCGGTCTTGTGGTTAATCTGACCAAGCCGATTATCGGAGAACCAGATCAACTGATCATTCGGGCATTGATGGTGGTTGCAGGAGTCATAGTGATTGGCCTCGGATCTGCTTTGTATATCGGTGCTGGTCTCGGATCGGGCCCACGCGATGGTTTGATGCTGGGATTGTCGAAGCGATCAATTGCTGGACGTCAGATCAGTATTCGTGCGGCGCGAACTGTCGTTGAAATATCTGTCATGGTCGCCGGACTTTTCTTGGGTGGTTCAATCGGAATCGGCACCTTGATTTTCATGTTTGGTATTGGCCCACTTGTGCAATTGATTTTGCCACGATTTGAAATGCGACTGGCAAGCGATCAACGCCAATAATTAGATACCGCTCAGAATGCGCGCCGCAGCGGCAGTTTTTTCGCCCATGACCTTGTAGCAATCAGGGGAAATGCGATCTCTTGGGCCGACAACCGAGACCAGCGCAATTGGTAGAGCTGGACCGTCGTAGATCACGCTGCCGATTCCGATTGAACTCGGGTGGCCAGGATTAATTTGAAAGTACCTGGGATGATCGTCATGTGCCGATCTAAGCCACGAAGATTCACCTGTAGGAAAACGCCGAATTAAATCGCTCACAATTTCGGTATTGGCATTGTCGGGTCGAAACTGCACCTGCTTGCCAACTTCCATCGTGATCTTGACGTTGTGTTTGCTCTCAACTTTGTCAAGCAATGTGGCATGCATTTTGTCGCTGACATAAGTCAATTGCCACAAGAGTGCGGTTTCGCCAATGACTTCAGAAAGTTCTTGTAATTGTTGACGCGCAGTTTTACGCAAATTGACGGCGACCTGATTCGATAAAGTCAGAACCCGTGGCGTTAACTCCCAAGCCGCTCCGTGATTTTGTTTCTGGATGTACCCACTCGCTCCGAGCGTGATCAAAATTCGTTGAGCGGTGTTCTTGTCCATGTTCATGTGGCGGGCGAGGGCTGACACACCAATGGGTTGCAATTCGGCGACAACCTCAAGGACAGCGAGAGCGTTTTCTACTGTTTGCAAAGTCTTGACAGCCATAAGGAACCAAACCCTACACAATTAGTGACTTATGTATTGAATAAAAATACACTGGCTCAGAATGTGAGACAAGATGTGAAGGGACTGTGCCATACCCATCTGGTCTGCTGAATTCATGTTTAGTGCTTTGCGTTGTTCACAGTGTTTGAAAATCTTTCGCCCGGCCGCCGATGACGCGGGCTCGATGGGGCCAATTCGATCTTGCCCATCGTGCTCATTCTTGAGCGGTGGGCCGCATCGTCCGGTTCGCGCCACCGCCGACCTGCGCGGTGAAACTCAGGACTTGATTCGGAGCTTGAAATATCGCAATCAGCGCCGGGTTGTCGCTGAACTCGCTGATCGACTTGTGCAATCAATTCTGGCCGATCCAGAGACTCCGGCTTACGACGTGGTGACTTGGGCTCCTACTTCGGTGGTGCGCGAACGAGTGCGGGGCTATGACCAATCACAATTGTTGGCACAAGCTGTAGCGAAGCGTCTCGGACTGCGATGCCGGCGACTGTTGTATCGTGATCGCAGTGCTCCACAAACCGGCCGCAATAGGCAAGAGCGTCTGAACGGTCCGATGTTTCGGGCTCGTCCGTTGCGCCATCCGTGTCGAGTGCTCGTGATTGACGATGTGGTGACAACCGGAAGCACTTTGCGGGCTGCTGCACATGCGCTCGATTTGGCTGGGGCCAGTGAAGTTTGTTTACTGGCCGTAGCAGCAACGCCTCGTGATCGTTCTACAAATTCGCGAGTTGCCTAACCCGTTGAACTGCTTGAGTCGGGTCAATATCTACCCAAATTCCGTATATTCCTACCGCAGAAGCAGCGTCAACGTTGCTTTGGGCATCGTCAAGAAATGCGGCTCGATGAGCTTCGACGCCGAGTCGGTTCAACGTGAGTTCGTAAATCGCGCGGTTGGGTTTACGCATTCCAACTTCGTGGCTATCAACGACGTCATCAAAAATGTTGGCGAAATCGAGCATGGGCCACCATAAATCCCGGAATTCGCGAACATTATTTGTGAGAACTCCGAGGCGCAAACCGGCTGCCTTGAGATGATGGACCAGGTCAATAATCGGGGCATTTGGTTCAAACTGGATATTGACGCCGTCTCGCGATGCAACTTGTGGATCGTTCGATTGAGGTGGGGGTCCGACGGGGGCCATCGGCTGCAAACCTGCTTCAAGAACAAGTGGGGCAAGCTGTTGGCGATACTCGAGCATGCTGATTTCGCCGCGTTCAAGCCGATGCCAAGGATGATTGGTGTCCTGCCCGTATTCGCCCATCATGACTTTCATGACTTTGTCGGCGGGATCATTGGGAAAGCGCTTGACAACATCGCTGGGGCGACCGTTGCTCGCTAAAACTCCGCCAAAATCGAAAATAACTGCGTCAATCAGGCGGCCTGATTGGTCGGATTGATTGGCGGAAGTTGGGGCTGACTCGGGCACGGTGTCATTCTGCCTGTCGGCGTGCTTTGCGACATCATTGATGCAGGTGAACTTTGGGTGACCCTGAGGCTCGCAGATACCGCCTGTAGGCTCTCTATCTGCATGGGAATCCTCGATCGCATCCTGCGGGCCGGTGAAGGCAAGAAACTGAAGGCCCTCGAGGGTCTCGTTCCTGACATCAACGCCCTTGAAACATCTGTTCAATCACTGTCGGACGACGCACTGCGTGGCAAGACCGCTGAATTCCGTACCCGACTTGAACGGGGTGAAACTCTTGACGATCTGCTCATCGAAGCATTCGCCGTCGTGCGCGAAGGAGCGCACCGTGTCATTGGTCAGCGTCATTACGACGTGCAAATGATGGGCGGGGCTGCATTGCACTTCGGCTGGATTGCCGAAATGAAAACGGGTGAAGGTAAGACCTTGGTCTCGACCTTGCCGGCATATCTCAATGGCTTGTCGGGCAATGGCGTGCACCTCATCACGGTGAACGACTACTTGGCACGCCGTGACTCTGAGTGGATGGGACGAGTTCATCGTTGGCTCGGACTTAACGTCGGACTTGTTGTTCCAGGTTCGCGCGAGCGCCCCGAGCAAAAGCGGGTCGATTACGCCGCTGACATTACATATGGAACCAACAATGAATTTGGTTTTGATTATTTGCGCGACAATATGGCGCCCACCAAACTCAACAAAGTTCAGCGTGGACATACTTTTGCGATCGTTGACGAAGTTGACTCAATTTTGATTGACGAAGCACGTACACCGCTGATCATCTCTGGTCGAGTGGCCGATGCTGCCAATCTTTATTACCGTTTTGCTTCAATCGTGCGGGCGCTCAAGCGCGACGTCGATTACGAAGTTGAAGAAGACAAGCGCATTGTTATGCCGACCGAAGCCGGCATTGAGCGCGTTGAAGCCGAACTCGGGCTTGAAAACTTGTACGACGAAGTGCAACGCAACCTTGTTCATCAACTACAAGTGGCACTGAAGGCCAAAGAGTTGTATCGCCGCGACAAGGACTACATCATTCAAGGTGGCGAAGTAAAAATTGTTGACGAATTTACGGGTCGTATTCTTGAAGGTCGTCGCTGGAGTGAAGGTATTCACCAAGCTGTTGAGGCCAAAGAAGGCGTCAAGATCAAAGAAGAAAACCAGACACTTGCGACAATCACGTTGCAGAACTATTTCCGTATGTACACCAAGCTCTCCGGAATGACTGGTACGGCGCAAACTGAAGCTGCCGAACTCATGAATACTTACGACTTGCAGGTCGTGCCGATTCCGACTAACCGTGCAGTTGTTCGCGTTGATTCGCCTGACCAAATTTTCAAAACCGAAGATGCCAAGTTTGATGCAGTTGTCGCTGACATCATTGAGAGAAATGCCAATGGTCAGCCAATTTTGGTGGGTACGGTCAGCGTTGAAAAGAGCGAACATCTATCTCGGCTGCTTGCGAAAAATGGGGTGAAACACGAGGTTTTGAACGCGAAGCAACACACTCGTGAAGCCGAAATTGTGACGCAGGCCGGCCGCCTAGGTGCAGTAACGGTTGCAACCAACATGGCTGGTCGTGGTGTTGACATTCTGCTCGGCGGCAACCCCGAAGGCTTAGCGCGTCGAGCAGTACTTGGTGAAGGTCATGCGGCCGAAACATTGACTGACGAATTTGCCTTACCGCTTCCGCTTGAAGAGATGCCCGATGAATATCGTGCGGCTCGCTTGGTTGCACAAACTCGATATACCGAACTCCTCGCAGATATCTCAGCCAAGTGCAAGGCCGAAGGCGACAAAGTGCGTGAAGTCGGTGGCTTGTACGTGATTGGCTCTGAGCGTCACGAGAGTCGTCGTATCGATAATCAGTTGCGTGGACGTGCCGGCCGTCAGGGTGACTCGGGTTCGAGTCGTTTCTATTTGAGCCTTGAAGACGAATTGATGCGTTTGTTCGCGACTGGTGCTTTGAGTTGGGTAATGGGACGTGCCTTGCCTGATGACGAAGCGATTGAACACAAGATGGTCACCAAAGCCATTGAACGCGCTCAGAGCACTGTCGAAACACGTAATGCCGAAATTCGTAAGAACGTGTTGAAGTACGACGAAGTGATGAACGAGCAGCGCAAGGTGATTTACATGCGCCGCGACCAAATTCTTGACGGTGTCGATCTCAAAATTGCAGCGCTCGAATATATGGCCGAGGCAGTTGATGCGCTGATCGAAACGCATTGTGTGAGCGAGGCCGACGACGAATGGGATCTTGAAGGTCTCACCAAAGAACTGAAGACCTATTGGCCGAACGACTTGACCCCTGATCACTTGGGTCAATCCTCAAGCACCGACAAAATGTACGACGTCGTCATGGATAATGCGACTGCCTACTATGAACAGCGCGAAACAGAACTGACTTCAGTAGTGATGCGCGATGTTGAACGTCAGGTGATGTTGCGCATTATTGATCAACGTTGGCGGGAACATCTTGAAGAGATGGACTATCTGCAAGAGGGCATCAATTTGCGCGCCATGGGCCAAAAAGATCCGTTGGCCGAATGGCAGCGCGAGGGCTACGAGATGTTTGGTGCCATGATGAAGGGCATCGCGCAAGACTTCGTGAAGTACGTCATGCATGTGCAGGTTGTACGTAACGAAGAATCTGCTCCCGTCGTACAAAACCTTCAACAGACAAAATCTGAAGCACCTTCGGCAGTGAGTCAAGGTGCAGCGCAAAGTGCGGGTGAAATGCCGCAGCAGGCTGCGCCTGTCAAGCAACAGCCCATCGTGAACGACGAGTGGTCGAAGACTCCTCGAAATGCGCCATGCCCTTGCGGTTCAGGCAAAAAATTCAAGATGTGCCACGGCACCAGCTGAGATTGTCATGCGCGATTTCACAGATGATTTGAAAGATGTGAGTCGACGACTCGGCGAGGCCAATGTTTATCTCAAGATTGATGCTCAACGAGATCGATTTCGTGAACTTGAAATTGAGGTATCAAAGCCCGGACTTTGGGACGATCAAGAGTTTGCGAAGAAACTCAATGCCGAATACGCCAACACCAAGGGCGATATTGACATCTTTGACGGGCTGGCTCGTCGGCTTGAAGACGCCGAAGTGCTCCATGAAATGGCGCGCGAAATTGATGATGCTTCGCAAGAAGCCGAAATTGAAAAGGGCATACTGGCGATCGCTCGCGAATTGAATGGCTTAGAAATGCGCAGTTTGTTCACGGGCGAACACGATGAGTTGGATTGCATCGTCCACATCAACACCAAAGATGGTGGAGTTGACGCCCAAGATTGGAGCGAACTTCTCTTACGGATGTATCAGCGCTGGTCCGAGCGTCGTGGAATCGATTTTGAGATCAATGATATTTCACCAGGAACTGAAGCTGGGATCATGTCAGTTGAGTTCACGTTGAAAGGTCGTTACGCCTACGGGCTGATGACATCTGAACGAGGTACGCATCGCCTGGTGCGTATCAGTCCCTTTGATAATCAAGGTCGTCGTCAAACAAGTTTCTCCAATGTGCAGGTATGGCCCGCGATGGAGAACCCTGACATTGAAATTGATGAAACCGATGTGCGTATGGAAGTGTTCCGTGCATCAGGTGCCGGTGGCCAGCACGTCAATAAGACATCGTCGGCGGTTCGGCTCATTCACGAACCGACCGGGCTTGTCTCATCGTCACAAGAAGAGCGCAGCCAATTACAAAACCGCGAAAGGGCAATGAATCGCTTGAAGGCAATGGTTGCGGCAAAGATTGAAGAAGAACATCAAGCCGAACTTGATCGCATTGCTGGCAAACAAGCAACGGTCGGCTGGGGTAGCCAAATTCGCAGCTATGTCTTACAGCCATATCAAATGGTGAAAGATTTGCGCACAAATATTGAATCAAGCAGCGTTGAATCTGTTCTTGATGGAGATCTTGATGAATTTATGGTCGGATACTTGCAGTGGCGTCGTGCAGGCGACGATTCCTGACGAAGTACGACTGATAACCTAATGAATTGACTTCACGTGGTCGACCAACTGGTCGGTCTCTTGCCCGAGGAGCAACATGATTCGCCTCGAAAACGTAACGAAAACTTATGGCACTGAATTACCAGCGGTGCGTGATGCATCTTTTGAGGTGGCCAAAGGCGAGTTTGTCTTTATGGTGGGTCCATCCGGTTCTGGCAAGTCGACTTTGTTGCGCTTGATGAATCGTCAAGAACAGCCCGAACGTGGCGCGGTCTGGGTTGCTGGCAAAGACATCAATGAAATGTCCGATTCAAAAGTGCCGTACTTACGCCGCAATATCGGAAATATCTTCCAGGACTACAAGCTGTTACTGAACAAAACAGTTTTTGAAAATGTGGCTTTTGCCCTTGAAGTGATTGGGCGACCTAAGCACGTGATTCGTCAGCAGGTTCCTGCTGTTCTCGATCTCGTCGGTCTCTCCGACAAGGAAGACCGTTTTCCGCATCAACTGTCTGGTGGTGAGCAGCAACGAGTTTCTATCGCCCGCGCTTTCGTCAATCGGCCATTAATCCTGTTGGCTGACGAACCAACCGGAAACCTCGACCCCGCCACAGGTGAAGGAATTATGCGTCTTTTGGATCGCATTAATAACACCGGGACAACGGTGGTGATGGCCACTCACGATCAGCGAATTGTGAATATGATGCGTCGTCGCGTGGTGCAACTTGATCGCGGTGTCATTGTTCGCGACCAAGAACGAGGAGTGTACGACTGATGATTGCTCGTATCAGTTACGCATTCCGTGAAACATGGGCCAGTTTCAAGCGCAACGTCACTTTGACGATGGCGGCGGTCATTACTTCTGCTGTTTCATTGTTGTTAGTTGGTTCAACTTTTCTCATCCAGAGTGCCTTTGACAATTTGTTGACTCGTTGGAAGGGCGACGTTGAACTGATTGTTTACGTTCGTTCTGACGCCGATGTCAACCAAATCCAGGTCATTGAAGACGCGTTGAAATCTCAACCAGCAATTATCGATGTCTCAAAATTGCGATATCTTGACCAAGCCCAAAGTTATGCCGAAGCGCAGAAATTGTTTGCTGGTGACCCCGGAACTTTGCGTCTATTAACACCAGAAAATATTCCTTCGCAATTCAAGGTTGTGCCAATCTCACAGGACTCAAATCTGATTCGTGAACTTGGTGAACAATTCCGAAGTTTGGCCGGTGTGAGAGAGGTTGCGTACGCTCAGGATGTCTTTGATGTCGTGGCACGAGTTTCGCAATTTATTCGAATCGCAACGACTGCAATGTCGATTGTCCTACTCATGGTCGCGGTCGGCTTAATTTGGAACACAATTCGAACCGCGATGTTTGCACGGCGGCGCGAAATTGAAGTGATGAAACTCGTTGGGGCGACTAACTGGTTCATTCGTATTCCGTTCATGCTCGAAGGCCTGATGCAGGGGCTTATTGGTGGCGTGTTGTCGTGTATAGGTCTCTGGGGGCTGAATACGGCTTGGTCGAACGCGGTTGCCGACTTCAATGACACCGAACTCGCAGCACTAGTCGTCACTGATGGCTATATGCGCTTCGTGATGTTTATTCTGTTAGGAATCGGAGCGATAGCAGGAGGGGTCGGATCAGGTATTGCTGCTACACGTTTCTTAGACGTGTGACGTTCTATTAAGGTCTTCTCATGGCCTACGAAGAGATCATCTACGAAGTATCCGAGCAGATTGCGACGATTACTTTGAATCGTCCCGACAAGTTAAATTCGTTCACCAATCGGATGCTGAAAGAAATCATCGCTGCTTTTGATGAGAGCGATGCCGACGACAATGTGCGTGCGGTCATCGTGACTGGCTCGGGGCGAGCCTTTTGTGCAGGAGCCGATCTGTCAGGTGGGGGAGAAACCTTTGCCAAAGGTGGCAGCGATGTAAAAGCCACGACTGGCGTCATGCGTGACGGTGGCGGCTTGGTGTCGTTGCGGATTTTTGAAAGTAAAAAGCCTGTTATCGGCGCAATTAATGGTGCAGCCGTTGGCGTAGGCGTCACGATGACGTTGCCGATGGATATTCGCCTAGCCAGTACGGGTTCTAAGTTTGGATTTGTCTTCGCTAAGCGGGGAATCATTCCTGAGGCTGCGAGTAGTTGGTTCTTGCCGCGAATTGTCGGAATCTCGCAAGCGACCGAATGGTGTTTTACGGGGCGCATGATCAGCGCCGATGAAGCCAAAGAAGGCCGACTCGTTCGAAGTGTTCACGCACCAGAAGACCTCTTGCCGGCTGCCCGGGCTATCGCTCGTGAGATCGCAGAAAACACTGCACCAGTTTCAGTGGCCTTGTCTCGGCAAATGTTGTGGCGCATGCTTGGTGCCGATCATCCGATGCAAGCCCATCGAGTTGACTCTCGGGCAATCAATTCACGTGGCGCGAGCGATGATGCCCGCGAAGGTGTCATGAGTTTTCTGGAAAAGCGACCCGCGAACTTTCCCGTCAAAGTGAGTGATGGATTGCCAGAAGTATTCCCTGATTGGCAGGATCCACAGTTCTCGTGAGTGTCGATGGCTTAGACGAAATTTCAATGTTCGAACGAGTAGGCGGATTGCCATTTTTTGAAACCCTCGTCGACCACTTTTATGTTGGGGTAGTTGCTGATGAAGTGTTGTGGCCTTTGTATCCCGACCAGAGTGATCTTGAGGGAGCCAAGCGGCGTCTGGCGCTGTTCTTGGGGCAATACTGGGGCGGGCCACAGACATATATGGAGGAACGTGGGCATCCAAAATTGCGGTTGCGCCATATGCCTTTTCATGTGGGACCGCTTGAACGCGATCGTTGGTTGGTGCACATGACCGCGGCGATTGAAGCAACGACGAATGATGAATCACTCCGCCAAGAGTTGCTGGCATATTTTGTACCAGCCGCTGAACATCTGCGTAATGACACAGGTTTACCAATTAGTTCGGCGAAGCCGAAATAAAACAGAGCGGTTTTGCGCGTTAGCTGAATACCACGGTCTTGCGGCCGTACACCAGCACCCGATGCTCTAGATGGGCTCGAACCGCACGAGCAAGCACGATTGTTTCAAGATCTCGTCCCTTGCGTGTGAGATCGGCGACCGAGTCGCGGTGAGAAACGCGCGCAACTTCCTGATCAAGAATGGGACCTTCATCAAGTTCTTCGGTGACATAGTGAGCGGTCGCTCCGATGATTTTGACACCTCGATCGTGGGCTTGTCGATACGGGTTCGCCCCAACAAATGCCGGAAGGAAAGAGTGGTGGATATTAATGATGCGCGACTGGTACGCGTCGACTAGTTGTGGTGAAAGTATTTGCATGTATCGCGCCAAGATCACGAGGTCGACTTGGTTTTCGTTGAGCGTCTCAAGTACGGCGAGTTCTTGGTTTGACTTTGTCTCGGGTGTGACCGGCAAGTGCACGTAGGGAACACCCATATGTTGTACCAGGTCGGCATGATCGGGATGATTGTCAATCACGGTCACGATGTCGGCTGGAAGTTCTCCCGATCGCCATCGACTGAGTAAATCAAAGAGACAGTGCGACTGCTTGCTTGCCAATATCGCGACTCGTGGAAGGTGGTCGGTGAATCGCAACTGCGCATTCATAGAAAACTTGTCGGAGACCGATGTAAAAGCATTGAGGATTTCGTGACGGTCAAGCGAGAAACCATCCAGCTCAAATTCGACTCGTTGGAAGAAGACTCTCTCAACGTCGTCGGTGTGCTGTTCGGCGTGAACAATGTTTCCGCCGTGGTTAGCGATGAACTCTGCAACCGCTGCAACGACACCACGTTGATCGGGGCAAGAAAGTAAGAGGACTCCAGC
>Ga0194041_10000402_pt1 | contig 17364 bp, 35 predicted proteins | sample JunL449m_MetaG_FD_160082 | JGI IMG/M metagenome (GOLD analysis project Ga0194041, IMG submission 160082) | Anoxic zone freshwater microbial communities from boreal shield lake in IISD Experimental Lakes Area, Ontario, Canada - Jun2016-L442-9m | ecosystem: Environmental > Aquatic > Freshwater >...
TTACTAATGTAAATAATTATCCACAAGTGAATCACATTGATGGTGATAAATTAAATAATAAAATAGACAATCTTGAGTGGGTTAGTAATTCTATGAATCAAATTCACGCACATAAAACAGGCTTAAAAAGAAGTCTGAAAGGGGAAAACAGTAACAGAGCAATTTTGACAAATAAAAAAGTTTTAGAGATGCAAAACAAATACAATAACGGAAGTAAGATAAAAGACTTACATAAAGAGTTTGGGATAAAGTACACAACTTGTTGGCACATTATAAAAGGTAATGGTCATTCATTAGGAACAATTTAAAAAGAAATAAGATTATGAAAACAAGATTAGAAAAACATATAGTATGTGCAGATTGTCATTCAGTAGGTATTACGTATAATGATTGTAGATGTACTTATCAAAATGATTATCCAACAATAGAACTTGAATTTGAAGTTTGTGAATGTTGTGATAATATTTTAAATGATGGTCAATGTGCAAATACACCATTTAATGATGAACAATTTAAAAAGAAATAAGAATGACTAAAGAAACACTTGAAGAAGTTGCTAGTAGATTATTATACAGTAAGTATCCTTATCATCCACCAAAAGATGCAGGATATTGGCAAGATATGTTTATAGAAGGTGCTAAATGGCAAATGGAAAGAACTTGTAATCACAATTATATTCTTACATCTGAACAAAGTATAAGAATTATTAAATGCCTAAAGTGTAATAGTGTACAACCAATCTAAAAAGAAATAAGATATGAAAGAAATAGAAACAGAAGTAAATGTATATGATGTACGTTTAGATGTACATGGGTATTATTCTCCAGCAGAACCAATGGTTATGTATTATCCAGATGGATCTGGACATCCAGGATGTTCTGCTGAGTTTGAAATAATATCAGTTAAGTTAGAAGGAATAGTTATCACTGATTTACTTAGTGATGATGTATACAATGAAATAATAGAGAAAGTGATAGATAACCAATTAAATTAATAATTATGCGTATAATCAATGGAAAATGGCAGGATGATAACGAACAACCTGTAGACAATTTTAATGTGTCAGAGCTCTTAGAAATAGGAGAGAATGTAAAGAAGATGTATGGAGAAGATATAACATATAGTAGAATCAATCTTGTTTCTGCTATTAAATCTCTTACACCAAAACAAGAAGATGATCTTGCTTATATATTAAGTCAAGATGGATTAATGGCAAAACTAGCAGGATATTAACTATGGAAAAAGAGTTTATACCTTACGCTTGACTTTTTGGTATAGTATTTGCTGTATAATATGTATGACAACATACATTTACACACTAGAACATCCTATAACTAATGAGATTAGATACATAGGTAAAACAAATAGTCCTGAAAGAAGATTACACCATCATTGGACTGTTGGACATAAATCAAATAATAAAACAGGCAATTGGTTAAAAAGTTTAAAGAAATTAAAACTTAAACCTATAATGACTATAATTGATGAAACTACTGATGATTGGCAACAGTTAGAAATGTATTGGATAAGTCAATTTAAAACTTGGGGATTTAAGTTAACCAATCATACAAATGGTGGAGAAGGTGCTTACGGTGGAGGGCAATGGAATAATGTATCTGTAACAGCTTTTACAAAAGAAGGTGTAATAATTAAATCTTTTGAATCACAAAAACAATGTGCTCAATATTTTAATACTACACAAGGTAATGTTAAAGCTGTAGTTACAGGTAAAAATATTTTGTTATTAAAAAAATACCAAATAAAACTTGGTATTCTAAAAGAAAACATTAACCCTGCACCAAAGTATAAATCTTATGAATGGAGTAATAAACCTAATAATCATTGGCTATCTAAACAAATAAAATGTATTGAAGATGATTTAGTTTTTAATTCTCAAACAGAAGCTTCTAAATACTACAATATATCAGTAACAACAATTAATAATATTATAAATGGAAGAAGTAAAAAAACAAGGAATGGAAAGTCTTTTTGTTCCTTATGAGATTGCATTAGCTTTAAAACAATTAGGATTTGATGAACCTTGTTTTGGCTTATGGAATTTAAACAATGGTAAATATGAAGTAGATATAATAGGTGTATGCAAATATTCTAAAGAATTTAAGTATAGGCAAGTAATAGCACCACTTTACCAACAAGTATTTAGATGGTTTAGAGAGAAGTATGCATTATATGGAACTATAAAATATGGAAATAATGAGTTTGACAAATCTATTTACTTATTTCCTTGTGTAAATGGTGTTATAGTTGGAAATGATAGTTTCAAAACACAAGAAGAAGCAGAACTTGAATGTCTTAAAAAATTAATAGAAATAATTAAAACACCCTAATAACATGGAAGAGATTTACATAGATGGTATACATGAGTATGACTATCTAAAAACAGAAACAAAGGATTCAACAATACACATATTGTATTACAGTGATCATATTGAATGGGATAGCAGTATTGTAGGAAAAAAAGTTATTGAACTAATTGATAATGGTAATGGTATAACTATAAATCAATTAAAAACAGATGAAGAGCTAAACTATTTAGAAATAGAACAGTTTCATGTATTACTAAGACTATACAGTCAAGAGTCTACATATGAAATAGCACCACCATCAGTTAAAAGATATTTCTAATGTGGTATACAGGTGAATTAGTACTGAAGAGCTACCTTCCTTTTAAATTAGAGGAAGGTATGTTATTTATCAACAGAATATCTGTTGGTGTAATGGAGCCATATGTAGAAATATATATGTTAGAAGAAGTTCCTGAAGACAAAGATGAATTCATGGCTAAACATGGTGCACCAATTGATATATTTATCATTGATGACAATGAAGAGATATTAGCTGTTGAAGAAGATTTTGCTTGGTGGGATGAAGGACAACACACAGATGAACTACGTGATATATCATTAGATGATATCAATTACATATTAAGAGAGTGTGATGGATATATAGATATAGAACTAAGTGAGAATGATGAAGAACCAGGGCCTATATTATTTGAAGATAGAGTGATATTAAGAGTTCCTGAATCAGATGATGATTGGGATGAAACATTAGATGAACAATTAGAAGAAGAATAAATATGAATCTATTACCATCAGATAAACATACAGCAGAAAGAAGAATAGCTGAATCAATAGCTAATAAACTAAAAACTACAGCTGCTACATTAGAATCTAATGATCCAACTCACAAGAATGGTGTTAAATATTTAATATCAAAGAAAATGTATGAGAGTATTATACACGTTGAGTTTGAGACTAAAGGATTATCACATAAAACTAGAATGATTGTTAGAGAATTTATTAATCGTAAACTTAAACCAATTAAATAACATTTTTGCTTATCTTTGTAGGCTATGAAATTTATAAATTATTTAGTTAGATGGATATCAAATAATCTTGCTATACCCTTTTGGGTAGTAGGACATATCCATCTTTCTATTAATGTATATGAAGACATAACAGAAATATTAGCATCATTTGGTATGAACATTATTGTAGCATTAGGCTTTTGGTTAGATTGGAGAGATTATAAAAACACAACAAGACAATGAATAAAGAAGTAATAATAAGTTTGCATACTTATAAAGCTTAGATATAAGTATGTAGGCTTATAATAAACAAATAAAATTATGACACTAAAAGAAAAGTTTACACCACACGCAAAATATTGGGATTGTTACAATGATGAACCATTAAAATATGACCACAAAAATAAATGCGAAAAAGTAGCAGATGAATTTGCTATTGGGTTTGCAGAGTGGAAAGATAAAAACTGCTATTTAGTTATGGGTTCAGAATCTTTATTTTATGTTAGAGATAATGAAATTCATGATGATGCATATACAACAAAAGAGTTATTAAAAATCTATAAAAAAGAAAAAGGATTGTAAAATTTTGTTGATAAATTTATTTGGTAGTCTCAATTATGTTGTATAAATTTACATCATTAAGATAATATCATTATGATGAAGAATTCAGGAGTTTACATTGTTCAAAACCTTATAACTAAGAAATGTTACATAGGAGCATCTACAGATCTATATAATAGATTATGTGACCACAAATCAAAATTAAGATCAGGAATACATCATAATACTCATTTGCAAAGTTCTTTTAATAAATATAAAGAAGAAAACTTTACGTTTGGTGTATTAATAGAATGTCATCCTGATCTTATATTTTCAGAAGAAAACTATTGGTGTAACATGTTAGATACACATAATAGAAAACATGGATATAACATTGACCCTACATGCCCTGAAGGAAAACGTGCAGTTTCTGATGAAACTAAAGTAAGAATGAGTAATTCCGCAAATAAAAGAAAAGTGATGGTTTATACAATCTATGGAGAGTTCTATCAAAGTTTTACTGATTTATATAAATGTGCTGAACATTTCAATATTGTAGCTCCTAATGTTCATAGAAAGATGAACGTAAAGTTTTTTAAAAAGAACTTAATTGATTCAGAATCTAGTAAGTTTATATTTCTTGATGAAAATGAATCAGTAGAAGATGTAAAAACTTACTGGAATAATATATTTGATCAAATTAAAGTAAGTAATGGTAAATATACAGTACATGATTGTTTTCATAGATTTATAGGAACTATTAATTCTAGACCATTGGCAGATATATTAAATATAGGCATTGGTGGAATATCATATTCTATAGGAAGAAATACATATTTAAGAACATTAAAAATACAAAAATGAAAGTTATAGTAACAGATATAGAAACAATGGCAGAATACTTTTTGTGTCTTTGTTATGATCCTCAAACTAACAAGTATCATAAGTTTGAAGTTAGTAAATGGAAAAATACATTAGATCGTATGGCAAGATTCTTTGAGGAAAAGAATGATCATTACCATGTAACTTATAATGGATTAAAGTTTGACAGTCAAGTAATAGAACATGTTCTTAGGAATTATGAAAAATGGCATGAATTGTCTGGTCTTGAAATATGTGCAAGAATTTCTCAAGTTGCACAAGATACTATTCATGATAGTAATTATGGTGTTCTTCCTAAGTATAGAGAAACCGAATTAAGTTTTAAAATACTAGATCTTTTCGAGATACATCACTATTCAAATAAAAATCGAATGGTGAGTCTAAAAAGACTAGAGTTTGAAATGGATCTTGAGAATATAGAAGAGATGCCTATACATCATACTAAGGTTGATATGACAAAAGAAGAGGTAGCAATGACTATTGATTATTGTCACAATGATGTTGATGCTACGTATGAATTCTATAAGATAACACTTGGTGAGACAGATCATCCCTTATACAAAGGAAACAATCAAATAGAACTAAGAATGGATATCGAACAAGAGTTTGGTATCCCTTGTCTAAACTATTCTGATAGTAAGATAGGTGATGAGATGATTAAGAAGTATTATTGTCAAGAGAAAGGAATAAACTATAGAGAGCTCCCTAAGAAGGGATATTTCAGAAAGAGTATTGATGTTAAGAATTGTATTGCTAGGTATGTTGAGTTTCAAACACCACAGCTTAAGACATTCTTAACTAAGATAAAGAAATTGCAGCTTGGTCTGCAAGATGATTTCAAAGAGCATATAGATTTCTATGGAAATGTATATTCTTTTATGAAAGGTGGTCTTCACACAGAGAATGGTCCTAAGATATTTGAAGCTGATGAAGACTATGAGATAATCGATTGGGATGTTAGTTCTTATTACCCAGCAATCATTATCAACAACGGTAAGTTTCCTGCTCATTTAGGAAAAGAATTCCTTAGGGGATACAAACAGATGTTTGATAAAAGATTAGAGCTTAAACCTCTTGCTAAGAGTGATAAGAAGATTAAAGGAATTGTTGGAGCACTTAAACTTGCTGTTAACTCTGTATATGGTAAATCATCAGATATGCAAAACTGGATATATGATAGGCAACTCACAATGTTCACCACTATAACTGGTGAATTATCATTGATGATGCTTATTGAACAATACGAGTTAAATGATATACATGTGATTTCTGCCAACACAGATGGTGTAACTATCAAGATTAAGAAAGATTTGATTCCTTTGATGTATAAGATCAACAAAGACTGGATGGACCTAACACAATATGAATTAGAGAGGACTGACTATTCCAAGATTATTTTTAGTACAGTGAATGATTATTTAGCAATTATGACAAATGGAGAGATTAAGAAAAAAGGTGATTTCCTTACTGATTTTGAATTGCACAAGAACAAGAGTGCTAGAATTGTTCCCATTGCTCTTGAGCGTTATTTTGTTTATGGCACTCCTGTGGATATTACGATTCGTTCTCACAAAGATCTATATGATTTTTGTTTAAGACAGAAAGCAACTAGAAGTTTTCATTATGAAGGAACTAATCGTACAACAGGAGAAACTACTGTGTACAACAAGTTGATACGTTACTATGTATCAAACGATGGTGATAAGATATTCAAGATAAAGAATGCTGAATGTCAAACTAGAGCTGCTGCAATTAGTCAGATAGAAGCAGGCGAATGGGTATGTAAAGTTTGTAATTACTTACCAAAACGCAGTAAAACTGATAATGTAAACTATGATTATTACATAGAGAAAGCAAATAGACTAGTCACCAAGATTAACACTGAAGGCAGAAGGATAAAAACAGTCTTTATACCTAACCAATTAAATTTATTTGAATGAAAGCAAAAATCAATCGTACAAACATTACAGAGCATCTGATTGAATATCAATTATCATTGATTGGTTTAATAATAAAAGATGTAGAAGGGGATGAGCAATGGTTTTATAACAATACATTAACACCAGAGCAGCATGATAAACTTAGAGGTTATGCTATTCCATTATTAAAGAAAATATTTAAATTTAACAAAAGTAAAGCAGAATCAACATTCGGATGGTTTGATTGCCAATTCGGGTTGAGAATTAAATTTTAACATTAAAAAAAGAAAAACATGGAAACAAATTCAATTATTATTACAACAATCATAGTATCTGTTATTGCAGCATTAATACTGTCTCTTTTCAATTCGTCTAGAGAGTTAACAGTTACAATCAAAATGGAAGATGATGGTTATCCTCTAAAAGATGATGGTGTGGTAGAGCTAGAAGTTAAGCCAAAGAGAAAATACAAAAAAAGAACTCCTAAAGCTAACGTTATCAAAACTACACCAACTGCTAAGAAAACAGTTGGAAGACCTAGAAAAGTTAATTAATTATGGACTGGCTGTTACAAGATTGGGAATACACCAATGATGAAATCTATGCTGTTGAGAGACAAAAAGAGATTGAAGCAGCATGGCATAAATGGGAAGATGAACAGGAGAATAAGAAAAGAAAACCTGCAATAATTAAAATAGTAAAACATGAAATTAACAATAAGCCCTCAACAATACGAGGAGCTCATCAAAAGAGGTCACAACCTTGATGTTATATTTCTACTGAAGCTGATAGACGAACAGTATGATGTCTCTCCTCTATGTGAGGGGAGTATGAAGATTGCTTCTGTCTATCAGTCTTTAATAAGAAAAGCATTGATAACAAGAGATGATGAGAAACTCACAGTGCTAGGTAGAGATTTGTTGGTGTTTATGGATACTAAGATGAACACTAAGATTGTAAGAAGAAGACCTGCCACAACAGATTTTGAAGAGTGGTGGAAGACTTACCCAGGTACAGATTCATTTGAACACAAGGGTAAGACATTCAAGGGCACTAGAGCACTTAGATTACATAAAGATGATTGTAGATTGAAATTTGATAAAATACTCTTAGAAGGAGAATATACAGCTGAACAACTTATAGCTGCTCTCAACTTCGAGGTGAATCAAAAGAAAGAAACATCCATTACAGAGAATGCCAATAGACTTAAGTTTATGCAAGGTTCTTCTGTATATCTAAATCAAAGAGCATTTGAGCCTTTCATTGAACTAATTAAAGATGGTGGAACAATCACTGAAGCTAAACTAAAACCAACAGGAGGTACAGATATCTAATGAGCAGTAAATATAAAGCAAAAGCTAAAGAATTAATACATGAATTTTATCCTAATGTTCAATGGAAGTTAGGACAAGAAGATTGTCTTGATAGAGCTAAACGATGTGCTTTAATAACAGTTAATGAGATAATTAAAAATAACCTTGAATATTTAAGAGATGTTGGATTACATAATGATGTAGCATTAAATATAGATTTAAGTTATTGGAAAGAAGTTAAACACGAAATAGAAAACTATGAGCTTTGAACTATTAAATGCAGAAGTTGAGAAAGGCATGAATGATCTCAACAAAGGAATCCCTATGGGATTTGATCGCTTGACTAGATATGTAGGTATTCGTAAGAGTATGTATTATCTTGTAGGTGGTCTAACTGGATTAACAATTATTTAACGTTGTTAACTTGTATATACCAAAGTATATAAAATTGTATAAAGGTGTATACAAGGGCAAGTATAAAATATCTGGTCCAGTATAAATTGGGTGAATTGCTGGAACTCCCCCAACATCAAGTGATGAAAGGACAATCAGCAGCCAAGCTACATAGGGATATGTAGAAGGTTCAACGACTAATAGCATACCACTAGAACAGTGATGAAGCTAACACGAGCGCCCAACAACTTTTCTCTGATTGAGTAAAAAGTTGATGATATAGTCTGAACTCATACAATGGAAAAGTATGAGAAGTAGAGGATAAAGAGCCTCTACGGTAACATTACGCAGGTAAGACATCTTTTATTGATGATGCATTTGTTCTTAATCCTGTTGATTGGGCTATGTCCAAAGAAGGAATTGCTTCAGGTATCAAAGTGAAGGTGTGGTATAGGTCCATGGAGAGAAGTAGAACATACAAGATAGCCAAATGGGTATCTCGTAAGATATTTCTAGACCAGGGAATCATTATTCCTGTAGGTAAGCTTCTTGGTTGGACTGAGAAGCTGACTAAAGATGAACATGATCTGTTCTTACATTACAAAGATTATGTAGATAAGCTGTGTGAAATTGTTACTATCATTGATGGACCAGAAAATCCTGTAGGTATAGCAAAAGAGCTAAAAGATTATGCGCTAGAGAATGGTACAATAGAACAATTGGATAAATGGAATAAAATATATGTTCCTAATGACCCAAGTCAAATCACTATGGTGGTGATAGATCACATTGGTTTGCTTAAGCTAACTAAAGATCAACCTACAAAGAAACAAGCTATTGATAAGATGTCTGATGAACTCAGATATGCTAGAGATTTCTATGGATATTCACCAGTGGTGGTTAGTCAGTTTAATCGTGACATTTCTAATCCTTCTAGAATAAAGAATGGTGATGTAGAACCTCAACTAGAGGATTTTGCAGACAGCTCAGCAACACAGAATGATGCTGATGTTGTTATGGCATTATTTGATCCTATGAGATACAAGGTGGCAGACCCTAGTGGTTATGACTTAGATAAACTAAAAGATCAACATGGAGCTAAATATTTCAGAAGCTTAAGACTTATCAAGAATAGCTATGGAGAAGATGATGTACGAATTGGTTTAGGTTTCCTAGGTCAGATTGGTATGTTCAAAGAACTCCCTAGAAAGAAAGATATAACAGATTCTGATTATACAGCAATTACTAACAAATCATATTTCCTAAGAGAATGACAATAAGAGATAAAAGGCAAAGAGAGTTTGCTGATGTATGGTTAAAGAAGAAGCATGGTATATTAAACCTATGTCCTAGGTTTGGTAAAATAAGAACTAGTATTAATATACTAGAACATTTTAAACCAAAACTTAAGAGTGTGCTTATTGCTTATCCAGACAACAAGATTAAAGATTCTTGGCAAGCTGATTTTGCTGATAGAGGTTATCTAGATGCTAATGTAACATATACAACTCACCTATCACTAAAGAAATATAGTGATAAGAAGTATGATCTTGTTATTATAGATGAGATACATCTACTGAGTGAAGCTCAGATAGAAGTTTGTAAGGATTTGTTTGATAACAACAAACAGATTCTTGGTCTCACTGGTACATTAGCCAGTGATACAGAACGAACATTAGAAGAAGAACTTGACATACATGTAATAGCTCACTATCCAATTGAAAAAGCAATTGAAGAAGGTGTTATTGTAGATTATGAAATACATGTAATAAGAGTGCCTTTAGATAACACTGTGTATAATGATTACAAGGGTAAGCTCAAGACTGAGAAGAAACATTATGATGGCATATCCTGGGTGATTAATAAAATGCAATACACAGGAGCTGATACAATGTTTTTACGTCTAGCTAGAATGCGTTTGATTCAATCATCCCTAGCCAAAACTATAGCTACAAAAAGACTTCTGGCTGCACATAAAGATGAGAGAGTCTTAGTGTTCTGTGGTACCACTGCTGTTGCAGATAATCTTGGTATTCCATCCTATCATAATAAGTCTAAAGAGAAAGAAATCTTTGAAGACTTTGCTGAGGGTAAGGGAAATCATCTAGCTGTAGTTAAAATTGGTAACACAGGTGTGACATATAAACCTCTTGACAAGGTGATAATAAACTATTTTGATAGTAATGCAGAGAACTTAGCACAGAAGATAAATAGATGTATGGCTATGGAGTATAACACACCAGATAAGAAAGCTCACATATATATTGTCAGTAGTGATGAACCTGTAGAGCTAAAATGGTTAAGCAAAGCATTAGAATTCTTTGATGAAAATAAGATAAAATACATATGACAATAGAAACAAAATTTAAAATTGGAGAAACTGTATCATCTTGTAATGGTCTTAAACTTAGAAAAGTTTATGGTAGAAAATCAAAAATTACTAGTATACTTATAAGAAAAGCAGATAGACCATATATAAACAATGAAAAATTCATAATCTTATATGGGTTAAGTAATCTTGGTTATTATCAAAAAGAACAAGATGTATTTTTAACAGTTGAAGAAGCTGAAGCTGAAGAGAAAATACGTGATGAAAAATAAGATAAAATACTTGTAATTGAAATAATTATTTCGTACCTTTATAGAATTAAAATAAATAACTAAATAAATTAAAAACACATGAGTTCAAAGCTAGTAGGGATTGTTGGTGCCACAGGTACAGGGAAATCAACCAGTATTAAACACCTAAATCCAGAGGAAACGTACATTATTAATGTTGCAAAGAAAGAACTTCCATTCAAAGGGAGTGAGAAACTTTACAATCTAGAAAAGAAGAATTACAAGGAAGTAGATGATGCTAACGAGATCACTCGTTTATTAAAGACTATTTCTGAAAAAGCTCCACATGTTAAGAACATCATCATTGAAGACTCTAATTATATTATGGGATTCAATATGGTGAGTAAAGCTACAGAGACAGGATTTACCAAATTTAGTATTATGGCTAAAGACATGGTAGATCTATTTAGAACTGCTAGACAGTTAAGAAATGATATCACTGTGTTCTATCTAACACATCCAGAAGAAATAATGGATGGACAAGATATCATAGGATATAAAATCAAAACAGCAGGTAAATTAATTGACAATCAAGTCTTACTTGAAGGACTGTTGACTGTTTGTCTATACACTAGTGTAGAAGAGAACAAAGATGGAACAGTTAACTATCAACTAATAACTAATCGTTATAGAAAGATACCAGCTAAAAGCCCTGATGGAATGTTCCAAGAGCTTAAAATACCAAACAATCTGCAATTAGTAGCAGACAGTTTAACTAATTATTATAATGCATAACTAAATAAATAAATTAAAAATCAAAATTATGGCAGGAATTGGCGGAAGTAAAAGAGAAAACACAGGAAGTGGAGATTTCGGAAAAAAAGTTGGTTTGTTTGAAGCAAACGTAGTAGCTATTAATCCAACAATCGAAGAGTTTAAAGACATACTTGGTATGGAACTTAAAGAAGACAGCAAAGCTGTTGAGTACTTAGGTGAGACCAAAGATGGTAATAACTATCTTCGTGTTGATATATGGTTAGAAGAACTTAAAAATAAAGATAAGTTCAAAGTGAGCTTCTTCTTAGAAGATAAAGAACGTGAGAATAAAGATGGTACTAAGAATCAATATGTCAATAATGTTGGTATGTGTTCTTGGGCAGCTGATGAGAATGATCTAGCTGATTGGTTTAAGAAAGATAGAGATTATAGAATTGCATATGTAGGTGAAGAAGATTTTTATAACTTCTTACGCACATGGTTGTGTGAATTAGATTATCGTAAAGCAACTACAACATTAGAAATAGAATGGAAGAAGTTGATGAAAGGTAATGTGAAACAACTTAAAGATGAAATCAATGGTGAATGGTGTGGTCCAGTGGGTGCATTAGCTACTATCATAGTTAAAGAACGTGATGGTGAGTCTAAAGAGTATCAAGGAATCTACAACAAAGCTTTTCTTTATGGAGGTGGTCTTAAACAATTTAGACTTGTTGATTATGGAAACAGAAAAACAATAGATAATCTTAAGAATAAGAAACCAAAAGAATTGAAAGCACATGAGAAATTCGTAGTGAATGTTGTTGGAGAATATGGTTGTAAAGACTATTACATCCTGAAAGATTTACAAGATTATAACACAGATGATAACTTAGTTGCTTCTGATGCGTTTATATCTGAAGATGGAGATGATTATTAATTGATTTATTGTTAGTAAGAGCCCTCTTCATTAATTTGGAGAGGGTTTTTTATTAGTAATAGTTTGCGAAAAGTACCAATAATTGGTACTAATAGCAATAATTTACATTTAGAGCTATGATAAAAGGAACAAGAAGAGTAAAACTAACATGTGAGAATATACTGAGCAGGATATCTGAATATGATATATACAGAATGTATATGCCTCATGATAACTGGAAGATAAATGTTGTTACTTATTCACCATTTAGAAACGAGAAGAATCCTTCATTCATTATAGGATATAAAGGAAAAGCATTAACATTTCATGATTTTTCAGATTCTACCAGAAGAGGTGGATGTTTTAATTTTGTGGTAATGCTATTCAATCTATCATCATTAAGTGAAGCATTGTTTATGATTGATAGAGATTTTGATCTTGGTATTGTTAATTCTTCTTCTACAAAAAACTATGAGAGAATTGTTTCTGAATATACGCAACCACCACTATTAAGCAAACGTGAATTCTTTATTCAAGTGAAGTCAAGAAACTTCACACACGAAGAGCTGTCATATTGGAATGAATACTATCAGGACATAGATGATCTTAGAGCTAACAATGTGTATTCAATAGACACACTATATCTAAATAAACAGAAGTTCCCTCTAAAGGACACTGAGCTTAGATTTGGTTATCTATATGAAGGCTATTGGAAAATCTACAGACCATTTGCAGATAAGAAGAATAAATGGATGCCTAACAATGTCCCTATTACAATGATGGATGGATTGAAAGACATTAAAGATTGTGATGTTGCATTCATCAATAAGAGTAAGAAGGATTATATGGTGATGAAGAAAGTGGTACCATGTTGTTGTGCTGTACAGAATGAAGGCTTAGGATGTTTCTCTGAAGAGAATGTAGAATACATCAAAGACAACTCTGACACACAAATCTTATCCTTTGACAGTGATGAAGCTGGTGTAAAGAATTCTCAACTCATAACAGAAAAGTTTGGGTTTGAGTATTGTAATGTGCCAAAGATTTATCTAGAAGAAGGAATAAAAGATTGGGCAGACCTTGCCAGAACACATGGATTAAAGACAATTGAGAGATATTTAACACAAAGAGAAATAATATGAGAACAGTAGAAACAAATGAAAGTCCTGATAAATTAAATCTTTTGTATAAAATAGAAGATCATGATGGTAATAGAATGTACAAGTTTAAAAGAAAGGTGAAGAATCCAATGAAACATTTAACTCCTAAAAAAAAGAAAAGAAAATGAGTAAATTAACATCAGATGAACTAAATGATGTAGTGATAGAAAGTCTAGCACTAGCTGTCACATTATTAGAGAGATTTGAAACAATGGATGAGAATGGTTTGTTAACATTAAGAGCTAAACAATCTCTTAGACAAACTATTCCACACATTGAGGGATATGTAAACAAACTTATTGCTGTTAGGCATGAGGATGAAGTAGAACATTTCAAAAGAGGAGCTACAGTGATAACAGAACTATCAAATAGAATAGATAGTGCACTTAAAGTGAATAACATATTAGATATATCATCCAGAAAGAACTATTTAGAAGCTCTGATTGATGCTACAGTGTTATTCCCTCCACAGAAGAAAGAGCTTTATGAAGCAATTAGAGATTCAGGAATTTTAGAATATTAATTATGAGAGTAACAGATGATGAGTTAGAAATACTCGAAGAAGAGATTAAAGAGAATATCGAATGGTTATCCACTACAGAAGATGATGAAGTGGAATGTATAGGAATAGAGAATTTAGAAGGAATATTAACAAGGTTCTTTCATAGGAACGTATCATTAACATTAGGATAAAATAACATGGAAAATTACAACACAGCAAGAGGAATGTTGCTAGCAGCACCAATCCCTCAACAGACTAAAACTTACAAACCAGTTTCACATGAACAACTGATGGACCTCACACTTGAGAGTATACATCAATCAGGATTTGTTCTAGACCAAGAACTATACACCTCTGCAAAAGAGGGTAGGGTTGCTAATGGTAAGTTCACAATTAAAAATGTGGCAGATAGTGAAATGCAATTACAAATAGGATGGCAGAATAGCTATGATAAGTCTCTATCACTGAAGTTTGCTATTGGTACTAAAATATTCATTTGTGAGAATGGATGTGTAAGTGGTGATTATGGTGCATTCAAAAAGAAACACCAAGGAGAAATACAAACATTCACACCACAAGCTATTGTAGAATATATCAAGAGAGCAGGAGAAGCATTTACAAAGATGCAAGGAGAGAGAGAAATTATGAAGAACATTGATCTTGATAAAAGAGCACAAGCTGAATTGATTGGTAGAATGTACATTGAAGAGCAGTTTATTGAATCAACACAATTGAATATCATTAAGAGAGAATTGGATAAACCAACTCATGATTACAATGCTAGCAATTCATTATGGGAGCTTTATCAGTTTACAACATTTAGTATGAAACAAGTGCATCCAAGTTTATGGATGAATAATCATATTGATGCTCATAGTTTCTTTACAGGAGCAGCAGATATTATTACATCTAAACAAGAATTAGTTATACCAACTGGTAACCAATTAGAATTATTTGTTGCGTAATGGAAAACTTATTACAATGGGCCAAGGTGATCATTAAAGATAATCCTGCTCACAGAAACCAAATATGGGAATTACTAACACTATGTCAAGATGAGATTGAACAAGGAGGTTCAGAGAATCATGAGATAGATTTATGTAAAGAAGACATATTACAATTAATAGAAGGATGAACTGGAACACTTTCAAACATCAGTTTCACCCATCATGGCATGCTAAAATGCGTCCATTTATAGAGAGTGAGCAGTGTGATAAGATATATGCATTCCTAAAAGCAGAGAGTAAGAGGGGCAAGCGAGTTGCTCCTCTCTCTATGCATGTTTGGAGATGTTTCTTAGAGACACCATTAGATGATCTAAAGGTTGTGATGGTAGGCTTATGTCCATATCACACACTTAAGAATGATGCGCCTGTTGCAGATGGGTTACTCATGGGATGTTCTATTACAGAACAATTACAGCCTACGTTAGAACATTTCTACATGGGCATAGAGAGAGAATATTATAATGGATTGAACTTTGATATCATTAAAGATCCAGATGTTAGTCATTTGGCTCATCAGGGTGTTCTTATGTTCAATGCAGCTCTAACAACAGAAATTAATAAAGCAGGAAGTCATCTAGATGCATGGGAACCACTTGTTAAATATCTGTTTGAAGAAATAATAAACCACTTAGGAGTGCCAATTGTGTTTCTTGGTAAGGATGCAGCTAGATATAAAAAATACACAGGGATATTTACTCATGTGTTTGAGCTTAGTCATCCAGCCAGTGCTGCATATAAACATTCTGAATGGGATACAGAGGGTGTGTTCACTAAAGTGGATGTGCTATTAGAAGAAAACAATGGATTTAGTGTACAATGGGTGCCAATAGATGTACCTTTTTAATTTAACAATTATGGAAGTAGATAATATAAGAATAGAAGTTTGTGAATATACAAATAGACCTGTTGTTCAAGAAAGATTTGGACAAGAGTGGGTATGTATTCATGATGAAACTGAAAAAGAAGAATTAGAGAATATTAAAAAAGTAACAGAACTATTAAACAATTAAAAACATGGCAGAAACAACAGGACAATTAGACAAGTTGATTGAGAAAAAAGTAGATGATAGCATCAATGCATTTACAAAAAGTATAAGAGAACAAATAACAAAGTTTCTTGTAGATAATGGAGATTATAGTGGAGATTATGTCTATACAGTAGATAAATGGACAGCAGATAGAAATGGTTCTAAAACACCAGAAACATTTAATCACGTATCATTATATCATGTAGAAAAAGGACTTATAGCAGGAATATCTAAGTCTGTTAAAGATAAAATGGTTGCTAGAGCAACTAAACAATTATTAGAAAAAGTATCATTATTAAGTTAAACAATATGGAAAATCAATTAATAAACATAGAAGAGCTTGAAATAGGAGATGAAATTATAACACTTACACAACAACCTAAATACTTAAGAGTGGTAGAACTTCCTAGAAGAAGTAAAACAGTCTATCAATGGCAACCACTTGTAGATAGATACATAAATGTAAAATGTAAAGTTAATGTAGATATTACACAAAGAAGTGCTACTAAATTTGATTATATGTTACAACAGAGTGTTCCTTATACATATGATATTAAAAAATATAAAATAGAAGCTCCTGAACAGGATAGTCCTATTGAGAAGTTTGACTTAAACTTCAAACAAATCTGGTTAGTAAAAAGAGAAACAATATGAGAACATTAAATTATGGAGGAGATCTTAAAATAGGAGACTTCATAGCTATTAGTTATTCAAGTGGATTTACACTTGGTTGGTATTGTGGAGAAGGTGCTAATACATTACAATTTTATGAAACACATTGGCCTGCGTCATCTTTAAATCAGTATAACAGAGTGAAAGCTGATGCAGCATATAGAGATCATGAGAAAGCTAATTCAAAAGAGTTTGATAAAAGCTGGATAGCAAAATCATATGTAATGGATTGGAAATGGAGAGTAATGAAAATAGAAAACCCAGAGAGTTTATTTACAGAGTCAGAAGACTTAAATAGATATATAGAATCAAAACAAATTTTAGAACAAATTAAATTTATATAACATGATATTAGAATGGAAAGATGTTGAAGGATACGAAGG
>Ga0194041_10000403_pt1 | contig 17364 bp, 15 predicted proteins | sample JunL449m_MetaG_FD_160082 | JGI IMG/M metagenome (GOLD analysis project Ga0194041, IMG submission 160082) | Anoxic zone freshwater microbial communities from boreal shield lake in IISD Experimental Lakes Area, Ontario, Canada - Jun2016-L442-9m | ecosystem: Environmental > Aquatic > Freshwater >...
CTATCAAGGGTGGTCCCAGCTGGATTGAGAACGAAGTGGCGGCCTGTCGACGATGCAATAACGAACGCGGCCACCAAGGCCCCGCCGGTTGGTTACAGGACTGCGTGGGAATGGGTCGTACCCCGCGACCAGAGATTGTTATCGCCGGTTTACGTCGGTTACAAGTAGCTATTGAAGACCGCGGCGGCCAACGTAAATCACGTCCGTATATCGATACGAACTTGCGTCGTTTAGTGAACGCTTACCCTGACCCGCGATAAGCGACGTCAACAGAGTTGAGTGACTACAACTCTTCTGCGAAACGGCGCGACAGCTTTGTGAAGATTGACCAACCAATCACCATCGACAACACAGCAACAATGGCGCACGCACCCAAGTTGCTCCACCCTGCAAACTTGCCGTCATACATTGACCTGCGGAAACCCTGGCCGAACACTGCCATCGGATTCAGTTTCCAAATCCATTCTGCCCATGCAGGAACACGGCCTTCAATCAATGTCGGCATGTACACAATCGGCGTTGCAAAGAACCAGATCTGACCAAAAATTTGCCACAAGTACCCCAAGTCACGGAAGTACACGTTGCCCGCAGCTAATGCCAACGCAAGGCCTGACGCAAAGAATGTCAACAACACCATCTGCAACAACACCACTGGCACCCACGGCAAAAAGATGCTGCCACCAATAAGCAACGCCACAGTCAACAAGCCCATTTCAATGCTGAATTGCACCACACCATGCAAAGAGTTCGAGAACACCAACACCTCACGTGGGAATGCCACCTTGCGCACCAACGCCGCATTCGCAAGCATCGAGTTCATACCAAGGTTCGTCACCAACATGAAGAAGTTCCATGGCAACAACGCACACAGCAAATACAGCGCAAACGACATCACGCCACTGGGGTCACCCACCGGTGCTTTGGCCTGAAACAAATACCCAAACACGAATGTATAAATGGCAACCGTTGCCAATGGGTTCAACATGGACCAAGTCCATCCCAACACGCTCTTGCGATACTTAGTACGCAGTTCGCGCAATGTGAGATTCCACAACAACTCGTGGGACGCAGCCACACGCTTCACCGGAGCAAAAATTGAATTAATTGCCACGCTGAGATCTCCAGATCTGTTCAAGTCGACCCTTCATTATTGCCCCACACGAGGCCACATCGAAGACTCTCAGAATATCTGCCTGCCCACGAAGGCCTTTTTGCGCTGCTTCAGCCTGATTCTCATACACATATCGCATGTATTTCGCTGCTTCGCTCACATTCGGTTCCATCCACATCGCTTCTGGTGAGTACCCCTCGGCCCCGTGTCCCACCTTCACGCGTGAGCCCGGAACAATGAACGAATTCGCATCACTAAGAAAATCAAGATTGCCTGAATACCCCGTGGCAATCACCGGCCTGCCTAATGTCATTGCTTCAGACATCGTTAACCCAAGCCCTTCGCTTCTATGCAGTGACACATAACAATCAGCAAGGCTTGTCAACGTCGACGTCTCCACTTTCGTGAAGTACTCATCTATCAACACAATGTCACTTCGTTTGCGCACTGCATCGCGCAACATATTGCGCTCCACCAACCGCTTATCGCCATTGATTGCCTTAATCACCAACATCGGCCCTTCCCCCTCAGCGAATGCAGAACAGAAGGCTTCAATCAAACCCAGCGGGTTCTTGCGCTTCATCACACTCATGAAATCAAACGAGAACAAAAACATGTACCGATCAGCAAGACCAAAACGTGCCCGAGTAATTGACGTATCCACCTGCGGTGTCACCACAGGCAACGGCACATACTTCACCTGCACCCGCGATGGCGCATGCTTGCGCAACATAGTTTCAATAAACCGCGTCGGCGCCCACAACTCATCAACATGCGCAAAGGCAGGCCCAAACCACTGCGGAGCTTCTTCTAGTTCCCAGAACCACTGCCCAATCACATATCGCTTCCGAAAAAACTTACGCCCAAGGCGACGGTGCGCTTCATTCAAATGATCAGCATTCACTGCCATCATCAACACCTTGTTGCGTGACACGTTGTCACAATGAAACAAATGTTCACGCCTACTTTGAGTATCGGTGTAATCAATGGTGCTTACCGGAACACTCCCCGCCTGAAGAGTTGAAGTCAACACCCGCGCTGCTTCACCCACGCCATGTTCAGCAGTAAAAAACCCCAGCACATCAATGCCGTCAAGCGATCTGCCTTCATTCACAATCACAGGACCATTGCCCTTGTTGTCACGACGGAAAATCACAACTCCACTCCATTAGAAAGCTCTTAGAGAGTCTTCTGAAACCAATCGATTGTGTGTCGTAATCCCTCACGTAAATCAACTGTTGGTTCCCACTTCAGCAATTGACGCGCCAAGGTGATGTCCGGGCAACGCTGCATTGGGTCATCAGCAGGAAGCGCTTCGTACACAAGTTCAGATTGTGAACCTGTCAGTTCAAGAACAAGTTCGGCTAGTTCCAGCATCGTGAATTCAACTGGGTTTCCAATATTGATCGGTCCCATCTCAATTGAATCAAGCAACGCCAAAATTCCACGAATCTCATCCTCTACGTAACAGAAAGAACGAGTTTGCGAACCATCGCCATACACAGTGAGATTTTGGCCTTGCAATGCTTGGCACACGAAATTCGAAACAACGCGTCCATCAGTTGGGTCAAGACGTGGTCCGTATGTGTTGAAAATTCGAACGATGCCAATATTGGCCTGATACTCACGCCAATACGCCATGCACAATGCTTCGGCATATCGCTTCGCTTCGTCGTAACACGACCTCTCGCCAATCGAGTTCACATTTCCCCAATAAGTTTCTACTTGTGGGGAAATCGTCGGGTCTCCATACACCTCACTAGTTGAAGCCATGATAAAACGAGCATTGTTTTCAAGCGCAAACTGCAGGGCATTGTCTGTTCCCTGACTTCCCGTTCGCAAAGTTTGAATGGGTGTTTCCAAGTAACGCGGTGGCGAAGCAGGAGATGCAAAGTTCAACACCGCATCAACTGTGCCCCGTACCGGAATACCCTCAGCGATATCGCCTTTAAGAAATGTGAATCGTGGTTCAGATTCCAGTGCCTTTAAGTTCGCACCAGTACTTGAAGACAAATCATCAATACCGACAACCACATCACCCCGTGCAATCAACTCATCACATAAGTGCGAGCCCAAAAATCCAGATGCTCCTAAAACAACAATGCGGGCCATTAACGGCCAATTCCCTGATACTCAAATCCGGCACGGCGCCATTCAGATCTGTCTAGCAAGTTTCGCGCATCAACAATCTGCTTTGTTCGCACCACACCCGCAGCTTCTACTGGTGACACCCAACGGAAATTGTCCCATTCGGTTAATACAGCAATCACATCTGCGCCTGCACAGGCCTCAAGCGGCGAAGCAGAAACTGTGATTGCATCAAGCCCCTTCGGTGCAATAGTCACAGTGGGGTCAAATACTGAGACTGAAGCACCGTCAGCTAGAAGGCGCGTAACAATTTCAACAGCGGGTGAATCACGAAGGTCGTCAGTCAATGCTTTAAAGGTCAAACCCCATGAAGCAATCTTCTTACCTTTCAAAGTTCCACCTGCAGCTGCGCGAATCTTGTCGACGATGCGTCCGTATTGCTGCTCATTAACCGTGATCACACCTTTAAGAAGTCCAAAGTCGTACCCGGCATCCTGCGCAATCTTCACCATGGCTTTGGTGTCTTTCGGGAAACAACTGCCGCCCCACCCTGGTCCAGGGCGTAAAAATTCATGACCTATGCGTTTGTCATATCCAAGGCCGAGAACAACGTCATTAATATCGGCGCCCACCCCTTCACATATCGCAGCAACTGCATTGATATACGAAATCTTTGTGGCTAAAAATGCATTGGCCGCATACTTAATAGTTTCAGCAGATGCTGGGTCGGTTACAAGAACTGGCGCACCAACTTTTTCATACAAAGCGCCAACTGCAATTGCCGCTTCTTGATTATCAGAACCGACAACAACTCGGTCTGGGTGTAGAAAATCCTGAATCGCACTTCCTTCACGCAAGAATTCAGGGTTTGACACGACTGCTATGTCTGGGCGCTTTAGTTCTCGTTCTACAACTTTCGTTGAACCAACCGGCACAGTTGATTTATTCACAACCACTGCCCCACTGCGCAAAAGTGGTGACAAGGTCCTTGCAGCAGTTTGGATATAGGAAAGATCAGCACTTCCGTCTGCACCTTCTGGCGTTGGAACGCACAAGAAAACTACGTCAGCATTTTTCACAGCACTTGCTACATCAGTTGTAAATAAAAGTTTGCCAGCAGCCACACCTTCAGCAACAAGTTCCTCAAGTCCAGTCTCAACTATTGGCAAAATCCCCTTGTTGAGGTTGTCGATCTTTAACTGCACTACGTCAACACATGTGACGACATGACCCAGGTGAGCAAAACAGGCGCCGGAAGACAAGCCCACATATCCGGTACCGATGACAGCAATATTCGACATTTGTAAGAGTCTAGAGTTTGTCCCTGTTAGGTCTTGGGAGTTGCACTGCGTCTCTCACCACTCACCTCACCGATTAGGCTGGGCTTTGTGTTGAAACCCTTTCTGGCTCGTGTTTTTGCCCGTGTCGCACGCCTGCTTGGAATACCCGAAATTCAACACCGCCTCGACCAAGCTGACGTCCAGTTGCGAGATCTCAGAGAGTCACACCGCACAGACCCTCGGTTCGGAACGTTGGAACGCCACTTAGAGCGCCGCACGCAACAACAACTCGCCGACCAAGCCGCTCACACACAGGCACTCACGCAACAACAAGCACAACAACAAGCGCAGATCACTGACCTTCGTCAGCTCTTGAATGAAGCACAGCAGTCAATCATCACTTCAACAACCTCTCATCTTGAATCTGTAGTCAATGCTGTTCAAGCGTCGCTGATTGAAACGACAACGCACCACACAGAACAAGTGGTGAACGAAGTACGTAGCCATTTGGAAGCTGAGCTCAATGTTGCCAAACGTGACCTAGACAACCTTCGCCGAATGTCCGCCGCACAATCCCCTGCCACTGGCGCAGCACCTTCGAAACCGCAAACTCCCGCTGTCATTGATGACGCCTTATATATAAGTCTTGAAGATCATTTCCGTGGTGACAAAGCAACCGTGCATCAACGCCAGATGGAATACCTCCCGTACATCAGCCACATCGTCTCTGATCAGTTCCCCCTTATTGATCTTGGATGCGGTCGAGGCGAATGGCTGCAAGTTCTCAAAGAGAATCACGTTTCGGCTCGTGGAATCGACAGCAACACAGCTTGTGTTGCTGAATGTACTGAGAATGGACTCTCTGCATCTCTTGGTGAACTTCTCGACACATTGACACAGTTGCCTGATGCCAGTTGCGGTTCAATCACAATGTTCCAAGTTCTCGAACACTTGCCATTTGATGTAGTCGTGAATGTGTTGCGTGAAGCTCGTCGAGTTCTTATCCCTGGCGGCGTGTTTATTGGTGAAATACCTAACTCAGAAACTCTGCGAGTTGGTGCCAGCACTTTTTGGATTGACCCCACGCATCAGCGGCCATTGTTCCCCGCAGTTCTTGCGTTCCTTGCATCATCGGTTGGGTTTTCTGGAGTTACCGGGAAATATTCATCTCCGCTGGCACCAACGCCAGATCTCGCCGGATTACCAGACAGTGCAACCAAAACAATTCTTGATCTTCACCATGCCATCAACGGCCCTGGTGACTTCGCCCTTATCGCTACCGCTTAAGTGCGTGACGTCGCGTAGCGAACTGCGATTGAGCAAGCAACAACGCTTCCTCAACACCTTCCATCACTGTGTCCCAGCCATAGTTCTTTCGAACATACTCATGCCCGGATAATCCCATCTGGTCTGCGACTTCAGGGTTCTGAAGCAAGAAATCAACGCTTGCCTCGAACTCTGCAAAACCTTCATATGGAATAGCACCACCACTACGCATCGCTTGTCCGCGTAATACTTCACATTTTCCTTGCACAAGTGCAGGCCTATTCTGTACCCACGCTTCACATAGAACAATGGAGAAGCTTTCGAAGTACGACGACTGCACAAGAGCCATACTTCCTGCTAACGCGTCTCGCTTTCCTTGTTCAGTAAGAAAACCTGTCAAACGAATATCAGGGTGATCAGGAATGTCTATCTGTGCATCACCAGCAAGAACCAACATCACATCACTGTTGCGGCGCTTCTTCATTTCAACAAAGAAGTTCATCAATTCGCCAACACCCTTGCTGGGGTCAAGTCGTCCCACATACAAAAGGTACGGAGCAGAACCTAAGTTGTGTTCTCGGCGAAACCGTTCACCATCACCAGGTGGAGAGAATTGATCAATCCCGATTCCGACTGTGTTCCCCTTTGTTTCAATATGAAAGATTCGTTCAACAATTGCCCGTTCTTCAGGGGTAAAGAACAAGAACGCATCAGGTTGACGGAAAATTGATTGAAAGAGTGACACATACACCGGGGGTTCGTCATGTGCGGTTGGCTGCAAGATTGTTGGCAGCCTGTTCGCCAAAGTGGGCAAGCCTGCAGTGGTGGTGGAATACAAATACGTCATAAACACAGCAACGTCAAAACGTTCTGCATTACGCAATAGCCACGATCTCTGGTCTTGCAACTGTGGCCCCATCAAACGTGCCCAGCGTTGTTGTTCAAATAATGGGCTACTTGCGGGCTTATTCATCATGTGGCCGTGAAGTGGGCCAAACAATTCATCCGTACGACGCTCTACTACTGGTAGCCGATGAACAAGAACGCCGTTGATCTCTTCAGTTCCGGGCGCATATTCATCGCCCCAATCGATATAGCTCTGTGCGCAACTTGTCATCACTTCAACGTCATGACCTCTACGCACAAGTTCTTCACTGAAATGTCGGCATGCAGCTTCACTACCGCCAACAATTTGAGAGCCATATCTCTGAACCGTGTACAGAATCTTCATACAGTGATTCCAGAAACTAATTCCACAAACTTCTGTGCTGAATTCTCTGCAAATCCCTCATTCAGTCGGGCAACTCCGGCACGACGCAATTGACTACGCAAAGCTTCATTGGTAATTACTTCAGCAACAACTTCGGCAAATTCAATAACTCCTGTGTCAACAGGAAGCACTATGCCACCAGTCTTTACGGTCTCAGGAACTGCACCAGCACCCAGCACTACAACCGGTGCGCCATTTGCCATTGCTTCAAGTGGTGGTACAGACAAACCTTCGTGCTCGCTTGTGCCGATATAGCACAGGCACGCACGGTACAGCGTTGCCAACTGTTCATCAGTTACAGCGTTTGCCATCAATAAGTGCGAGTCCTGCAATTTGTCGCGCAATGTCTGCACTGCAAACTCATACGCAGGTTGCCGAATAGGACCTGCAATAACTAACCCAATGTTCAAACGATGCACGGTTCTCAGCAACTGCAGAATTTCCAAAGCATGATCAACTCGTTTATGTGGCAATACCTGAGAAACAAACAGTATGAAGCCGTTAGGAAAATGGTGTTCTAGATCCGCCATAAAGTTCACATCAATTGCGACATCTTGTAGACGCTGTGGGTTAGCCCCACCCGCAACAACATGGACATCCTGATACCCAAACGATTCAAGTTCTTCAGCATTAAATTCAGAATCAGCAATTGCGAGCGAAACTCGCTTCTTCAACAATGACGCTTCTGATTTTCCATAGGCCAATGCCTCTGCGAAATAAGGCAAGAGTTCTTCGTAATATTTAGCTGGAGTCACGTTGTGATACGCAATCACCAGCTTCTCGGGGCGTGACAAAAGCTTTTCTGTCATCTCAGGTATCCCAAAGCTGAGATGGTAAACCAAGACATCGTCTGGTGAGCCAACACCAATTTCACTCAACTGTTGTACAAACTCAGGAAATGATGCATCCACTGGGTGATGACAATAGATATTCGATTCAAAACTCGTCGCTAGTTCTGATTGAATCTCCAAAGCCATTGCAGTGATGGCATCGTTTCGTGCGGCACCTACTAGTACCTGATGCACGCGCTTGGTGCCCATACCTACTGACCTAGGCGAGACTCAAGATTGCGCACTCGCGCCTCAAGTTCAGTTGTGAGAATTGCAAGATGGTCTACAACCGCAACTCGGTCAAGCACGTGTTGCGATAGTTCTCGAACTACCCGACTATCTGCTGCCTCTTGAGATTCAGCAAACTCGCCCAACATTTTCAACACAACGACAACTAGTGATTCAACATCACGTATTTGTGCTGTTAAGCCAAGAACCTGACGCTTTGTCAGTTTTCCTACAAGTCGATGCACCAAAGACATGCCTGGAATGCGTGATTGAGGCGAGATCTGGCCAGATAACCGGCCAAAAGCGTCTTCAAGGAGTTGCAATTGCACCTGTAAGTCTTTTGACGCAAAGTAACGCCGATTAGTAGAAGACATGATTTCTGCGAATTCACGCTCTAGTTGTTGCTCAAGGCCCGGTGGGTACAACCCATCAGCACGACGCTCATCTATTTGGTCACGAATCTGCTGCAACAGTTCTGTCATCTGGATTTCTGGGGTCATAGAGTCCCGAATCGAATGTTCCGCATGCGCCTAAACAGTATCATTGCTACGAAAGTGCAATCAGTTCAGGAACACAATGCCCAATTCCGCAGTCTCAATCGATGGTCTTTGGAAGTACTTTCGCCTGTATCACGAGAAGAATCAATATCTCAAGTCAACAATGTTGAATGGCCGTCGTTCGCGCTTTGATGAATTTTGGGCGCTCAAGGACATTTCGTTTGACATTCCAGAGGGCTCCACATTTGGCATCATCGGTTCAAACGGATCCGGGAAATCAACACTTTTAAAGTGCCTGGCGGGCATTCTCACGCCTGACAAGGGGTCGCTCCATGTCAACGGCCGGATATCGGCACTACTTGAACTTGGCGCTGGCTTCCATCCAGATCTAACTGGAAGAGAGAACGTTTTTCTTAATGGTGCAATTCTTGGAATGACCAATAAAGAGATTGAACGCAATTTCGACGACATCATTGAATTTGCCGGTCTTGGGCAGTTCATTAATACCCCGGTAAAGAATTATTCATCAGGAATGGTGGTGCGTTTAGGTTTTGCAATCGCAACAAACGTCGACCCTGAAATTCTCATCATTGACGAAGTTCTGGCCGTCGGCGATGCTTCATTTCAACAGCGATGCTTCGAAAAGATCGAATCTTTTCGTAAAGAAGGTCGCACCATAATCCTGGTGAGCCATGGCTTGTCACAAATCACCCAATTGTGCACTACAGCAGCATGGTTAGAACGTGGGTCTCTACGAATGATCGGGTCTTCGTACGAGGTGGTGAGCGAATACACAGGTGTCAGTCACGAAGCCCGACCTAAAGCAACTGCTGAAGACATTGGTGACAGATGGGGTACCGGCGAAGCAGACATCACTTCAGTTCAGTTGCTAAACAAGCAGGGGCAAATAGTTGATGACTTCGAAACGAACAAACCAGCAACCGTTCGAATTTCATATTCCTGCCCAACTCCTATTAAGGACGCCGTCTTTGGGATTCGTATTACTCACCTGCACGGAACAGTTATGTGGGGTAGCAATACAAAACGAAGAGGAATCGTTATCCCCACTCTTACGGGGACCGGCTATATCGATCTTGAAATCGAATCGCTTCCTTTGCTAGAAGGCACATACGACTTAACTGTGGCGCTATCAGATATGTCAGAGATTCATGAGTACGATCACTGGGAACGTCGTACCCGTTTCAATGTGTACCAACACGGCATTTTTGACGAAGGCCTTGTTCACCCATCATCGGCATGGGGCCAAATTCAGGTCAACTAGGCACAAAAACTGGTTGACGAATCTGCACTCTGATGAGTCGGCCATCTGTTGCACTGGGGGCACACCCTTTACCAGTGACGTTGACAGACACAGGAACTCGTGCATACGGATCAAGCGTCAGCTGAAGTTGAACCTGAGACTTCTGATTCGCGCTAATTACTACTCGTTCAGGAATCACGGATTTACTGGTAACCAATACCTCATGCGAACCACCGCACGGAGCGCCCACAATTTGGATATCTAAATGCCCGTTTTTCTTCACGTTCTGATTGTTGGCAATAATAATCTTGTTCTTCTCATTCAGAACCCACACGAAGCCACCAGCTGAGTCATTTTCCCATCCCGTATTGAAATACGTCTCAACCATTACAGGCTCCATTGGACGAGTTGATGCCAGCCTTGGAAAACGAACCCAAAAGGCCAAAAGAACACCAATACAGGCAACCAATAGAAGCAGCATTCGAGACTTCTCAGCCTGACTCGAGAATGCTTCCTTCACTTCAATCACATGTTCCACCTTAGTCAAGCAACAATCATCATTCTGAATAGAATGGTCAGCAATGTCCAACGTCTCATTTAATATACAGACTTCATCACGATGGTTCTCGGGTCTCAACATCATCAAATCGTTCCTATATATGGCGTACTCGACAGTTCTTTTGTTCCCCATTCTGTCTAGTCCCCTTGTCGCTGACGACTTTGCAGCTCCGTTCTACCAGTTCAAAAGCATTGGTTTCGGTATGACACCAGCCGTTAAATACGGTTGGAATAACGCATACGGCGGTGTTAACTTCAGAATTCTTGGAATGCCATTTGGTTCCGTTATTCATTTTTTATATGTTGACCTTGCGGGCCGCTTTGGAATACGAATTTCAACTTCCTATTTCATAACAAAACTGGCGGTATATCTAGGAATTGGTTTTGCAGCTGCATGGGTGTGCAATGAATTGTTACGACTAGCGGGAAAGACGCTCTCGCGGTGGTCTGTTCTGTTTGTTTCATCAACAGTAATTTTTGTGTCATTACAAAATCACGCAATGTGGAGCAATGATCCTGTTTCTGGTTATCCACTCGCTGGTTTTGGAAGCGTCATTTTGGGATTAGCAGTTCTTGGATTTTCCCTCAGAACTGTCCGAATCGGAATCACCGCATCCCGAATCGCTGGACTCGCAATTCTTACCACGACATCTGTTCTGTACTACGAACTGAACGTAGGGATGATTATCGGCATCGCGCCACTTCTCGCAATTGTGGCCCTGCGAAGTGGGCCGGGTGCGTCCCTTTCGGTTTTCTCAAAGATCAAGAAACTTATGGTTGTTTCAATTCCATGTGTTGTCCCCGCGCTAGCTCTGGTGTGGGGCCGAATTCTTTCAGGCTCCTCGACGCAGTCATATGGTGGCACCACGATCAGATTAGGCAGCCAGGCTCTCCATACGTTTCTCAGTGGAATGATTTCAACGTTGCCTGGATCAGGGTGGGCCCTCAGCCAAGAAATACTTGGTGGGTCAATCAGATTTCTTGCCGGAGTATTACCGATAGTTGCGTTGCTGGTTTTAGTGGTCACGATGTTTTTGTACTCTGAAACTCACCAGGCAAAACAAAAGAATGAATTTGACGTTTGGTTAGTTGCGTCTGGTGTGATGTCTCTTTTCCTATTTTGGGTTGTCGGAGTTGGTGTACAAAGCGTTACTTCAAAAGTGCAGGATGAATCTCCGCGAATCGGCTACGTCTACACCTATTACGCAATCGGAGCAACTGTTGTGGCGCTCCTGATCTCACTAGTAGTTCTTTACTTTGGTTCTTCACTACGTATGAAAACGTCGACCATTGTCGTCGCTCTGACATTGATCGTTGTTGCATCATGTCAGCTCACTGTCAATTGGCGACTCATGGACAAGATGCATGCAGCGTTGGAACCAAACCGTGCACTACTTGCTGCTTTCTCCTCGCAACCCGATATTCCAGAGCGGTGTCGAGCCCTTATCGATTGGACTAATGGCGGATGGCCGATCTACTACGAAGAAGGAATGACTAATGGATTACAAGCCGCTTATTGGCATTACCACCGTGAAGACTTCTGTCCTAATTTTGTGATGCCGATGCCATGAGCACTTACCCACCAGGATTCACCAAACTAAGTATCGTCATCCCGGCTTTCAACTCAACTGGGTGGATCACTCAATGTCTGCAGCACCTTTCATTGGCTTTGCAAAAGGCTGAGATTACAGATGCCGAAGTAATTGTCGTCGATGATGGTTCCACTGACGGAACAGGACTTGAAGCCCAACAGTTTTCTGGGCTCGCAGTACGAGTAATTGCTCAAGAGAACCAAGGAAGATTCCTCGCACGTGAGAATGGCTTGGCGAACTGCACCGGCTCACACGTTTTGTTTCTCGATACCAGAGTTTTCTTGGCCGAGACATCGCTCACTTTTGTTTTGCCATACCTGAAGGATGCTGATACGTCGCTCTGGACTGCACATGTAGAAGCAAATACAACAGGGAATCCCATTGCGCGTTTTTGGAGAGCAATTGAGTCAGTTTTTTGGCGCCGGTATATGAAGAACCCCACCACCACTTCTTTCGGGTTAGAGGATTTTGATTATTACCCCAAAGGAACAACTGCTCTGATTGCCCCCACTGGTTTGATTCGTGATGCGATTGCAGCATTCCGACCTACTGTGACCGATTGGCGAAAAGTTAATGACGATACGGCTCTACTGCGCTATGCGGCCGAACGAACCCGCATCAATATTTCACCCCAGTATGCATGTACCTACAATGCGCGTACCAATCTCAAAGCATTCCTCCATCACGCAAATCACAGAGGGTCAGTTCTTATCGACGGCTACTTACGAAAAGGAACGCGTCTCAACATTCCTATTTGGTTGACATTGATACTGGCGCCTGTCGCGTTGATACTCTGCCTGTTTTTCTGGAAACTGACACTTGCTGCCTTTATCCTGATTCCGATTGCACTTTTTGTTTTTGTGTCAATTCTCAACATCAATGAAATTGATGCAATGGTTCTGGCAGGACTATTTTGGCCGTTTTCAATTTCATATCTATGCGGTATGTATTGGGGACTCTGGCTCAAGATAAGCCATAAGAGCTAACTCAGCGAGCCGTTGATTGCTCGAGATAGTTCGGCCTCAAACTGCACACATACTTCTTCCCAGGATTGGGTTGCAATCTTTGGAGTCAATTGTATTTTCCCCCCGAAGAAGTCCGCTAACGCTCTTCCCAATGTCTCAGATGAGACAGGAACTACCAAGCCACCCGACATTGGAATTGAATCTCGAAGTCCTGGTGCGTCATAACCAATCGCTGGGGTTCCAACAGCTGATGCCTCACTAACATTCAAACCCCATCCTTCACGAACTGTTGTTGCTACAAGAACATGAGCACGCGCAAGCCGCGACTGGCGTTCTTCATACGACACGTGACCAAACAGGGTGACGCCAGCAGGAAGATCCTTCTCGAGTTTCTTCTTCATTTGTCCTGAACCAAGCATCCACAGTTCTGCATTAGGTATTTGTGTTCGTAAGTATCGAAAAGCTTCAACAACATGATCCGGGCGTTTACTCGCCACTAGTCGTCCTAAAAACACGACGGTCGGTGTGGGTGCCTTTTCTGAATAGACAACTTGAGAATCATCACTTCCAGGCAGGGCCACTATTGCCTTTTTTATTCCGTACTCAATCAGCGATTCAGCACTAGAAGGAGACAATGTCAACACGTGCTTCCCTGCCAACCGCTTTAGCCAACGAGGCTCAAAAAGATAGCGACCAACAAGACTTACAGGAAGAGGTGCTTCGTATTTCCATACATCCTTTGCAACTTGGTGAATCATGTGCACTACCGGAGTGGAACCCCATGTGTATGCAAAGAATGGTCGAGTGTTGATCTCTTCTAGAATCACATCAAACGCGGTTGAATTACTTTTGTAAAACTTCTTTGCCTCGCGATACACAGTTAATCTGCTTCCGCGGCGAACAATACGAACACCATTTACGATCTCTTCTTCTGGTGCCTCAGCGACATGCGACGCGAAAAAAGTAACCTCGTGTCCCTTGTTCACTAAACCTTCTGCAATGCGATGCGCCCATACTTCTGCACCACCACTTGATGGATGCTTCAAATCTCGCCAATTTAGGAGGAGTATTCTCATTGTTTAGTTTCCTGTGTTTCGTGCACTGAGGCGTACGCCAATGCGTCGTAATGAAGCGATACACGTGCTCGCCAAAAGATCCGCAACATATCTACTAGTGCTGTAGCAATATTCCGAATTGAAATAGTAGAAGAACCAGTTCGTGCAATTTCAACTGGCATCTCCACAAATTTCTTGTGGCCATACGCCGAAAGGCAGATGAATAACTCGAGATCTAGCGAGAATCCACTTTCTCGAACAATCGGCAAAACTTCTTGTAAAGATCGGGTTCGATACATCTTGATTCCCACCTGAGTGTCATCAATATTTAATTTGAACAAAAGCAGTTGCAAAAGGTGATGGAACCTAGAAACTGTCCGACGAAACATCGTCACGCTTAGCTCAGAATCTGGGTGCCATTTGCTTCCGAATACAACGTCTGCATGTTCGCTATTGAAGGTCTGGTACATGGGCACAAGCAATCTCGCAGGAATGTCGCCATCAGCGTCAATAAAGGCGGTGATATCAGTGCGTGAATGAGAAAATCCTTCGCGGAGAGCAGCACCTTTCCCCGCATTGCTCTCCAACTTGATATGCGTGAACCAAGGGCGAGACAACTGATCTAGAAGTGCTACAGACTCATCGGTAGAACCATCAGATACAGCGATGACGTGCAATTGACTTACTTCGTGTTGCAACGCGTCAAAGACTGCCAACACAGTTGTCACGCCATTCTGTCCAGAGTTATAGGTCGGGATTACAACCGTAAGTGAACCAGTTCCAGATGACAGTGAACCCGAGAGTTGAGAAATCTCAGCACGTACTGTCGGCCTGCTGCGAAGGAACGCTGGGAGGCTCACAATCAGAAGAAGCAGAATTGCACTAACGAGATAGCCCATGCTTAGAGATAAAGGAGTGGTTGCGAATAATTGAAACATCGCAAGCACAAAGACTGGTACGAACACTGCTAACCCTAAGCGTGAATTGTGAGCGACAAAATAGAGCAGCGGGATTACCGCGATTGAAACAACAGTCCAAGCAATCAGGCCAAGACTCATTGATAACTGTTGGTCTGAAGAAGGCAGGCCACCTAGATCTTTAACTGTGAGAAAATTACGAAGTAACAGAAGACTCGCTACTGATCCACAGATTGTGGCCGCAAGTATTTGCGCCTGGCGAAAATGTCTTCCCAGCTCTCGAGAGAACAATGGAAGTTTGCAGATCTTCGGAAAGCTTGCATATGCGACAATCAACACCAAGAAGAAGATGCTTCGCCCGCGAAGGGCTATTTCAGAGTATTGATGGCTTAGCTCACCAAGCGTCGCCCGGCGACTCAAGCTTCCCAACCCAACAATTGCGACAAGGCCCCCCAAAATTCCCATCGGTACTAATTGCTTCCGAAGAGCAATTCTTTCCCTTTGAAGATGTTTATTCTCTCGATGAGAGAGGAATAGATACAGAATCTGTAATGCGTTACAGACCGCAATGGCTATTACGAGGTGCGTGATGTCTGATCGAAACCATGAGAAATTCCAAAGCACCAGTCGGCTCACGGCACTAAAGAGAACTAAAGCGCAGATAGGTACCCATTCCTGGTTTATCAGCAGAGTGGCAAGTCGTGCACAAGCAACGAGGGAGAGTAAAGATGCCAAACCAAGCCACGCAGCAATTTCAAACCTGAATCCAAACGTTGAGTCAATCATCAAAAATGCAATGCCAGCGACCGCAATGGACACCGCAATACTGAGTCCTAAGCCTTGTGCCGCCGGTGCTCTATTCCCCTCTCCAATTGCTCGTGCATAAACAAATTGCAGTGCAATCACAAGCATGGAGACACCCGTCAAGGCGAGCAATATTGAGTCAAGATTTGCTGCCGTATCTGTGGTCACCCGGTCTTTGACCATGCCAATCGAGGCTGTGTTCAATAACCCTGCGAGTCCAGCACTGGCTACATAGGCCAGCGCCCCATTCCAGTCGCGAAAAACCATCTTGATTGTCGGATTCTTCACTTGAGAATTGTAGGCACCTCAGTCCTTTCGCTACCGCCAATCAACCTCTATTCGTGCCCACTTATCCCCATATGACCTACTTCTCAACTAACATAAGGCTCGCTTCAGTGGGAGATTTATGAGCAAAGAAACTGACGCCGGTGAATCGTTTTACGCAACAGTCGTAATGGGTGAGCATGGTTCCACCCCACCAGTTATCCACAACGCCCAGGCCAAGATCTTGCGCCCCGTTATTGCATCTGGCCGCCCATCACGGTTACTCGACATTGGCTCTGGCGCTGGAGTAGGCGCAGCTCTCATTGCCAAAACCGCATCTATTGATCATGTTGTCTGCATCGACTTGTCAGTTCCAGCTTTAGCGGAAGTGAGAAAGCGCGGTTTCTCTCCTCTCCTAGCTAGTGCAGAAGGCCACAAGCTGCCTTTTCCTGACAAGAGTTTTGACATCGTCATGATTGATGAAGTGATTGAACACCTTGTCGATACCGACTCCATAATGGAAGAAATTCATCGCGTTCTGACTGATCAGGGCCAATTACTCATTTCCACGCCCAACCTCGCCTCATGGTTTAACCGCATCGCGTTGCTCTTTGGTATCCAGCCTGCTTTTAGTGAAGTGAGTTTCAAGAAGGTCTATGGCCGCCCAGGCAGCGGAATTGTTGGCCATTTACGTTTATTCACAAAACGAGCACTTACTGCATTTGTGGATGACAACGGTTTCCACAACGCAACAACAGTCGGGGTCCCATTCCCAGAACTTCCAAGGTTCATACGTCCTTTCGATACTTTTCTGTCAAGATTCCCTTCAGTTGCAGGTGGCTTAGTGATGCGTGCCGACAAGCAAGCCAGATGACCCCTCTTTCTTGCTGGCAGGCGGTCGTTAGAGCCCGTTCAACGCTCACCATATATATAGGTGTATTTTTCTCATCCATCTTTGGTGCCGCATGGGTCTATCGCCTTACCCCCAAAGACTTGACGTATCCCTGGAGAGTTGTTGATAGTGACCTTTCGGCTGTGTATTCCTTGGCACAGGCACTCGGTCAATCCTGGACCGGAATGGTCAACCATTCACTAGGGGCACCGTTTACTGCTGACTTCTCTCTTGCCTTCATTCCCGATGACTTGCAAGTAGAGATTCTTCGAATTCTCATGCACCTGACTAACAACCCATTCGTTGCCGTCAATCTCTTTTACCTTCTTACCTTTGGTCTCTGTGCCGCTACCTTCCTCTTCCTGGCCGACACTTTCAAACTGTCCCGATGGATCTCTGCCCCGTTGGCATTGTCATATGCGTGGATGCCGTACCACTTCACACGAATGGATGCCGGACACGTTTTTCTTGCGGCCTACTACATGC